>Ga0209455_1001189_pt1 | contig 12439 bp, 12 predicted proteins | sample AraplaCol_mCL_r2_FD_184275 | JGI IMG/M metagenome (GOLD analysis project Ga0209455, IMG submission 184275) | Arabidopsis root microbial communities from North Carolina, USA - plate scrape CL_Col_mCL_r2 (SPAdes) (version 2) | ecosystem: Host-associated > Plants > Roots > Endosphere | place: USA...
CCATCAGGTAACGGGTCAGCGCCTGCCCGCCCGGCCAGGCGAAGGCCCAATAAGGCGGCGGGATATTGCCCTTGGCCAGCGTCTCCTCGGTCGCTTCCCAGATCGGCGTGATCTCGGTCGCGAGATGCAGCTTGATCTCCGGCGTCAAAGGCGGTGCGACAAGGACGGTCTGGCTGCGGATGAACTCTTTGGGATCGACGCCCATCGCTCACCCCACCAGCCGGGCGAGCACGATGCCGATGAGCAGTAGCAGGCCGAGATCGCGGTTGCTGAGGAACTTGGCCTTGCAGTCCTGCGGATAAGTGAGATCGACGCCGATGATCTGCCAGGCGAGATGGCCGGCCACGACCAGCAGGAAGAGATAAGCCGGCCAGGCCAGATGCGCCGCCTCGAAGGCGATGCCAATCAGCAGCACCTGGGCGATGGCGAAGCCGGTCAGCCATTGCCGGGTCTTCGCCCCGAAGCGCAAGGCGGTGGATTTGACGCCGACCAGCATGTCGTCCTGCTTGTCCTGGTGGGCATAGATCGTGTCATAGACCAAGGTCCAACAGATGCCGGCAAGATAAAGCGGCAGACTGGGGCTGCCGACCTCGTGGCGCACCGCGGCCCAGCCCATCCAGGCGCCCCAGTTGAAGGCAAGACCCAGCACCACCTGTGGCCACCAGGTGATGCGCTTCATGAAGGGATAGATGACGACCAGGGAGAGCGAGGCGACGCCGAGCCAGATCGCCGGCCAGGACAGGCTGATCAAAATCAGGAAGCCCACCGCCAATTGCAGGGCCAGGAACTGCCAAGCCTGGCGCATGGAGAGGGCCCCGCTCGCCAAAGGCCGCGTCGCGGTGCGGGCAACCTTGACGTCAATGTCGCGGTCGGCCATGTCGTTGATGGTGCAGCCCGCACCCCGCATGACCAAGGCACCGATGCCAAAGCGGATCATCAGCCAGAGATCCGGCCAATGTCCCGGTTCCGCGGCCAGGGCGATGGACCACCAGCAGGGCAGCAGCAGCAACCAGGTGCCGATCGGCCGGTCAGCCCGGGCGAGCCGCAGATAGGGCCGGAGATGCGGGGGGAACCAGCGGTCGACCCAGTTGCCCGCATTGATATCAGTTGCGCTATACATGCCGTTCGGGATTCCTTGCTGGCCGGCGCAGCCCAGACGGCTGGCGCTGCCCTTGATCCGGTTGCGCCGCACTTTAGAGCGCGATCGATTTAAAGGGAAGCGAACCCGCTTTTATTCGTCCGACGGTTTATTTGCCCAGCGGCTTAGAGGGATATTGTCAGTAACCATGGTTCCGCGCCTTTACGTCACCGCCGATCTTGCCGCCGGCCAGCATCTGTCCCTGGACGAGCGGGCAGCGCATTACCTGCGCAACGTATTGCGGCGGGCCGTCGGCGATCCCGTACAGGTGTTCAACGGCCGCGATGGGGAATATGCGGCGACCATCAGTAAATGCGATAAGCGACTGGTCGAACTGACCCTGGATAGCCAGCAACGATTGCAGGATAGCGGCCCCGACATCTGGCTCTGTTTCGCGCCCTTGAAAAAGGATGCTGTCGACTTCCTGGTGGAAAAGGCGACCGAGCTCGGCGTCGCCGCCTTTCGTCCGGTCTTCACCCAGAACACTGCGGCTTCGCGACTCAATCTCGATCGCCTGACCGCCAATACCATCGAGGCCGCGGAACAATGCGAAAGGTTGACATTGCCGAAGGTTGCCGAGCCGGTATCGCTCGATCAATGCCTCTCCAGCTGGGACAACAATCGGCACATCCTGCTCTGCGCCGAGGCCGGAGACGCGCTTCCCATGGCAGATGCGTTACATCGCTTCACAGGCACCCCATCGAAACCTAACAGCTGGGCCATCCTCTGCGGGCCCGAAGGCGGCTTTGCACGGACGGAGCTTGACCGGCTGACAAAACTGCCCTTTGTTACGCCCGTTGGCCTGGGACCCCGAATCCTGCGCGCCGACACGGCGGCGCTGGCGGCGCTGTCGATCTTTCAGGCGGTGATCGGGGATGGGAAACTAAGACCGCCGCAATCGATCCGGCCAAGCCGATAATAGGCGCCGTCTGCGCAAAGCAGACTGGCCGTGCGGGGCAAGATCAGAGTCACTTGGGAGAATACATGTCGGCACCACCGAGTTCACGCGGCACACCGATCACCTCTAAACGGCAGCTGGTCGAATATATCGAATCCGGCAACAAGCCGCGCGATCAGTGGCGGATCGGCACCGAGCACGAGAAATTCGTCTTCGACCTGAAGACCCTGCGTCCGGTTCCTTACGAAGGACAGAACGGCATCGGCGCCATTCTGCACGGCCTGCTGCGCTTCGGCTGGCAACCGGTGGAAGAGAACGGCAATATCATTGCCCTGACCATGGATGGCTGCAGCATCACCCTGGAGCCCGGCGGCCAGTTCGAACTTTCCGGCGCTCCACTGGAGACCATCCATCAGACCTGCTCCGAAGTCGGCAAGCATTTGGCGCAGGTGAAGGAGATCGGCGGCGAGCTCGGCATCGGCATGCTCGGCATGGGCTTCCAGCCGAAATGGTCGCGCGCCGATACGCCGTGGATGCCCAAGGGGCGCTACAAGATCATGGGCGACTACATGCCGAAGAAGGGCAAGCTCGGCCTCGACATGATGTTGCGCACCTGTACGGTGCAGACCAATCTCGATTATTCCAGCGAAGCCGATATGGTGAAGAAGCTGCGCGTCTCGATGGCGCTGCAGCCGGTGGCGACGGCGCTCTTCGCCGATTCGCCCTTCACCGAAGGCAAGCCCAACGGCTTCCTCAGCTATCGCAGCCATATCTGGACCGATACCGATCCCGACCGCTGCGGCACCCTGACCTGGGTCTTCGAGGACGGCATGGGCTTCGAGCGCTGGGTCGATTACATGCTCGATGTGCCGATGTATTTCGTCTATCGCGACGGCAAGTATATCGATGCCAGTGGGCTTTCCTTCCGCGATTTCCTCAATGGCAAGCTGCCGGTGCTGCCGGGCGAGATCCCGACCACCAGTGACTGGGCGGATCACATGACCACCGCCTTCCCGGAAGTGCGGCTGAAGAAGTTCCTGGAGATGCGCGGCGCCGATGGCGGGCCATGGGAGCGGCTTTGCGCTTTGCCCTCGCTCTGGGTCGGGCTGCTCTATAGCGACGAGGCACTCGACGCCGCCTGGGACCTGGTCAAGGATTGGACGGCGGAAGACCATCTCAATCTGCGCCGTGACGTGCCGCGCCTGGCCTTGAAGACCGCCTTCAAGGGCAAGACGGTGCGCGATCTTGCCTTGGAAGTCCTGAAGATCGCCCGGCTCGGCTTGCAACGCCGTGCCGCGCTGGACCGGATTGGTGGCGACGAAAGCGGTTTCCTCAATGTGCTGCAGGAGATCGCCCAGCGTGGCGTCACCCCGGCCGAGGAAAAGCTGGCGCTCTATCAGGAGAAGTGGAACGGCAGCGTCGATCCGATCTTCACCAGCTACGCTTATTGATCACACCGCGCGCTTGTCATGGCCACGATCGGCGTCTTTGCCAGCATCTTCGACCCGGACAAGCGCGCGCTTTGCGTCAGGCAGAATTACGGCGACCGCCATTGGACCACGCCGGGCGGCCGCCTCGAATTCAACGAGACCCCGCTCGACGGCCTCATCCGCGAAGTGCGCGAGGAGATCGGTGCCGAGATCGAAGTCCTCGGCTTGGTCGGTGTCTATGCCAATAGTTACAAGGACGATCTCGTCCTCAATTTCGCCGCGCGCCTGATCGGAAATCTCGCCGATTGGCGGCCGCATGACGAGATCGCCGATCTTGGTTTCTTCCCGCTCAACGCCCTGCCAGAACCGATGACCGCTAATGGCCAGTGGCGGCTGCAGGACGCTGCGGATGGCCTGCGCGGCATCTATCGGAGCTTCAGCGATCCGCTGACTCTGGTTGCGGATACTTTCCCGCTCATCTGACCAATCAACGCGCGCCAGCGATACGGCAGGGGATGCCACCGCATCGCTGGCCTGTCGCCTGAGCCGATTACCGCTGCAGATGACGACGGATGCCGTCGCTGGCCTGGTCGATCGCGGCGCCGACCTCGGGCAAGTGCCGGATCGCATTCAACAGCACGAAGTCGTGTATCATGCCGTTATAGCGCACGGCGGTGACATCGACGCCGGCCGCCTTGAGCTTGCGGGCATAGGCCTCGCCCTCGTCGCGCAGCGGGTCGTTTTCGGCGGTGATGACCAAAGCCGGGGGCAATCCCTTCAGCTCATCATTGCTCGCCCGCAGCGGCGACACATAGGGATTGTCGCGGGTCTTCGCATCGGGGGCATAGAGATCCCAGCCATATTTCATGAAATCCCGGGCGAGGAAGCGGCCGGTGCCGAATTCATGATAGGAGGTGGTATCGACGCTGGCATCAGTCGCCGGGATGAACAGCACCTGGTAGCTGATCTTGGGCCCCTTGCGGTCCTTCGCCATCAATGTCAGAGCGGCCGACATATCACCACCGACCGAATTGCCGGCAACCGCGATGCGGCTGCCATCGGCACCAAATTCACCGGCATGCTGGGCCGTCCATTTCAGCGCGGCATAGGATTCCTCCATCTGCGTGGGGAATTTCGCTGCTGGCAAGGGTGTGTATTCGACGAAGACGCCGATCTGGCCGGAGCCGACGACGAGATCGCGCAGCAGCCGCTGATGGTTCTGGAAATTGCCGACGATCCAGACCCCGCCATGAATGAAGAAGAGGACACCCGGCTTCTCCGCCGGATGATCCGGCGTCATGATGTAAAGTTTCACCGTCACGCCATCCTGGGTGATGGTCTTCTCGGCCGTCGTCACGCCGGACATATCGACCTGCGTCCGGTTCTGCAGCCCGGTCAGGATGTCCTGGGGCTTGGGTTGCGGCAGCTGCCAGAAGGGGCTGCTGTCCTTGTTGAGCTCGGTCAGGAAGCTGCGGATCTGCGGATCGATCCTGGTATCCGTCGACGGGTTGGTGTCGGCCGAGGCGACTTGCGTCATGAGGCTTGCTCCGATGATGAGGGCGGCGAGGCTGGGAAGAGATTTCATGGAGATGATCCTGGAGTTTGGAAGACCGGCTATGCGCGCGGGCCGGCATTGTGAGGGGTCCCGGAGATGCGCGTCTTTTCCCCGGCTGCTGTAGTATTGGCCGTGCTTGCGCAGCAGGCGGCACGGCGCTCAGCGCAGCAGGCGCCGATACTCTCCAGGCGTCATCCCGGCCGCACGGCGGAAGGCGCGATTGAAACTGGCTTGCGAGGCAAAGCCTGAGCGATGGGCGATTTCCACCAGCGGCAGCGCGCCATCAGCCAGCATCGCCATCGCCTGCTCGAGCCGGCGCCTACCGACATAGCGGAAGGGCGGCACGCCAAGTGTTGCCGTGAACATGCGGGTGAAATGAAAGGCGCTGAGATTGGCGAGGTCGGCCAGGGCAGAGACCGTGATCTCTTCATCGAGATGCTGCTCAATGTAATCGAGCACGCGGCGCAACCTAATCCTGTCCAGTCGCTGCGGCCTCGCGTTGCCACCCTTCACGAAACTGCCATCGGTGTAGCGATGCGCCAGCCAGACGGCGAGCATGACGGACGAGGTTTCAGCCAGCATGCGGCCGGTCGTCGTTTCCGTCGTGAGTTCCGCCAGTAAGGCTTCACCGATCTCTTGGATCAGCGTGTCCTGCAAACCGCCCAGATATTGGAGGCAACGTGCGGGCGAACGGCCGAAGCCATATTGCTTGGCCAGCAGGTTGAACTGCTGTGTCGGCAGATAGAGGTGGAGGGCCTGCGGGATCGGGGCGGTCAGGACGATCTCCTCGCGGCCGATACCGGTCGGCACCAGCCAGATCGCACCCGATATGGACCGGGTCTGTTCCTGCCGCGCCGAACCCGTCCGCACGACGAAGCCATCATCGCCGCCGTCTATCGCGACGACGATTTCCACATGCGGCTGGCTGGTCGATCTGACCACCCCGGCGGGATGCGCCCGCAACTCGGCCGATATCGTCGACCAGCCGCGATCGGCTGACGATGCCAGCAATGTCGAGCGCGGATACTTTCTCTGACCATCGGACAGACCATCCATGACCGGACCTCGAAGCAGGAATTTATATAACTCACTATTATATCGTGTATTATATAAATATAGGCGACGGGACGGATGTCAATATCTTGCGATTATATCGCGTGATATTTATTTATGGAGAGTGTGAGGCAGGATTGCCCCTGATTCGATTTCCCTGGCCGGAGGATGCCGTGGCCAATAAAGCCCTGGAACCCGATGATTTCATTTGCTTTGCGGTCTATTCGACCGGCCATGCCTTCAGCCGCGTCTACAAGCCGCTGCTGGAAAAGCTGGATGTGACCTATCCGCAGTATCTGGCCCTGGTGGCGCTTTGGGCCAAGGACGACCAAACGGTCGGCAGCCTGGGCGAGATGATGTTTCTGGAATCCAGTACCCTGACACCGCTATTGAAGCGCATGGAGAAGCTGGGATTCCTGACGCGCAGCCGTGACCTGGAGGACGAGCGCCAAGTCCGGATTCGGCTGACCGAGAAAGGATCAGCCCTGCGCACCATCGCCCGGGACTTTCCGGCTTGTGTCGACGGAGCGACTGGGCTCGCAGGAGATGCCCTGAAGAAGCTGCGGAACGATATCCGCTCGGTCCGGACCGCGCTCCACAAAGCGGCCGGCTGAGGCGTCGCCTGACCGGCCCTGATCAGCAAAGAACATCCTGTCGTCAGGCGCGCAGCAATCCCGTCACCGGCTTCGCCTGCCGGCTGGCGGGGAAGACCTGTTCGTCGAGCTGGGCCTCGGCAATGCCGAGATGGTCACGCAGCACCCCCTTGGTGACGGCGCGGAGATCCAGGGTGGGGGCAAGGTCGCGGTCCTGATAGAGCTTGCCTGCGGCAAGGCCCGGCCAATCGGCGAGAACGCGGCCGCCGGAGACGGCGCCCCCCATCATGAAAGCGGCCGAAGCGGTGCCGTGATCGGTGCCGCCAGTGCCGTTCGGCGCCGCGGTGCGGCCGAATTCAGTGGCCGCCAGGATGACGGTCTTGCTCCAGGCCTCGCCCAGCCCCTGGCGCAGGCCGCTGAGGGCCGCATCGAAGAGCTCGAGATTGTGGCCGAGGCGCCCCTCGATTGTGCCTTGTCCCGTATGCGTGTCCCAGCCGCCGACTTCCAGCACGGCGATGCGCGGGCCCGCGGGATCGGCCAGCATCTTGCCGGCAGCAGTGAACATCTGCAGTTGTGCGCCGCCCGGTTTCGCCTGGCCTGGCTTCGCCTGACTAAGCCTGGCCTTGCGATCCACCATGTTGCCGGTGTTGTCGCTTTTCACGCCGGCCATGTCCGAGCCGTCATCATTCATCGCCGTTGCCTGGTCGGCCATCTGTGTCGCCGAGATTGCCGCCGTCAATGTGGTCTCGAATTGCGGCTGCTGGCGATACATCGCCTGGACAAGACCGATGAAAGAGGAATCTGCCTCCGGAACATTGCTCGGCGCCCAGGAGGCGACCTCGACCTTGCCACGGATCACCAACGGCACCTGATCGCTGACGGCGAGCCCGAGACGCGGCTGGCCGCCCAGTGCCGCCAGGCTGCGATTGAGCCAGCCACTATCGATGGCATGCGGCGTGGTGCCGCCGGTCTCCAGCAGGTCCTGGCCGTCGAAATGCGAGCGATCGCGATAGGCGGTCGCCACTGCCTGGATCGGCAGCAGCGCCTTTTCCTGATACCAGGCGCCGAGCTGGGTCAGCTTCGGATGCAAGCCGAAGAAGCCATCGAGATTGCTGACGCCGCCGGTTTCGCCTGGCGCCGCCATGGCGAGCTCGCGGCGCAGATTGCGATAGGCGGCATCACCGTAGGGCACCACGACATTGAGGCCGTCCATCGCCCCGCGCAACACGATGAAGACAAAGCGCTTATCGCCCGGCACATCAGCGAAGGCCGCAGAGAGGCCAAGAGGGCCCGTGAGCCCAGCGAGGGCGACGCCACCACCCAAACCCGCCATCAACAGATCACGACGTCCGAGCATGATCACCTCCGCATGAATTCGGGGCTGACGAGCAGCAGCGCCAAAGCATCGGCCCGGCTCGGCGCATTGTTGATCTGGAACGCGGTCTCGGCCGAAATCGACGCTCCCAATACTGAGGAAACCAGCGGCCGCGGATCGGTCGCCTGCGCCGCGCGGCGCGCCAGCAGACGGGCGAGATCGATATGCGTCATCAGGGCTTCCGGCGACAGCCAGTCGGCATTCTGATCCGACCAGCCTGCCGGTGACGGCGCCTGGAATGGCACCTGGCCCAATTGGCGCAATGCCATCAGGCAACGTTTGCCGATATCGTCGCCCTGCAGCTGCAGGGCGCGGAAGGTGGCGATCACCCAGTCGTTCGGTGTGCGGATTTTCGGTGCCGTGTCCTGCCAGGCGGCATCGCCGGCGATCAACTGGCGCGTCAATCGGCCGAGATCGCCGCCGCTATCGAGATAGGTCTTGGCCAAGGCCGCGATCACCGCGGCAGGCGGCTCATCAGCAATGAAATGCCGGGCGAATTTGGTGGCGATGTGATGCGCCGTGGCAGGGCTGCGGGCGAGATCGCGCAGCAGCTCTTCGCCTTCCTGGACACCGGCCTCGCGATAGGTCTTGCCGAGGACGGTCTTGTCGCCGGGTTCATGGGCGACGGGGAGAAAACGGAAGCCGCTGGCATTGTCACCATCCACGGCACCGGCCCATTTGTTGGCGGCGCGCTTGTTGAAAGCGGCCTGACCAAATCCCGCCGGGTGTTGCCGCGCCGCGCCAAGGCCGGCAATGGTCCAGCCGGTCAAGACCTTCGCCACTTCCCGCACGTCATTCTGCGTGTAGCCGCCATCGACGCCGAGGGTGTGCAATTCCATCAGCTCGCGGGCGAAATTCTCATTAAGGCCCTTGTCGCGCTGGGCCCCGACCCGCGACATCGGGCCGACCGACAATGCATTATCGAGATAGAGCAGCATCGCCGGATGACGGGTGGAGGCGAGCAGCATGTCCTCGAACCTGCCGAAGATATGCGGCCGGATGGCCTCGGTTTCGAAGGTCAAAGCCAGCGGCGCTACCACCGGACGCTGGGCCGAGACGGTGAAATGATTGGACCAGAACTGCACCAGCCGCTCGACCAGCGGCGTATCGCTGGCAATCGCCGCAACACAGCGCGCAGCTATGTCATCGATATACATCTGCCGCAGCTCGCCACCCGCGCCATCGGCGGGCTTCTCTCCCTTGGCCGGTTTGGTGCCGGCATCGTTGGATGCGTCAGCGGTGTTGTTTTGCTTGTTCTGCCGCTGGGCCTGGCGAAAGGCTGCCAGCGCGGCAATGCGCGCGGTGACCGGCGGCAGGGAACCGAGCGCTGCCGGTCGTGGTGATTCGGGCGTGATCTGTGACAACAGCCAGCCGCGCGGATCATTACCGATCCGGGCAAGATCGCCCGGCTTTGGTCCGAGGCCAAACCGCTGGGCCGCAAAAGCTGCATCAGGCTTGCTCATCGCGACCTCACGTCACACAAGGTTCAGAGCTGGCGATACATCTCCGCCGCTGTCACATCGATCGGCCGCTGGTGCTGCGCGCCGACCACGAATGGCGGGACGCAGCACCGACTGCTTGTCTTATTGCGGTGGCGGCGGCGGTGGGGCATCGCCCGGCGGCGGTGGCGGCATGTCACCACGCGGCGCCATCCAGCGCTGCGCCCATTTCTGCCGCAATTCCGGCTTCAGCTTCGGCACCGCTTCCAGCATCAGGTCATGCATCAGATTCTGCATGGCCTCGCCCTTCTGCTGCATGTTCTGCAAAGCGGCATCGAAAGCCTTGGGATCGAAGGGCTCGGCCGCAAGAGCCTTGCCGACCTCGATGCGGGCATCGCGCATGGCGCCCCGCGCCTGCTCGATCTCGCCTTCATGCGGCGCCAGGATGTCCTTCAGCTCGGCGCGAATTTCCGGCGGGATCGGGAAACCGGGACCGCCACCTTTGCCAGGGCCGTCGGGCCGCCCGTCACCAGGCTTGCCATCCATCGCCATGGGGCCGCCCCAGAAAGGGCGTGGATGCTCGCGCCAGACCCCGCCAACCAGCAGGCCGATCAGGAACAGGCTGAGGCAGAGAGAAGCGATGCCGCCAATGACGACGACGAGGGCGCTGCGTCCGCTCAGCGTCATTGTGCATCTCCCTTCAGCGACAGACCGGTCGACAGATCAGCCGCGGCATAAAGCAGAGCGGCGGAATCATTGCTGTCGCTGGCCGCTGCCGTCTGGTCGGCAGCAACCGTGCCGTCCTGGCTCACCTGGCTCTGCGGCGACAGGCCGCCCAGGCCCAGCGACAGGCCGATCACCAGCGAGCAGCAAGCCGCCGCAACACTGGTGGTCATGCCGAAAGCCGGTCGCGCCGATATTGTCGTCACGCCGTCGAGCCAGGGCCGCGGCAGCAGGCGGGCAAGCCAGCTGGCACGCCGCTGCTGATGCAGCTGCGGGATATCCAGCAGCTTGCGCTGCAATTCCGTTGGCATCTTCACCGGCGCAAAGGCGTCGCTGAGATCGCGTTCAAAATCAAAGTCGTTCTGTGTCATCGCCATGATCCCGGTTGCTTGCTCTCATCCCCAGGAGCTTTTGGCCCAAGAGCCTTTGGCCGTTTCGTCATCCATCGCGCATCCATTTGCCGTTCCCCCCTCGTTTCACGGCACCGCAACTGCAATCCTGTCACGTCTTCCTGTGTCATTCGCCGGTGACTTCCGCCTCACCGCCGAGCTGCGCACGCAAGCTGCGCTTCGCCCGCACCAGCAAGGCCTCGAAGGCCTTCACCGACATATCCATCGCTGCCGCCGCAGCGGCATTCTTCAAGCCGGTCGTATAGGTCAAAGCGATCGCCGCGCGCTGGCGTTCCGGCAGGGCCGCGACGGCCTTCTCCAGCGCCAGTTGCTGCTGCGACTTTTCCAGCATTTCCAGCGCATCGGCGCCGGGATCCATCGGTTCTTCAATGGCCTCTATATTGGCCGAGACCGGCTTGCGCTTCAGATCGAGGCAGCGATTGACCACCACGCGGTACAGCCAGGTGCTGAACTTCGCCCGGCCCGATTGCCAGTCGCGCGCCCGGGTCCAGACCTGGATGAAGGCATCCTGCACTACATCCTCCGCATCGCCGCGCCGGCCGGTAATGCGAAAGGCCAGGCTGAAGGCGCGCTCACCGTGGCGCTTCATCAATTCGGAAAATGCCGCAGAGTCGCCAGCGGCAATCGCCGCCAGCAGGCTGTCATCATCGGCGCCTATCGTAGTCAGTCGAGTACTGACGGCGGCTTCTTCAGCCATCCGCTCCCTTCCGCGCCAAATCAGGTTTGCGCAAGCAGTCACTGTAGACCAACTCCTTTACCACTACTCGTCGCATCATGCGGTATCGCAATGGTGTGATTTTCGTTCGCCGCCACGGCCATGGTCGCCGGCCCGCTGCCACCCGGATCCGATAGCTCACACCAACCAACAGTGGTGCCGCACCAATCCCTCCGACGACGCCGATGCAGATCCGAGAAGCAGAAAAAATCCCACGTAAAATCAATAACCTGCATGATCGGACATAATCTGTCACCAAGCTGCCTTCGAGATTTTCACGGGCGAGCGAGCAAAACCCTGTGCGGCCAGTCCTAGCCTGCAGGAGGGAAATGACAGATTTGAACAAGCATCCTGGCATCCCGTCGAGGCGCCGACAGGCTGCTGACTGCCGTCACGTCATAGACGGCAGGATGGGGACGGCAGGGGATGGAATCGTCTCGCGGACCGGCGGCATCCGCCGCTGCCGGAAGAGTTCGGGATATCAGGCGTCGAGGCGCCTAGGCATCCAAACCCTGGCGGCCCATTTCCAGGAACTTGTCCCGGCGCTGGTCGCGGATTTCCACGCCGCTCATGCCGGCAAAGCGGCCAAGGGCGCGTTCGATCGCATCGCCGAGGCCGGTGACCGTCTGGGGAATACCGCGATGGGCCCCACCCAGGGGTTCCGGCACGATCTCGTCAATGACACCGAGCGACTTCAGATCCTCGGCTGTCAGCTTCAAGGCCTCGGCGGCATCGCGGGCCTGTTCGGCGCTGCGCCACAGGATCGAGGCGCAGCCTTCCGGCGAGATCACCGAATAGACCGAATGCTCCAGCATGATGATGTGATTGGCGGCTGCAAGGGCAATGGCACCGCCACTGCCGCCCTCGCCGATGATGGCGGAGATAAGCGGCACCTGCACCTTGAGACAGGCCTCGATCGAGCGGGCGATGGCTTCGGCCTGGCCGCGGGCTTCCGCTTCCACGCCGGGGAAAGCGCCCGGCGTATCGACCAGGGTTACAATCGGCAGCTGGAAGCGCTCGGCGAGCTCCATCAGGCGGATCGCCTTGCGATAGCCTTCCGGTTTCGCCATGCCGAAATTGTGGCGGACGCGGCTGGTGGTGTCGGCACCC
>Ga0209455_1001192_pt1 | contig 12421 bp, 12 predicted proteins | sample AraplaCol_mCL_r2_FD_184275 | JGI IMG/M metagenome (GOLD analysis project Ga0209455, IMG submission 184275) | Arabidopsis root microbial communities from North Carolina, USA - plate scrape CL_Col_mCL_r2 (SPAdes) (version 2) | ecosystem: Host-associated > Plants > Roots > Endosphere | place: USA...
ATATAATTGTGGTAAGTAGCAATGTAAGTACCACGAATGGTACCGGGACCAGCAATTGCGCAGCCGAGGCCATTGCCCCCAAATCAGCACCGATATTGATAACATTGGCTACTACAACCAATGATACTACTGCGTATAAAACACCTTTGCTATATTGTTCCTTAACGATAGTGGTTATCCCTTTGCCGGTTACAAGGCCAATACGGGCACAGGCTTCCTGAACGGCCGTCATTAAAGGTAGCATATAAAGGGCTGTCCACAATTGCCCATAGCCAAATTGCGCGCCGGTTTGCGAATAGGTGGCAATGCCCGATGGGTCATCATCAGCAGCGCCGGTTACGAGGCCCGGCCCAAGGATGCGCCAAAAGCCTTTTATTTTAGCCGCGGTTTCGGTTCGTTTTTTCATTCAGGGTATTCAATGGGTAAGTTAAATAGTTTTTGCGATTTATTATTAACTTATCGTCAAATTACTTTTCGTTTTACGGGTATATCTGTTTAATTTCATGTTTTTAATTTGTGAGGCTGATATAAACCTATGAGCGCCGATTTACTGCCTGTTTTGCCCGATGACATTTTTAAAATAGTATTTGAAAAATCGCCTGGTTCGCTATTGCTTAAAGGCGATGCGCCGCTTTTTACTATAGTTGCGGCAAGCGATGCCTACCTTGAAGTTACTTCGAGCACACGTAAGGCAATTGTCGGGAAGGGCTTTTTCGAAGCATTCCCGGAGGATAAAACGCTTAGCGATGATACCAACGCCCGTGTTGTATTTACCAGGGTAGTTAATACGCGGCAAAAAATTGATGTGCCTGCTTACCGGTTTGATGTTTTTAACCCTGCTACGAAAACCTATGCTGAACGCCATTGGTCGTGCTGCAATACGCCGATTTTGGATAATAACGGCGACGTTGCCTATATACTGAACACCGTAGTTGACATAACCCAGGAGGTGCGCGCCCGGGAAGCCAGTACAGAAAACGAAAACCGATTGCTGCTGGCTACCGAGGCAGCTGCCATGGCAACGTGGGACCTGGGGCTGCGCGAACAAACTTTTGTATGCTCGCCGCGAATGAACGAAATTTTTGGTCATGCACCCGATGCCTCTTTAACTCACCTTGAACTGAGGCAGCAGGTTGATGCTGACGACATGAGAAATGTTGTCGTCCCGGCATATTTCAGGGCTTTAGAAACAGGTAATTACATTTACGAAGTAAGGATATACCTGCCCGACGGCACGCTGCGATGGATAAAAACGCAGGGAATTGTTGTTTATGATGATAAAAAAGAGCCGGTACGGATGCTGGGCACTGTTATCGATATAACCGATACCAAGCGCGACGAAATAAGAAAAAATGATTTTATCGCCATGGCCAGCCATGAACTTAAAACACCTCTTACGTCAATAAAAGCTTACATACAAATATTAACTAAAAGGCTAATTCCCTTCAACGATGGCTTTGTAAACATCACATTGCAGAAAGCGGGCAACCAGGTAATAAAAATGACCGACCTGATACACAGCTTCCTCGATTTATCGAGACTTGAGTCGGGTAAGTTGCAGTTGAAGCTGGGCGTATTTGATATGAATGAACTGGTTGCGGAAACTATTGCTGAAACGCAATTGCTTAGCCCGGGCCACCCCATAGAATTTGAGCCGGGCCGGCAGCTATTTGTAAAGGCCGACGCTGAAAAAATAGGCCAGGTAATCGGGAATCTTTTAAGTAATGCATTAAAATATTCTGATAAGGAAAGTGTGATAACCGTAACATGCACCAACGAAAATAATAATGTTAAAGTGCTGGTTACCGACAAAGGCATCGGCATTAAAGCCAAGGACCAGGAAAGACTTTTTCAGCGTTTTTACCGCGTTGAGAGTGATAAAATGAAAAATATCTCGGGGTTTGGAATCGGGTTGTACCTCTCGAGCGAAATTATTCAGCGTCATAAGGGCAGCATAGGCGTGCAGAGCGAAGAGGGCAGGGGAGCTACTTTTTACTTTACCTTGCCTGCGGCAACGGGAATTTAGATAAGATGCCATGCCGTTGCGGGCCGATTTTCAGGATACCCGTTCTTGTTGCGAAAAGCTTTCCTGTCGGCGGTAAAATCCCACCAGTTCTTTTTGCTGCCCCGGTTATTTGCATAATGTACAGCGAGTAAACATTGATCCTCAACACATGGATCGGTCCAAAAACCTTGTTTAAGCTCTAATTCATTGAACAATTCATACCCGTCTTTTTCAAGCAGATCATCAATTTTGAAGTACCCCAGTGACATTAAATCGCAGGCAAATTTGGGGCCTACCGATGGGATGCTTTGGAAATCAATCAGTGCATAAATTTCGTTTGCCCGTTGTGTATCTGCACCCACCAGTTTACCAATCTCATCTTGGGCATAATCCCGTAGCTGGCTTATTTTAACCTTGTTTTGTTTAAGGCTTTGCTTTTCGGCCTCAGAAAGGGCGAGTTTAAATGTTTTCATTTTTGTTAATGATTATCAAACTTACGAAGTTTTTAAACGGTGAAGCGCTCAATGAGGCCGCTGAAACACTAATTTACCGAATTAAACTTCGTAAGTTTTATTTGATTTACTGCTTACTCAAAACCCCGCATCGTCAGCGCTTGGGCCATAGCTGCCGGGGATAGGCACATCCAGCAAGCGTAAAAATACACCAAGCTGCGCACGATGGTGCACAATTTGGCAAAAAGCCATTCGTATTACCTCAACCTTTTTGCTTACGCTATAAATCTGGTCGCCGTTGCGCAATGTCCAGGTTTTTACCAGTTCATCTTCATTGGTTTTCTCGAGACCGGCCCGGCCTTCTGCCAATGATTTTTCGAGCAAATCAAGCAGTTCGGTCGTATTATTAGTGATGGTTGGCGTGTAAGGGCTGGCGGCAAAATCAAGCTCATCGGTATCTATTGTTAAGCTTACCCACGATGGCAGCTCAGCCAGGTGGGTGGCTAGTTGCCTTATCGTCATGCTTTTTGGGTGCGGCTGCCAATCGAATTTGTCGTTTGGGATACGCTCCAAAAATTTACGGGTTGTTTGAGCTTCTTCGCTCATTTCTTTTAATAACATTGGGATGATTTCCATAATTTCTGTCTTTAATCGTTGTTGATTTTGTTTGTTGATTCAAAATAAACACATGGTAATGACAGCCCTATGTCAGCAGGAATGGGAAAGATTAAAAAAAGTTTTCAGTAGGGGCGTATTGCATACGCCCTAAATATGTATGGGCAAATTCAACATCAAATCGGCGAGGGCGTATGCAATACGCCCCTACGAAAATTAGAAAAACGTCCTACAGTCCCATAAAATGCGCTGTTAACGATCTAAAATCGTCAAACTTCAAATCATAATCATCGGTATCGCCAAAGCCGTAGCTTACAAATACAAACGGTACGCCGGCCTGGCGGCTTTCCTGGCCATCGCCGTGGGTATCGCCAATGTAGACAGGGTTTACGAGGCCATGTTTTTCGGCGAGCAGTTTGATATTATGGTTTTTAGGCATAAAGTTTACGCCGTGGGCCATTTCGTCAGTAATATGTTCATCTATCCCGGCCCAGTCAATAAACACGCGGATGATGCCTTTGGCACAGTTGCTTAAAATAAACACTTTGTATTTTTGCGCCAGTTGCTGGAGGCCTTCCAGCACACCATCATATAAAATTCCACCCATTTGGGGTAGTATTTCTCGGCGGCGTTCGTTTACAATTGTGTATATCTCCTTACGTTTTTCCTCGTCAAAATCCGGCATTATCAAGCCAATTACTTTACGGCCTTCCATACCCACCATTTTGGCAAGTTCTTCGCGCTTAACCACAATATCAATTCCCATTTCCCTGAAAATAACGTTCCACGATTCGGCATAGGTGTCAACGGCATCCCAAAGGGTTCCGTCCATATCAAATATCAGGCTGTCGGGTTTTTGCATATTTTTATTTATATAGATAGTGTTTTAATTCAACGGCGCAGCGCCAGCGCCATGCCTAATATTTCCCTGATCGTATCGATAGGGACGTCCTGCCTGGCATCAAACTGTATGGTTTTCATGCGGGCGCGCTTCTCCATTACCAGTAAAGGGTGATCAATTTTGTTGCCATCGACAATGCCAAGGTAAGGGTTATGCGTTTTTTTATCAACCCACAGGTAACAAAACATTTTGCCCCTGTAACAGTAAAATGGCATTCCGTATTTCCAGGCTTCGGTTAGGTTGCTGTCAAAACCAAGGATAAATTCCCGTAAAAACAGCAGGCAGCCTTTTACAGGTTCGTCCTTATTTAAGAAATAATTGTCAATGTCGCGGAGCATGGGTTAAATACTTACCACCTGGTTCATCTCCTCTTTATCGAAGTTTTCCATCACCAGTATGGCGGCACCAATAAGCTCGGCGTCAAAACCCAGTTCCGACACCATTAGCTCGGTACCGCTGCTCAAACGGGGGATACAATATTTATGCAACGCCTGTTGGATGGGTGCCATCAATATTTTGCCAACTTTGGCGCCACGACCACTCAAAACTATTGCCTGAGGGTTCATGATATGTATCAATATGGCTAACGCTTTGCCGATTTTGTTGCCGGCATCGGAGAATAGCTCTATGGCAAACTGGTCGCCGGCATTTGCGGCGGCCATTATGGCATCACTCATTTGTTTGCTTTGCGCTTCGCCAACAATTTTTAAACTTGTAACCCGGCCCTGCTTAATACCTTCTATCGCTTTGTTGGCTACCACCAACATCGATGCTTCAGCCTCCAAACAACCCCGTTTACCACAGCCGCACAGCGCGCCATCTTCCGATATCGGGATGTGGCTAAACTCCCCCGCGAAACCATTGCGTCCCCTGAAAAGTTCGCCGTTAACGATCATGCCCAGGCCAATGCCCCAGCTCAGGTTAATCACCATCACTTCTTTCTGCCATTTGGCTATGCCAAATTTTTGTTCGGCAAGGGCTATTAAGCTCGAGTCGTTATCTATGTAAGTAGGCAAGCCTGCCTCTTCAGCAATATATTGTGAGAGACTGCGGTCGCCACTCTTTAGGTAGGTATAGTTAATGCCCTTATCCGGGTCGATAAAGCCGGGCATACCTATGCCTATACCAGTAATTTTCTCTTTTAAAACGCCGCAACCGTCAATGTACTTGTTAATGTTTTCAACCAGTATATCCAGCGCATCATCATTACCGGCAAGTTTTAGGTCAAAAACCATCATTTCGGCAACGGGATGATTGCGCAGGTCTACCAGTTGTATGCGCGTGGACTGCTGATCCATGGCAATGGCCAGTATGTACATGGCATCGGCATTTATGGCGTACATAAGTGGTCGGCGGCCCCCGCTTGAAGGCGCGTAACCCTGCTCAACCACAAAGCCTTTTTCAATCAGCTCATTTAGCGCTTTGGCAATTGATGGAATACTTTTATCAAATAACTCACTCAATTCGGCACATGACATCGCCTTATCAAAATAAAGGCATTTGGTTATCATGTGCTTAAGCTGCATGCCCTTCACACTTTTAGTTTTAACTTCCATTCAAACAGTAACGGTTAATAGCTTAACGGCCGCGCCCGCGGCAGGTTTATTTTTACTTTCTAAAAATAGGAATAATGCAGAAACTTACAAGAGCATTTTATAGCATAAAAGCTAACAAAATTAATTTTCTATGAAAAAAGTATGTTTTGGTCATGCGAAAAGTCACCTTAAAAACGGGCAAAATGCGTTTTGGTAGTGTGGAAAAATTCAGAAAAACGGGCAAAACGCATTTTGGTCATGTGAAAAACCGGTTGTTAAACGGGCAAAAACAGTTTAGGTCATTCGGTATAAAAACGGCTATTGGAGTTTCCAATGCCCTAAAATTGAATTTTTTTGCGGGTAAAAGTGACTTTAAAGAACAGACTTTTGGATATTTTTTAATCAAATAAAAATATCCGGGGATAAAATAATGCAGGAATTTTTTGTTTGATGCTAAATGCAGCTTGAAAGTATATGCTGAATCAACTGTGATGGTGTAGTACAAATATAAGGTTTTTGGTTGGGATAATCAATAACTGTACACATCAAAATTTGTCATCCCAAGCCGCTTCTTCGCCTTTGTTGATGTTGTCACCACATGTGTTATGAAGACTTTTTTTCATTCTGAGCAGAGCGAGGAATCTTATACGCGCTACATTAACGCAGGATAAGTATAGCGACGACCTGTCAATGGCATAAGATTCTTCACTACGGTCAGAATGACAAAGCTGGGAGTTTTTAAATCGTCGCAACACCTGTGGTGTTGTCACCAACAAGCAGGATGCATGATGTGACAACCGAAAAGGCATGGGGACGTTAATCTGCCTCTTTTAAAACATGCCGGTCGGCTGTATCGGTAATATTTCCCCGACTATCCGAAGGGTATCCGAATTTGCTGCTATAGTTAAAGCCCCGAAACCGGCCATATTTCTGCTTTATTTTTTTAATAGTTAACGCAGTATCAAGTTGCCATCCGGTCGGCAGGAATCTATAATACAATACGGGGTTGTATACGGTAAGGGTTTTACCTTCGGCCCCCCAAACCTCCCCATAGTCCCAAAAACCATGGTATGTTAAAACGCTGTCTATCATTTCCGGCTTATCATCAAATGCGGGTATTCGCCTTTGTTTTGATACCTTGTTGTTTTCAATTCTAAAAAGTTGTGCCAGGTTTTTACTCGGCCGTTCGTCTGTTTCTACCAGTAATTCAAATGTGTGGGTATCTATCTTTTTAATAATGGGATAAGTTTCATCGTCAAGTGTGTATCCGAGGGCAGTATCTATAAATATTCTTCTGTCGTTATGCAGTATTTCTACTATTCCATCGCCACTTATTCTTACCTTAAATCCAAAATTAAGTTCCCTGACAGCGACAGTCTCAATTTTCTCTACTATATCTTTTTTGGCAATTTGCGAATCTTTTACTACAACTGATTTTTTAATGTCGCTTGAATCGTTCGTTTTACCGGGGGGGTGATTGCCTGCACAACCGGTAAAAATGATAGCTGACAACAAGGCCAAATAATAGATCTTCATTTTAGCAATAAATTATTTTATTGAATATAAATCAATATTTCAGGGTTCAAAAAATCCGACGTCCGAAATCACCTCACTACCTCAAATTCTTCTCGCCCAGTGTGACAACTGAAAAGCCTGCAGATGTTCATAGCTTTCTCTATATCAAAAAGCAATTGGTTTTGTTGGTAACAACACCAACAAAGGCGAAAAAATGCCCAGCGCTTTTCAATTTTCAAATCTTCAAATCAACTCATCTTCAAATTGTTTCCTCATCCGCACATTCGCACATCAAAAATCCGCACATCTACCTCACTACCTCAAACTCCTTCTTCAACTTAATATCTTCCGATGATTGCCCTATCATCACCATAAATTTACCAGGCTCAACCGTCCAGTTCATGTTTTTGTCGAGGATGGCCAGGTCATCGGGGTGCAGGGTGAAGGTTACGGTTTTCTTTTCGCCGGGGTTAAGACCGATTCGCTCGAAGCCGCGCAGGTCATAGTCATAAACGGTAACGCTGCTAATTTCCTGTTTAAGATAAAGTTGTACAACTTCGTCGCCTTTGCGCTGACCGGTGTTGGTAACATCAACAGTTACAGTGATGTCGCCCTGCTGGTTTTCTTTTTCGGGCGATACCTGCAGGTTATCATACGTAAAGGTGGTGTAGCTTAAGCCATAGCCAAAAGGATATAATGCGCCGTTAACGCTGGTTTTACCCCAGCTGTTGGCGCCACCCTGCCCGGCTTGCGAGGCAGGTTTAAATGGAAAATTAAGCTCCAGTTGCCCGGTTGTTTTTGGGAAGGTAATGGATAGCTTGCCGCCCGGGTTATTGTCGCCAAACAGCGTTTCGGCAATTACTTTGCCGCTCTCCGGGCCGGGGAACCAGGCCTCCAGTATGGCGGGCACAAATTTGTTTTCCCAGTTTACAGTTAGCGGCTGCCCGTTTATCATCACCATAACTACCGGCTTGCCGGTGGCCTGCAATGCTTGTATTAGTTTCAATTGGCGACCGGGCAGGTTAAGCCCTGTGCGCGACAGGCTTTCGCCCACCCGTTGCGAATCCTCGCCAACAACTGCAATTACCACGTCAGCATTTTTTGCAGCATTAACGGCAGAATCAATAGATGCCTGCTCCTGATCTGTTAGTGGTGTTTCAATAATTTCGCTTTCGGGCCAGGTGGCGTCAACAATGTCACAGCCTTTGGTATAGTTAACGGTTGCGCCGCTGCCCACATAATTCTTAATTCCGTCCAGTACGCTGGTTACCGGGTTGTGCGATGGGCCGTATCTACTGGTGGCATAACTTTTATCCGCCGCCAGCGGACCTGTTACCAATATATTTTTCATGGTCGACTTGTTTAATGGCAACAAATTGTTTGCATTTTTTAACAGCACCATCGATTCGCGGTTCATCTGCAAACCCATTGCAGACGAGGCTTCGGTATGCACAATTTTGTCCGCAGCTTTTGGGTCTTTAACATAAGGGTCATCAAACAACCCGAGCTTAAATTTAACGCGCAGCACGTCGGCCACCCGCGAGTCGAGGGTTTTCATATTGATTTTACCTTCTTTGTAAAGCTCGCGCAGGGGCATAATATAGGTTTGAGGCATGCTGAAGTTGGTGCGTACGTTCAGGCCGGCCTCAAATGCCTGGCGCACGGCCTCTTTTATATCGCCGGCTACATGGTGCTTGCTATAAAGATATTCAACAGCTTCACTATCAGAAACCACGTAACCATTAAACCCAAATTTCTGGCGCAGCAACTCGGTTAAAAAATAGTAACTGCCGGTTATAGGCTCACCATTCCAGTCGTTATAGCTGCTCATTACGCCCAGTGGGTGTGCCTCTTGTATTACCCTGCGGAAAGGGTATAGGTACAGTTGGTACATTTCTCTCGGTGCCACATGCGGGTCGGTACGGGCAGCGCCATCGCGCCCGCCTTTGGGCACGCTATAAACTGCAAAATGCTTTAACGTTGAGGCAACTCCTTCTTCCTGTATACCCAGTGTCATCTGTTTGCCCAGCTCGGCAATTAAAAAGGGGTTCTCGCCATAGGTTTCCACCACGCGACCCCAACGCTGGTCGCGCGCAACATCCAATATCGGTGCATAAACGTTGGTATAGCCAAGCGCTTTAGCTTCCATGCCAACAGTTTGCCCAGCACGGCGCACCAATGCTTTATCCCAGGTGCTGCCGATAGAAATAGGAGCAGGCAATGATGTAGCCCTATCGTGATTTAACCCGTGGATACCTTCGTTGGTAAAATCGACAGGGATGCCCATGCGGGTTTCCTCAACAAACCATTTTTGTATAGTATTTATTGCTGATGCGTGCTTGCTGTAAGGGTAGGAGTACTGTGTTGGGGCATCATCGGTTTTTGAAGTCAAGTTGTTCAGTTCCTCATCAATATTAGCAATGCCATCCTTCCACACCTCGTTCTTCCACGACGGGGTGGGCATTTCCTCTTTTAAAACCCGTTTATAGCCGTACAGTGTAGCCAGCTGGCAGGTTTTTTCATCTACTGTCATTTGGCTCAGCAAATCGTCAATACGTTTATCAATGGTTTGCGATGGGTCTTCAAACACATCCGTCTTGCCATTTTTGTTAAAATCGACCCAGCCTTTGTGATAGATGGATTTTTCCTGGGCGGATGTTGTGAAGCAATAGCTGATTAGCAGTGGCAGTAGCAGTTTTTTCATGAGGACAGGATAATTGGTATTTCAAATATATGGGTTGTGTAGGAGATACACTATTGTAGTGATGTAAAAAGTTTGTGGTTAGAAGGGTCCCAAAATCCGGGAAGTCCGGAAAGTCAGTAAAGTAGTCCGGCAGATCAAAGAAAAAAATTGTGCCGGGAAAGATTATACCAAAGGACATTTTTACTGGCATTAACATTGCCTGTATACAGTAAATAACTGTAAACATGCTCGTCAAACGTTTTCTTGCCTTTTTTGCTTTTTTTATCCTAATAACCGTCTCTTCAAAGGGACACCCTATTAAACCGGATGAAAGAATTTGCGGCAAATGGGAAAACCTGGAGAAAACCCTACGCATACAGGTATCGATGGAAGGGAAGGAATTTACGGCGAAAATTATTTGGTTCAGCGAAACCGGCGGCAAACCAATGGATTACTGGACCGACCGCCATAACCCCGACCCCAAACTGCAAAGCCGCAAAATATTAGGCCTGAGCATTTTGCGCGAACTGGAATACCAGCCAGGTACCGACAGTTGGGAGAATGGGATAATCTACGACTCGAAGCACGGTAAAGAATGGAACTCCGCTGCATATATTGATAAAAAAGGAGAGCTAAGGGTGAAAGGCTACTGGCATTTTAAGTTTATCGGGAAAACGATGACATTTGTGCGAGTGGGATGAGCAGTAGCGCCCGAAAAATAAGCCAAAAAAAAGCAGCGCCATGTTCCCACAACGCTGCTCAGATATTAATTAGGGGTTGGAGACTAACCAGCCATCAACACAAGTCCTGTCCACCAATCTTCAACCTCTAATAACTTATTTCGCCTGGCCAAATTCGCCGTTTGCTTTAACAGCAATTTCGTCGCTTATCATGGCGTTGCCAAATTTGGCACCCAGGTTAAAATCGGCACGTTTAATGGTACCTGTGATCTGGAAACCTGCATCAGGTTTGCCACCCATCGGGCTGGCAATAGTACCGCGGTACCAAAGGTCGAAACTAACCGGTTTGGTGACACCGTGTATAGTAAGGTTGCCATTCAGTTTGTAGCGGTTTTCTGAAGTTTTAGTAAGGCTTGTAGTTGTAAAAGTTAATGTTGGGTAAGTTGCAACATCAAAAAAATCTGCTGATTTAAGGTGGCCATCACGTTGGTCAACACCGGTGTTTATCGAAGCGGTGTTAGCTGTAAGGCTAAATTTAGCATCGCTGAAATCAGGTTTTGCAGCTACGATGCTTGCCGAAAAATCTTTGAATTCGCCATCAACGTCAGATACCAACAAGTGGGTTGCAGTGAAAGTTAACTTTGAGTGTGCACGGTCAACATTCCAGGTGGTTTGTGCAAAAGCGGCAGTGTTTAATAAAGCGGCTGCGGCTATAATGAATAATTTTTTCATGATTGTTTTTTCTTTTAGAGTTTTTATTTTTCGGGTCAAAGATAATATATGTTTAAACATGTATATAATAAAAACGTGTTTATGCAATCATTTTGACAATTGTATGAAACTGAACAGAATAGTGTGACAAATATTACGCGCGTTCAATGGTTTTGTGATTCCTATATTTGTAAAAACATCAACAATGAAAACGAGGGAACTTGGCAAAACCGGTGAAAAATTATCAGCAATTGGCTTGGGCTGTATGGGCATGAACCACGGCTACGGCACTTTTGACGATAAAGAATCAATTGCCACCTTAAACCTTGCCATCGACCTGGGTATCAACTTTTGGGACACCGCCGATGTGTACGCCAATGGCAAAAACGAAGAACTGCTTTCAAACGTGCTGCCTGCAAACCGCAGCAAAATATTTTTAGCTACGAAATTTGGTTTCAGGCAACGGGAGGGTAACGATGCATATCCGGGCGCTTCCGGTTCATACGTTGATTGTTCGCCTGCTTATCTGAAACAAGCTTGCGAACGCAGCCTTAAACGGCTGAATATTGATACGATTGATTTATATTATGCGCACCGCATCGACCCAAACATCCCCGTTGAAGAAACAGTAGGGGCAATGGCTGAATTGGTGCAGGAAGGGAAAGTGCGTTACCTTGGGTTATCTGAAGCCTCGGCTGCGTCGATACGTAAGGCTCATGCAATACACCCGATAGCAGCCCTTCAAAGCGAATATTCTTTACTAACCCGTGATGTGGAAGGAGGCATTTTGCCTGTCTGCCGCGAACTGGGTATTTCCTTGGTACCCTTTAGCCCACTTTCCCGCGGACTGATAACCAATACCCTAAACCTCGACGAGTTAAGCAGTACAGATTTTCGTAAAACGCTGCCCCGTTTTGGAGCTGACTATAAAGACAATAACCAAAACCTTGCCGCCGCTTTTGGCGAACTGGCCGCTCAAAAAAGCTGTACGCCCGCACAATTGGCCATAGCCTGGGTGCTGGCGCAAGGGGAGGATATTATCCCCATCCCCGGCACCAAAAAAACAAAATATCTGCGCGAAAATGCTGCAGCTGTTGATATTGAGCTTTCTGTCAGCGATTTGCGGGATATACAGGCTGTGATGGATAAATTCCCAAACACTGGCAATCGCTATGCCGATGGGGCGATGAAGTTGGTGGACCGGGATTAAGGGATTTTAACAAACTTTGTCATTGCGAGGTACGAAGCAACCGCGAACTATGCAGAGCCGCTCTGTAAAGTTCGCGGTTGCCGCGCTCGTTCCTCGCTCGCAATGACATATTTT
>Ga0209455_1001193_pt1 | contig 12421 bp, 11 predicted proteins | sample AraplaCol_mCL_r2_FD_184275 | JGI IMG/M metagenome (GOLD analysis project Ga0209455, IMG submission 184275) | Arabidopsis root microbial communities from North Carolina, USA - plate scrape CL_Col_mCL_r2 (SPAdes) (version 2) | ecosystem: Host-associated > Plants > Roots > Endosphere | place: USA...
CCCTCCCCTCCCCTCCCCTCCCGCCCTCCCCTCCACCCTCCCGAAGTGCAGGTAGTTGCGCACTTTCGCGGCGTGTCGACCGCAACTAGTTGCCCTTCGCGGCTCCGGGGTGTGGATAAGTCGGGGAGGGTCGGCGCGGGGGTGGCAGGGTGCGGGGATGGAATCTTCGCACCTCGGCCGGATGCCGTTCGTCGTAGGGTCGGCACTCGCTTCCGGCGCCCGGCCGCATCGACTGCGCTCAGGGGACCTCGTCCGACCCATTCGAGGGATTCGCTTAGTTGGCACGCATGCCGGTCTGGCCGATCGCTTGCGGGCCTACGCGCTCCATCGACGCGTCGACTTCGCCTTCAGCCACACCACCGCCGCGATCCTCTACGGCGTGCCTCTGCCGCAGGAACTTCCGTCCGACATCCACGTCACCGTCCCCGATCCGTGCCGGGCGCCTCAGATCGAGGGGTTCGTCGGCCACAAGCTGTCCCGGTGGGAGGTGCGACACGTCGACGGTTTCCCGGTAACGACCCCCGAGCAGACGTGGCTGGACCTCGCCCAGGTGGTCGGCAGCTCGGCGCTCGTCATCGCGGGCGACTTCCTGGTGGGCGGTCAGCGTCCGCTCTCCGATCGTGCGAAGCTCGCCGCGGCCATAGCCGCGTCCGCGGGACGGCGTGGAATCGGCCGCGCGCGTGTGGCGCTCGAGCAGGTGCGAAGGGGTTCGGAGTCGCCGGGCGAGACACGCTTGCGGATGCTCCTCGCCGCCTACGAATTCCCCGAGCCGCGGCTGAACCACACCATCCTCGACACCCGAGGTGGCTTCGTCGCGCGCGTCGACTTCGCATACGTCGAGGCGCGCGTCGTCCTCGAATATGAGGGCGATGTGCACCGCATCGACCGTGAGGTCTGGCAGCGTGACATCCGACGTCGCGAACGCGTCGAGGACGTGGGCTGGCGGATGGTCCGGGTCACCGCATCCGACCTCCAGGACCCCGCGGAACTGATCGCGCGCCTCCATCACCTCCTCCGCGTCCACCCATGACGATCGAAGGGCAGGTAGTTGCGGTCGACACGCCGCAAAAGTGCACGACTAGCTGCACTTCAGTGAAAGGTGGGAGGGAGACGGGGCCGGCTACCAGCGGGGGTGGATGGCGGCGCGGAAGTGGGTGTCGTAGATGCGGTGGACGGCGGCGTCGAAGTCGGCGGGGAGGGAGACGGATGCCGCGGCCGCGTTCGCGCGCGCCTGCTCGGGCGAGCGGGCACCCGGGATGACGGTGGTCACGCCGTCCTGCGCGACGATCCACGCGATCGCCGCCTGCGCCGGCGTCACGCCCTCTGGGGCGAGGGCCGCGAACTCGCGCGCCGCCTGCACGCCCTCCTCGTAGTCCACACCCGAGAAGGTCTCGCCCACGTCGAACGCCGAGCCGTCGCGGTTGTAGTTCCGGTGGTCGTCCGCCGAGAACGTCGTCTGCTCGGTATACCGGCCGCTCAGCAGTCCCGAGGCGAGCGGCACCCGCGCGATGATGCCCACGCCGGCCTCCCGCGCGGCGGGCAGCACCCGGTCGAGCGGCTTGAGACGGAAGGCGTTGAGGATGATCTGCACCGTCGCCGTGCCGGGGTGCGCGATCGCGGCGAGGGCCTCGTCCACCGTCTCGACGCTGACACCGTAGTTCTCGATCGCGCCCTCCTCGACGAGCGTGTCGAGTGCCTCGTACACGGCCTCGGTCGAGAACACCGGGGTCGGCGGGCAGTGCAGCTGCACGAGGTCGAGCCGGTCGACGCCGAGGTTGCGGCGGGAGCGGTCCGTCCACTCGCGGAACTTCGCGAGCGTGAAGTTGGCGGGGTCCTGGGCCTCGCGGCGGCCCATCTTGGTCGCGACAGTGAGCGGCAGCTCGGGATGCTCGGTGACGAACCGTCCGATGATCTGCTCGCTGCGCCCATCCCCGTACACGTCGGCGGTGTCGAAGAAGGTGACGCCCGACTCCGCCGCCGCCTCGAGCACGGCCAGGGCGTCGTCTTCGGAGACGTCCCCCCAGTCCGCTCCGAGCTGCCACGTGCCGAGTCCGACGACCGACACCTCCCGTCCGGTTCCGCCGAGGATGCGCTGTTCCATACCGCCAGCGTAGGCGTTGCGCCGGGACCGCAGAACCGGCGGGCACGCGGCCCGCCGGTCCGTCATCGGCCCGCGCACATCAGGCGGCGGCCTCGGTCACCTCCTGGTTGCGGAAGTGCCCAGCGAGCATCGCGGCGACGCCGACGGCCGCCCATCCGAGGAGCACCAACCACGGGAAGGTCGCGTCCGCGTCGGGGAAGTAGGACAGGTCCCGCAGCAGGGTGACGGAGGCGCCCGGCACGAACCACTGCCCGATCTCGCCCCACGGCCCGACCAGGAACTGCAGCGGCTGCGCAGCGGACGACAGCGGGTTGCCGACCAGCACGGTCAGCACCGCTCCGACCGCGATTCCGATGCGGCCGAGCAGCGCGTTCATCCCGACGATGAACGACGCCGTGGCGAACATCGAGAGCGAGACGGCGAGCGCGTTGACCCAGAAGCCGCCCTGCAGGATGCCGAACCACCCTTGCAGGATCCCGGCGACGGCCAGCCCGACCGTGACGGCGTACACCGCGACCGCGGTCAGGCGCCGCCAGCTCCCGGCGACGAGCAGCGAGATGAGCACGCCGCCGAGCATCCCGCCGAGCACCAGCGGGAAGGCGGATGCGGTGAGGCCGAGGCCGCGGGCGTCGGTGGAGGCGAGCGGGACGACGTCGGTGACCTTCACGGTGATCGTCGGCGCCTGCGTGCCGGCGGGTGCGCGGCCGGCGGCGATCGCCTGCTGCACGGCGGCATCGGCCTGCTGCTGCGCCGACGCCTGGATGCGCGTCGCGACCTGGGCCAGGATCTGGCTGACGGCGGCCCCGTTCGCCGACGCGGTCAGGACCTCCGGCTGGTCGCCCAGGATGATGGCGCCGTAGACATCGCGGGTGCGGATGAGGTCGACGGCTTCCTGCCGATTCGCGACCGTCGTCGGGTCGAAGGCGCCGTCGGCTGCCTTATCGAGCTGCTTCTCGACCGCGGAGACCGTGGCACTGTCGCCCGCGATGGCGATCGGCAGGTCCTTGACCGAGGACGTGATCGTCGGCCAAAGGAAGGCGAGCAGCACGACGACGACCACGGCCGCGGCGCCGATGGCGAGCAGGACGGACCGCAGCCATGGCGTGTGCGGCGGCTGCGTCGGACGCGCCGTCGGGGTGGCGTCCTGCGGCGGGCGGGTCAGTGTGGCGCTCATGATCTCCTCCAAAAACGAATGCTCGTTCTTTATGGTGGTCGCCCGATCGGGTATTGTCAAGAACGTTCATTCTTTTTGGACGCGAGGAGGCCGCATGCCCAAGGTCACGGAGGAGCACCGCGCCGCCCGCCGCAGGCAGATCGCCGACGCGGCCCTGCGCTGTTTCGCGCGATCCGGCTTCCAGCAGACGTCGATGGCGGACATCATCACCGAATCGGGACTGTCGGCCGGCGCGATCTACGGCCACTACAAGAGCAAGGAGGAGCTGGTCGAGCTCGCCGTGACCGAAGTGCTCGACGCGCGCTTCCTCGATCTCGCCCAGGCGCGCACGCGCGATCCCCAGCCCTCCCCCGCCGAACTGGTCGCCCTCCTGGTGCACGGGCTCCGCGACCAGATCGGCGACCTGCAGCTTCTCCTCCAGGTGTGGGGCCAGGTGCCGATCAACCCGGCTCTCTCCCGTCTGACGACGAGCATCGGCGGCCGCATCCGGACGATGTTCGCCGAGTACCTCACGGAGTGGTACCACCGGCATCGCGGAATGGACGCGGAGTCGGCGCGGACCGCGGGCGAGGCGGACGCATCCCTTTACGTCGGACTCGTGCAGGGCTACGTCGTGCAGACCGTGCTCTTCAGCGACTTCGACGGCGACGGCTACCTCGAATCGGTGGCCAGGATGGATCCCCGCGCCGTCGAAGCGCGACCGGCCTGACGACACGCCTCACCCGAACGCTCAGGCGCCAGGCCACCACGCCGGGGTGAGCCGACCGACGAGCGCCAGGAACGCATCCACATCCCGGGGCCGCGGCCGGGTCAGCCACACGTCGATCGCGCCGATCGTCCCGTCGGCGAGCCAGCGCGCGATGGCGCGGCGGTCGGTGTCGTCGTCGGCGGGCACCACGAGCGAATGCTGTTCCAGGAGCAGGTCGACCGACCCCTGGAAGTGTTCGCTGAGCATCGCGTGCAGGCTGGCGGATCCACTCTCGGCGCCGAGCCCGCGCCGGTAGATCGCGTCGTGGCGGTCGACGTGGCTGAGCACCGCCCGTGTCACCCCGATCACCGCGGCGGCCGCATCCGACGGCTCGACGTCGATCAGGTACGCGGCGCGCAGCTCGTCCAGTTCGGACCGCAGGACGCGCTGCAGGAGGTCGGCCGGAGACGCCGCGTACTCGTAGACCGTCGACCGGTGCACTCCCGCCGCAGCGGCGAGCGCCGACACCGTCACATCGCCCACGGGGCCGCGGGTCGCCAGGTCGAGTACGGCCTCCCGGAGTCGGGAATACGTCTTCTGCTGGCGGGCGTCCACCGGACGATCGTACAATGGAGTTATCCGACAGATGTCGGATAACGAAAGGAGATTTTCCATGGCTCAGTACGACGTCGCCGGACGGTCCGCGATCGTGACCGGAGGCGGCTCGGGCATCGGGCGCGCCATCGCCCTCACCCTCGCGGCGAGCGGGGCGGCCGTCCTCGTCACCGACCTGAACGAGGAGAACGCGAATGCGGTCGTGGCGGAGATCAGCGCCGCAGGCGGCACCGCGCGGGCACTCGCCGGCGATGTGACCGACCCGGCCTTCGCCGAGGCCAGCGTCGCCGCCGCGAACGAGCTGGCCCCGCTGCGCATCGCCGTCAACAACGCCGGTATCGGCGGAGCGGCCGCACCGGTCGGCGACTACCCGCTCGATTCGTGGCGCAAGGTCATCGAGGTCAACCTCAACGCCGTCTTCTACGGGATGCAGGCGCAGCTCGACGCGATCGGCGCGAACGGCGGCGGCGCGATCGTCAACATGGCGTCCATCCTGGGCAGCGTCGGCTTCGCCAACTCGTCGGCGTACGTCACGGCCAAGCACGCGCTGCTCGGCCTGACGCAGAACGCGGCGCTGGAGTACGCCGGCAAGAACGTGCGCGTCGTCGCGGTCGGCCCCGGCTTCATCCGCACCCCGCTCGTGGCGTCGAACATGGACGCGGACACCCTCGCCTTCCTCGAGGGCAAGCACGCGCTGGGCCGCCTGGGCGAGCCGGAGGAGGTCGCCTCGCTGGTCGCGTTCCTCGCCTCCGACGCCGCCAGCTTCATCACCGGCAGCTACCACCTGGTCGACGGCGGCTACACCGCTCAGTGATTCACAGCGTCCCGTTCTCTGCCGTTCTCCACAGATTCCGGGACGTCTGCCGCGCCCGGTCACGCTCGCTCTAGTGTGAGGAGCGTGACCGAGCACGACACCACCGACCCCCTGTCCGACGAGCTGCTGGAGCGCATCCGCGACCGCGCCGACGCCTACGACCGCGAGAACCGCTTCTTCACCGAAGACCTCGCCGAGCTGGCGGATGCCGGCTATCTGCGGGCGCTCGTGCCCGCGGAGTTCGGCGGGCTCGGGCTGAGCCTGGAGCAGACCGCGCGCCTCCAGGTGCGGCTCGCCGGCGCCGCGCCTGCGACCGCGCTGGCCGTCAACATGCACCTGGTCTGGACGGGCATCGCCAAGACCCTCCGCGACCGCGGCGACGACTCTCTGGAGTTCGTGCTGCGCGAGGCGGGGGCCGGAGAGGTCTTCGCGTTCGGGCTGAGCGAGGCGGGCAACGACCTCGTCCTGTTCGGTTCGACGACGGAGGCGCGGCCCCGCCCCGACGGCTCGTACACGTTCCACGGGCGCAAGATCTTCACCTCGCTCTCCCCGGCCTGGACACGGCTGGGCACGATGGGGCTCGACACGACCAGCGCCGACGCACCGAAGATCGTCTACGGGTTCGTCGAGCGCACCGGCGGCGGTTTCGAGATCCGTGAGGACTGGGACACGCTCGGGATGCGCGCGACGCAGAGCAACACGACCATCCTCGACGGCGCACACTCCCCCGCCGATCGGATCGTCCGGAGGCTCGATCCCGGCCCCAACCCCGATCCGCTTGTCTTCGCGATCTTCGCGAACTTCGAGATCCTGCTGGCCTCGGTCTACACCGGGCTCGGCGCACGCGCGCTCGACCTCGCGGTCGCGGCGGCCCACCGGCGGACGAGCCTCAAGAACGACGGGCGCAGCTACGCCGACGATCCCGACATCCGCTGGCGTGTGGCCGAGGCCGCGATCGAACAGGATGCGCTCCTCCCTCAGCTGGATGCGCTCGCCCGCGACGTCGACACGCTCGCCGATCACGGCCGGCTCTGGTTCCCCAAGCTCGTCGGGCTGAAGATCCGCGCGACCGAGACGGCACGGCGCGTCGTCGATCAGGCGATCCGGGTGTCGGGCGGGTCCACGTTCTTCGCCGGGAACGAGCTCGGCCGGCTGTACCGCGATGTGCTCGCCGGGCTCTTCCATCCGTCCGACGCGGAGTCGGCGCACAACACCGTCGCGACGGCCTGGCTCGGCCCGGTCGAAGTGTAAGGCAGGAGAAGACATGCAGCAGATCACGGCGGAGCACTTCGCCGAGCGACTCGAGCGAGGCGCACGGCAGGCGGCCCGCGCGGGGTTCGACGGCCTGATCGTCGCGCCGGGGCCCGACCTGGCGTACTTCGCCGACTACCTCCCGGTCGCGACGACCGAACGCATCACGCTGCTCGTGATCCCGGCCGACGGCGAGCCGTCGCTGCTGGTTCCCGCGCTCGAACGTGGGGGCGCCGCGCAGACCCGGGCGTCGGGCGCCCTGCGGTTGATCGACTGGGCGGACGGCGATGACGAGTACGTTCCGGCCGCCGGACTGCTGCGATCGGGTGGGCGCTACGCCATCTCGGACGCCACCTGGGCGATGCACCTGCTCGGCCTTCAGGAGAAGCTGCCCGACGCCCGTTTCGAGGCGATCTCGCACGCGCTGCCTCTGCTCCGAGCGGTCAAGACCGCCGACGAGGTCGACAGGCTCGCGGCCGCGGGTGCTGCCGCCGACGCGACGTTCGAGGACGTCGTTCAGCTGCCGTTCGCCGGTCGCACCGAGCTGCAGGTCGCCGCCGACCTCGACCGGTTGCTCCGCGAGCACGGGCACGCGCAGGTCGACTTCACGATCGTGGCCTCCGGCCCGAACGGCGCCGACCCGCACCACGAACCGGGCGAGCGGCTGATCACCGAGGGCGACATGGTGGTGCTCGACTTCGGCGGCCTGCAAGACGGCTACGGGTCGGACACGACACGGACGGTGCACGTCGGCGAACCGACAGACGAGGAGCACGAGGTGTTCGAGGTCGTCCGGCATGCTCAGCAGGCCGCCTTCGAGGCGGTCGCGGTGGGCGTGCCGTGTCAGGAGGTCGACCGCGCAGCGCGGGCGGTCATCCGGGACGCCGGCTACGGCGAGTTCTTCATCCACCGGGTCGGGCACGGCATCGGCGTCACGACACATGAACCGCCGTACATGGTGGAGGGAGAGGAGCAGCCGATCGAGGCGGGGATGTGCTTCTCCATCGAGCCGGGCATCTACCTGCCCGGGCGGTTCGGCGTCCGGATCGAGGACATCGTCGTCGCGGCGGAGGACGGCGCGCACCGGCTGAACAACTCGAGCCGCGAGCTGCACCTCGTGGGGTGAGGCCGGGCTGAGGCCGGGGCGAGGCCGCGCCGGCCTACGCGCGCAGCTGGGCCTGCTGCGCCCGCCGGTCCTCGCGGGCGAGCCGCGAGCGGCGGCGAGCGAACGGAAGCGCCACGAGGCGCCAGCCGACGAGGAACACCCCGAGCACCACGGCGGCCACCGCGATGAACGACGGCTGCACGCCCTGGCCTGCCGAGGTGCGGATGAGCATGCCCACGGCCACCGTCATCAGCCAGATCGGGACGCCCGGCCAGACGATCGCGAGCGGCCGGCGCCACGCCCCTGTGACCAGCCACCCGGCGAGCAGACCGACGAGGAAGGGCCACAGCGTGTCGAGGATGCCGACGGCGGAGTTCGCCTCGCCGTGGCTGCGACGCCCGATCAGGACGAACAGGGTCACGAAGGCCGCGTCGATGACGAATGCGACGAGCGCGGTCCTCCAGGGCTTCACCCCCTCAGAGTACGCAGGGCCTCCCGAGCGTTGGCTGGGCAGAACCCGTGTCGATACTGATCGTTATCGAGAACGGGCGGGATTCAGAGCGTTCTCCACAATCGGCACGTCGTCCACAGATTCCGGATCCGGTCGACACCGCGTCCATCCGCCCTCAATAGACTGACGACCAGCAGCCACCCGAGCCCTGGAGCCCCCGTTGCCGAACTTCGACTTCCTCACCCAGCCCGCCCTGCCGCGCCCGGACGCGACCCTCGACGACGCCGCGCGGATCGCCGCAGAGCACTTCCGGCTCGAGGGCCGCATCGTCGAGCTCGGCAGCAACCAGGACCGCAACTTCCGCATCGACACCGGCGCAGAGCGCTTCGTGCTGAAGCTGGCCAATCCCGTGTTCTCGGCCGACGAACTGCGGGCGCAGAACGCGGCGCTCGCCGTGCTCGCCGGATCGGGCGTCCGTATCCCGTCGGTCCTCTCCTCCGTCGACGGCGGCGAGCTCGTCGAGGTCGAGGTGCAGGGCGTGACGCTGCTGGCCCGCGTCCTCCGCTACCTCGACGGCGAGCCGCTCACCGACGTCGGGCGCCCGACGCGCGCGCAGCTCCGCACCCTCGGCACCTTGGCCGGCCGCGTCGCCGGTGGTCTGGCCGAGCTGCGGCACCCGGGGCTCGATCGCACCACCCAGTGGGATGCGCGCATCAGCGGCGAGGTCGTCGACCTCCTGCTCGAGCACGTCGAGCAGCCCGCGAAGCGCTCGGTGGTCCGCGAGGCGGCGGATGCGGCGCTCGCCCGTCTCGAACCGCTGCGCTCGCGCCTCCGCGTTCAGGCCGTCCACGGTGACGTGACCGACGACAACATCGTCCTCGGCGAGGGCGGTCCGGGCGTCATCGACTTCGGCGACGTGTCGGACGGCTGGCTCGTGGCCGAGCTGGCGGCGACGGTCGCGAGCGCGCTGCATCACGTTCCCGACGAGCCGCTGGCCGTGTTGGACGTGGTGGAGGCCTTCCACGCCGAGGCTCCCCTCGATGACGCCGACCTCGCCGCTCTCTGGCCGCTCGTCGTGCTCCGCGGAGCCGTGCTCGTGGTCAGCGGGGAGCAGCAGGTCGCCCTGGAGGCCGACAACGTCTACGCCGCCGAGAACCGGGCGCACGAATGGGTGGCGTTCGACGTCGCCCGGCGGCTGGAGGCCGCCGAGATCGAGACGCTGATCCGCGCCCGGCTGTCCGACGCTTCCGAAGGGCAGCCCGCGATCGGTCGGCTGCTAACGGTGGACTCCACCTCCGAGCAGCTCGTCGACCTCTCCGTGTTCGCCCGCGACCTGGATGCGGGCGCGTGGCTCCGCACTGATGCGGAGGAGACGGTGCTCGAGCACGTCGAGCGTGAGCACGGGCACGCGATCACCCGCTACGGAGAAGCGCGCCTCACGCGAGCGCAGCCCGACCGGTCGACCCCCTCCGCCACGATCGCCCTCGCCGTGACCGTCGCCGCGCCGGAGGCCCTCGACGTCCTCGCCCCGTTCGCGGGCGAACTCCTGCTCGCGGACGGCTCCTGGCTGCTCCGCACCGACGGACTGGAGCTCTGGCTCGACGGTCTGACCCGCCCCCTCACCACGGCGACGGTCGCGGTCGGCGACCGCATCGGCACCGCGGTCCGCCTGACGGCGCAGTTGAGCACGGTAAGCGGCCACCGGCCACCGGCCTTCGTGACGCCCTCGCTCCCGTTCGCCGCCTGGACCGGGGTCTCCCCCGACCCGTCGGCCCTCTTCGGTCTCGACGTGGCGGCGCAGACGCCCGACGCGGAGGCATCGCTCGCCCGGCGGGACGCCACCTTCGCCGAGGTGCAGGAGCACTACTTCTCCCACCCGCCCCTGATCGAGCGCGGCTGGCGCCACTACCTGGTCGACACGCACGGCCAGAGCTACCTCGACATGGTCAACAACGTCACGCAGATCGGGCACGGGCACCCGCGGCTGGTCGAAGCGGTGCGCGACCAGTGGGCCCGCCTCAACACGAACTCGCGGTTCCACTACGACGAGCTGTCCCGGTTCACCGAGCGTCTGGCCGAGATCGCGCCCGACGGACTCGATACCGTGTTCCTCGTCAACAGCGGCAGCGAGGCGGTCGACCTGGCACTGCGGCTGGCGCAGATCCACACGAACCGGAAGACGATCCTCGCGGTGACCGAGGCGTACCACGGCTGGACGATGGCCTCGGACGCGGTCTCCTCCTCGCTCGGCGACAACCCCCGGGCGCTCGAGACGCGGCCCGACTGGGTGAAGCTGGTCGCGGCGCCCAATTCGCTGCGCGGTACGCACCTCGGCGCCGACTCCGGTCCGGCGTACCTCGCCGATCTGGACGCCGACCTCGCGGACCTCGACGCCGCCGGTGTCGAGGTGGCCGGCTACATCGCCGAGCCGGTGTTCGGCAACGCGGGCGGCCTCATGCTGCCCGACGGCTACCTGGCCGGCGTCTACGAGCGCATCCGCGCCCGCGGCGGCGTCTGCATCGCCGACGAGGTGCAGGTCGGCTACGGGCGGCTCGGTCACTACTTCTGGGGCTCCGAGCAGCAGGGCGTCGTCCCCGACGTCATCACCGTCGCCAAGGCCATGGGCAACGGCCAGCCGCTGGGCGCCGTGATCACCCGGCGCGAGATCGCCGAGTCGTTCGCGGCCGAGGGCAGCTTCTTCTCCTCCGCGGGCGGCAGCCCGGTGTCCGCCGTGGTGGGCCTCACCGTCCTCGACGTGATGCGCGACGAGCGGCTGCAGCAGAACGCCGCCGAGGTGGGCGACCACCTGGCGGACCGCCTGCGCGCGCTGGGCGACCGGCACCCGCTCGTCGGCGCCGTCCACGGCATGGGTCTCTACCTCGGCATGGAGCTGGTGCTCGACCGCGAGACGCTGGCCCCGGCGACCGCCGAGGCCAAACTGGTCTGCGACAGGATGCTCGCCGAGGGATGCGTCGTGCAGCCGACCGGCGACTACAAGAACGTGCTGAAGATCAAGCCGCCGCTCTGCATCACCCGCGAGAGCGCGGACCGCTTCGTCGACGCGCTCGACCTGGTGCTGGCGACGTTGTAGAGCCGTCGAGCACGCGCGAGGCCTCCGCCTCGATGGCGGCGGCGACCGCATCCAGCGCCGCCGACCGCAGCGACCACTGGTGCCAGAACAGCGGCACCTCCGCGACGCGCTCGTCGTCGAGCACGACGAGCGAGCCGGCGGCCACGAGCTCGGCGGCCTGGAGGTCCGGCAGCATGCCCCAGCCCAGCCCGAGCACCGCCGCCTCGACGAACTGCGTCGAGGCCGGGATGAAGTGCCGCGGCGGCCGGGCGCCCGGCGCGAAGGCGCCGAGATAGCGGTCCTGGAGGGCGTCCTTGCGGTCGAAGACCAGCATGGGCGCGACGGCCGCGGCCTCCGGTGTCCAGCCGTCCGGGCACCAGCGCGCCGCGAACGTCGGGCTCGCGACCGCCCGGTACGTCATCGACCCGAGCGGACGCGCAATGCACCCTTGCACCGGCTCCGGGTCCGACCCGATCGCGGCCATGGCCGTGCCGTCCCGCAGCCGGTCGAGCGTGTGCTCCTGGTCGTCGAGCACGAGCTCGAAGGCGATCCCCTCCAGCCCGGCGAGGGCGGGAAGCACCCACGTCGCCAGCGAGTCGGCGTTCACCACGAGCGGGATGGCGGCACGCCCCGGACCGTCGGTCAGCGCGGCATCCGCCTCCGCCTCCAGCAGCGCCAGTTGTCGTGCGAGCCGGAGCAGCACGCTGCCGGCCTCCGTCGCAGCCACCGGCCTGCCGCGCCGCACGAGCACCCGCCCGCTCTGCTCCTCCAGCGCCTTGATGCGCTGGCTCACCGCCGACGGGGTGACGTGCAGGGCGGCCGCCGCGCTCTCGAAGGATCCGCCGTCGATCACCGCGGCGAGCGTGCGCAGGTGCTCTCGATTGGTGGCCATGAAGCGATGCTAATGCAGCACAAGAATCCTGAGCTGTACTTACGGAGACGCTACCCGTAGCGTCGAGGAGTGCTCGCGACGTTCTTCACCGGCCTCGGCTCAGCGGCCTCCCTCATCATCGCCATCGGCGCGCAGAACGCGTTCGTCCTCCGGCAGGGTCTCCGCCGCCAGCATGTGCTTCCGATCGTGATCATCTGCGTGCTCAGCGACGCCATCCTGATCGCCGCAGGTGTCGCCGGGATCGGCGTGATCGTGAAGAA
>Ga0209455_1001197_pt1 | contig 12386 bp, 13 predicted proteins | sample AraplaCol_mCL_r2_FD_184275 | JGI IMG/M metagenome (GOLD analysis project Ga0209455, IMG submission 184275) | Arabidopsis root microbial communities from North Carolina, USA - plate scrape CL_Col_mCL_r2 (SPAdes) (version 2) | ecosystem: Host-associated > Plants > Roots > Endosphere | place: USA...
AATTTCATTACTTTTGATATGGTTCAAATCATAGCCGCAAGCGTATCCCGAGCCGGTGTTTATGGTAACATCGCCATAAATAACTTTTAGCAGGCTGCTTTTACCGGAGCCAGTTTGCCCTATCAGCCAAACAAAATCGCCTTTATCAATATGCAAATTAACACCCGACAGTACCAGGTGGGCCTGTTGAAAAATATCAACATTTTGCAGCTTTATAATTGAATTTCCAATCATTTCTTAGTTCATTGGTTTAGTTGTTCATTGGTTCATTAGTTCAATTGTTCATTGGGCCTGTCAGCAGGCTATATAGCTGAAATAGCCATCAATCACCAATGAACTAATGAACCAGTGAACATTCACAATTCCAGTTTAAGAATCTGCCCAAACGGCAAATCCTTTATAATGTTCATTATATAATCGGTTTTATCCTGAAGCCCCACTTTATCCAGCGATTTGTCAGGCCTGTCGACCCGAAAATAAGCCAGCAACGTAAACTTATCGTCCCTTAACTGTACGTAATCAGGTATTTTGGCTACGCCTTTAACTTTAATTATATACATTTTAGTTCATAGTTGATGGTTCATAGTTCATGGTAGCTTCGCTCGCGGCCTTTCTTTCGGCTATGAACTATGAACCATCAACTATGAACTGCTATAGCGCCAACACTTCCTTAACCCGTTCTGCTGCCTCTTTAAGCAATATGGCCGAGTAAACTTTTAAGCCCGATTTGTCGATCAGTTCTTTGGCTTCAACAGCGTTGGTGCCTTGTAAACGAACGATGATTGGAACCGGGATATTGCCTATTTCGTGGTAAGCATCAATTACACCCTGGGCCACACGGTCGCAACGTACTATGCCGCCGAAGATATTGATCAGGATTGCTTTTACGTTAGGATCTTTTAATATAATGTTGAAGGCTGCTTTTACAGTTTCGGCATTAGCAGTACCGCCAACGTCTAAAAAGTTAGCAGGCTCGCCGCCGGCAATTTTGATGATGTCCATGGTAGCCATGGCCAGGCCTGCGCCGTTAACCATACAGCCAACGTTACCGTCGAGCTTTACAAAGTTAAGGTTGCTTTTGCTGGCTTCAACTTCCATCGGGTCTTCTTCGGCCACATCGCGCATGGCGGCAAAGTCGGGGTGACGGAACAATGCGTTGTCGTCCAAATTTACTTTGGCGTCAACGGCTAATATTTTGTTATCCGATGTTTTTAAAACCGGGTTAATTTCAAACTGAGAAGAATCGGTAGCATCATACGCTTTGTATAATGATGTGATGAATTTCACCATATCCTTAAACGCGTCGCCCGATAAACCTAAGTTAAAGGCAATTTTACGTGCCTGGAAGCCTTGCAGGCCAACTTTAGGGTCAATTTCTTCTTTATGTATCAGGTGCGGGGTTGAGTGTGCAACTTCTTCGATGTCCATACCGCCTTCGGTTGAGTACATGATGATGTTGCGGCCCTTTGCCCTGTCGAGCAGCACGCTTATGTAAAATTCTTTAGTTTCGCTTTCGCCGGGATAATAAACATCCTGCGCCACTAAAACCTTACTCACCAGCTTGCCTTCGGGGCCGGTTTGCGGGGTAATCAGCTGCATGCCTAAAATATTGGTTGCTTTTTCTTTTACCTCATCCAGGTTTTTTGCCAGCTTAACGCCTCCGCCTTTACCGCGGCCGCCGGCATGTATCTGTGCTTTAATTACAACCCAATCCGAGCCGTAATCTTCTTTCATTTTTTTCGCAGCTTCAACAGCCTGGTCAACGGTATCGGCAACTATGCCTTCCTGTACCCTGACGCCAAAGCTTTTTAGTATGGATTTACCCTGATATTCGTGAATATTCATGTTGTGTAAAGAATTTGCGGTAAAGTTAGGATTTTGTTTCACAAAATCAGAGATTAGAGATCGGTGATTAGAGATTAGTTTAGAATTTTTACATTAAGATTTTAGAGGTTAAAAATGGGAGAAACGAGAGTTATCCGTTGATGACGCCGGATTGAGAAAGTTGCCTGGATATATGCCTAAACAATATTTTTCGCCCTCTTTGCGAAGCAGAGAGGGCAGGACGAGCGAAGCAATGTCCGGGTGAGTCAACTCTGCTGGCGATAATCAGGCTAGTGCATTTGCGTAAATGCACGACGTAAATGCATTGGCGGGTTGACTCACCCCGGCATTGCCTCGCTCGCCGACCCTCTCTTCGCTGCGCGGAAAGAGGGTGAGCTTCAAATTTTAATTGCTGTTTAAATTCGGCTATTATTTGTTTCCGAAAACTATTTTCCGTATTTTTTTTCACCTAATCTCCAATCTCTAATCACTAATCTCTAAATTCGCCCATGCTCAAAGCTATAAATATCCATAAAGCATACGGCCAACTACAAATACTGAAGGGCGTCGATTTTGAAGTTGGCGAAGGCGAAATTGTGACCATCGTGGGCGCATCCGGCGCGGGTAAAAGTACGCTGCTGAATATTTTAGGCACGCTGGACCGGCCCGACATCGGCAAAATTTATATCGATAATACCGAAGTGAGTGGCCTAAATAATAAAGATTTAAGCGCCTTTCGCAACCAGCGTTTAGGTTTTATATTCCAGTTTCACCATTTGCTGGGCGAGTTTGATGCCATTGAAAATGTCTGTATTCCCGCATTTATTGCCGGAACACCCCGTAAAGACGCCGAAAAGCGCGCAACCGAACTGCTTGACCTGCTTGGCCTGGGGGATAGGCTGAACCATAAGCCAAACCAGTTATCGGGCGGTGAGCAGCAAAGGGTGGCGGTGGCCCGGGCGCTGATAAACAGCCCGTCGATTATTTTTGCTGATGAACCTTCAGGGAATTTGGATTCGGCCAACTCTTTGGAACTGCATGAGCTGTTTATCAGGCTGCGCAAGGAGTTTAACCAAACATTTGTGATTGTTACCCATAACCAGGATTTGGCTGATATGAGTGATCGCACGGTATCGATGAAGGATGGTTTAATAGTTCAGTAGGTTGATATGAATGTTTTAATAACTGCAGCCACATCTTCCGAAGCGCACCGGCTAAAAAATCAACTTGCCGGTAATACGGTTATTTTAGGCGATTACCAGGAAATGCCGGCATTTATGCAAATTTTAAAGCTGCCAAACCCCGCATCACCATCGTACGCGCATGAAATGCTGACTTTGTGTTTGGATAAAGGGATAGGGGTGGTTTATGCTTTGGGGAAAGAGGAATTGAATAACCTGTTGGAAGCGGAACAGTTGTTCACTGAGTTTGGAATCGAAGTAGTCCATAGACCATAGTCCATGGACCATAGAAATAAACAAGTTTTGTAAATTTACTTTAAAAGCCATGGTCTATGGTCCATGGTCTATCGACAATGAAACTACATACAATAGATACCGGCTTTTTTAAACTCGACGGCGGCGCCATGTTTGGCGTGGTGCCCAAGACATTATGGAGCAGGACCAACCCTGCCGACGAAAATAACCTGTGCACCTGGGCCATGCGCTGCCTGCTTGTTGAGGATGGCGGTAAGCTAATCCTGATTGATACCGGAATCGGCAACAAACAAGACGAAAAGTTCTTCAGCCATTATTATTTACATGGCAATGCCACGCTTGATAAATCATTAGCCGCGCTGGGTTTTCACCGCGATGATATTACCGATGTGTTTTTAACGCATCTACATTTCGATCATGTGGGCGGGGCGGTGGTCAGGGATGGCGAAAAACTTTTGCCTGCTTTTAAAAATGCGACTTACTGGAGCAACGCACAGCACTGGGATTGGGCCGTAAACCCCAATGACCGCGAAAAAGCATCGTTTTTAAAAGAGAATATTTTACCGATACAGGAAAGTGGGCAGCTTAAGTTTATTTCGACAGAAGATGGCGTAAAATTCAGCGATAATTTTAATGTGCGGTTTGTTTATGGCCATACCGATGCTATGATGCTGCCGCTCATTACCTATAAAGAAAAAAGCATTTTGTATATGGCTGATTTACTGCCATCAACCGGCCATATACCGTTGCCATATGTGATGGCTTATGATATGTTTCCGTTGACAACATTGACAGAAAAAAAGTTGATTTTAAACGAGGCCGTACAAAATAATTACGTTTTATATTTGGAGCATGACCAGGTAACCGAATGTTGTACTTTGCAGCAAACGGAAAAAGGGATAAAGTTGGCTGAGATGTTTAAGTTGAGCGACCTCTGATGCTAACTTCGACGTGCTTCCAGAGCTTGTTGGTTAATACTAGTCATTTCTAAAATATTTCTTAATTTTACTTTATGAAATCGCGTTTGGATAGAATAACCGTAATCCCAGGCCTGTGTAATGGTAAGCCCACTATACGAGGTAAACGGCTAACCGTGCACACTTTACTCAGCCATTTGGCGGCAGGTGAAACAGAAACCGAGATTTTTGAGTCATTTCCTTTTTTAGAAAAGGAAGATATTACTGCTGTACTTGAATATTCGGCAATGATGGCAGATCATGTTCACATCCCCTTGACCAATAAAAAAGTAGCTTAAATGAGGTTTTTGGTAGATGCTAATCTTCGCCGGAATCTCAAATGGTTTAACGCTCCTGATTTTACCTTTGCTGCGGATTGGGGTGATGGATTTCCCGACAGGGAAATTTGGGATTTGCACTTAAAAACGACTTGATAATCATTACCCGTGATTCCGATTATTTTTACTGGATAATGCAAGCGAAAAAATCGCCAAAAGTTATTTATTTCAAACTTCAACAACAAGGGAGAAAGCAACTGGAAGAGTATTTTGAACATAATTGGAAACAAATATGTGAGTTAATAGGCACCTGCAGAATGATTGTTGCAACAACGGATTCGTTGGATGTATTTTGATATATTTCCATTAAAAAAAACTTTTTTTAACCGAAGCTGCGGAAAAAGAATATATTTTGTACCTTGAACACGACCCGGTGAATGAGTGTTGTACACTTAAGAATACCGAAAAAGGGATAAAACTAAACGAAACTTTTAACCTGAATGATATATGAGAATTACCTGCCGCCAACCACAAAAACCGTGCAATAAAACGCATAAATTCAGTAAAATGTAAATATTTAATTTATTGAAGATTACTGAAAATTTTCTATAACAATTTCATACCTTTGCACGTTCATTTCTAAAACAACACAATCGAGGTTAATAAATATAAATGAGACAACTCAAAATAACCCAATCTATTACCAATCGTGAGTCGCAATCACTTGATAAATATCTGCACGAAATTGGTAAAGTTGACCTGATAACAGCCGAAGAAGAAGTAATTTTAGCTCAAAAAATACGGGAAGGTGACCAGGCGGCTTTAGAGCGCTTAACAAAAACCAACCTTCGTTTCGTGGTTTCGGTAGCTAAGCAATATCAAAACCAGGGACTTACCCTTGGCGATTTAATAAACGAAGGTAACTTAGGTTTGATAAAAGCTGCAAAGCGTTTTGACGAAACCAAAGGTTTTAAATTTATATCATACGCCGTTTGGTGGATCCGCCAGTCGATATTGCAGGCTATTGCTGAGCAATCGCGTATCGTGCGTTTACCGTTAAACCAGGTAGGCTCGTTAAGTAAAATAAGCAAAGCATTTTCAAAACTTGAGCAGGAATTTGAGCGCGAACCATCGCCCGAAGAACTTGCCGATATGCTGGAAACCACTGTCGATAAAATATCCGACACTCTAAGCAACTCGGGTCGCCATGTATCAATGGATGCGCCGTTTGTACAGGGTGAAGAAAATACTTTATTGGACGTACTGGAAAACCAGGAGCCAAATACCGACTCGATATTAATCAACGAATCGTTATCCGAAGAAATAAAACGTTCGCTATCGACGCTTACTGAGCGCGAACGCGAAATCATCGTGCTGTTCTTTGGGTTAGGTACTAATCACCCATTATCCCTCGAGGAAATAGGCGAGAAGTTTAACCTTACCCGCGAACGTGTTCGCCAGATAAAGGATAAAGCGTTACAGCGTTTACGCCATACTTCAAGAAGCAAGATCCTGAAATCGTATCTCGGCTAGAATCAAGAGCCAAGAATCAAGAGTCAAGATAAACAAGATAAAAAAGAGCCGGGAGACATTCCGGCTTTTTTGTTGCCTCACTTTTCTACATCCGTTTTCTGTCTTGACTCCTGGTTCTTGACTCTTGACTCTTTTTTACTGTCAGTTAACCTTTTATCCGCAATAAATTATATTTTTATAGGTTGCATACATCCAATTCTGTTGTAACCCAATGCGCCGGATTTTATACACTGTATTTTTAGTTGGTTTTATGTGTGCTTGCGCTTTCCGGCTTAAGGCGCAAACCTGTACAGGCAGTTTGGGTGCACCGGTGATTAACGAAACTTTTGGCAAAGGGACACAGTATGATGGTGGCCCGCAGTTACCCACCGGCGAAACGGATTTGACATTTGTGGCTGGTCCCGGCTGTGGTGGCGAAGACGGAACTTATTCTATTTTACAGCGGATGGGGTCATCATGTAAAGGAGGCACATGGCAGGCCATACCGAAAGACCATACCGGCATTGAAACCGGAGAAGACTTTGGCTATATGATGGTGATTAACGCCACTATTGACCCGAGCCTGTTTTTTACCTATAAGGTGGACGGCGGTAAGCTTTGCCCCAATACCACCTACCAGTTTGCTGCCTGGATAATGAATATACTGCGCCCGTTGCCCCAAACCCAGGGTTACTCGAGGCCAAGCATTACCTTCAGGATTGAAAAAACAGATGGGACACTGGTAAAACAATACGAAACGGGCGACATATTGGAGAGCGAAGAACCAACCTGGATTCAGTATGGCACTTTTTTTACCAGCCCATCGGATGGATCGGACCTGGTGGTTAAGATGATTAACAACGGCGCCGGTGGTAACGGTAATGATTTAGCATTGGACGATATAACTTTTAGCGCCTGCGGTCCGTTGATACAAACCGGCTTTACAAGCATCGGCAACATCCAGCCCAAAAATACCTGCCAAAACGATAACTTAAACTATACCCTTGTTGCCCAGCAAACAGGTTACGATAACCCTGACTATAAATGGCAACGGAATTTAAATGATGGTAATGGCTGGGTTGATATTCCGGGGGCAAAAAGTTTAACAGTAAACGTTACCCTCCCGAACGCTGCAGCAGGCAAATACCAATACAGGATAGGTATATTAAACAAGGCAACGATCGGCGCGGAGCAATGCCGCATTTATTCAGACCCGCTTACCGTTAATGTTTACCCGCCGCCCGATGTAGGGGTGACAGCAAATACCAGCGCCTGCGAAGGGCAGCCGGTACAGCTGCGGGCGTCGGGTGCCGAAACTTATTTATGGACAGGGCCGAATAATTATACATCGGTAGAAAACAGTCCTGTTGTCACCCAAACCGCCAGCCTGGCTGATGAGGGTGTATATACCCTTAAAGCAACTAAAAATAACTGCCCATTTTTTACCTCTACCACGGTTAAGGTCTTTGCCGCGCCATCTGTTCAGCAATTAAGCGACACGCAAGTTTGCCAGGGCGATGCTGTACAACTTACCGCAACCGGCAATAACATTACGCATTATAAATGGGAGCCTTCAACCGGGCTTGACCATGACGATATCGCCAACCCAATGGCAAGCCCATCGGTAACCACTCTTTATACAGTGACAGTAAGCAACGATGGCTGCAGCTTACAGCCTACTGCACAGCTAACGGTTAAAGTGATGCTAAAGCCGGTTGCCGATGCGGGAAAGGCACTAAGAATGTTCGACGGGCAGACCGTGAAACTAAACGGGACAGCAGCCGGGGACAATATTTCGGTACATTGGACACCTGCCGACTACCTGGACAATCCAAATTCGTTAACGCCAATATGCAGTTCACCTGTTGATATTACTTATACGCTTCACGTCGTATCAAACGTGGGTTGTACTGAAGCTACGAGCGCCGTGTTCGTGCGGGTTTATAAAGTGCTTGCAGCGGTAAACAGCTTTTCGCCAAACGGCGATGGCATCAACGACAATTGGTTTGTCAAAAACGCAGATAATTATCCCAAAGCCGATTTTAGCGTTTACAACCGCTATGGGCAGTTGATTTACCACAGCATCGGCTACAGCAAACCCTGGGATGGAAGCGCGAATGGCGGCCGGCTGCCGGCTGGTACCTATTATTATATTATCGATTTTAAGGATGATTATGTGCCGAAGCAATCGGGGTGGGTGTTGCTGGTGAGGTAGGTGGGAAGATGGTCAAAAGTCTTGAGTTCTGAGTCTTAAGTCAACAAGCATCCCGAAGATTGAAAAAAGTCACTTTTTCAAATATTTGATAATCAGCATGTTTCACAGCGTTCCAGGTGTTCCGCGTGTAAAAATGGAACGCTTTGCGTGCCCCCCGGGTCGCTATTTCGACCAAAAAGCGTAAATATCCTGTCTATCTTAAGTCAGATGGCCAAAGCGTTTTTACTAAAGATTTCGGACTCGAGACTTAAGACTTTTTTTACCTCACACTGTAACTATCACACCAAAAAAGGGGTCTATTAAGCATCAACCAAACTGATGCGAAAATTTTGCCTGATATTGCTCCTTTTTATCATTTGCCGGCACAGCAATGCACTGGCAGACGGAGGCGTTGTGGTTGGCAAGTTGAAATTCAATACGCATCACCGGGTTTACGACCCCGACCCTGCACCGTTTGCCGATTTTACCACGATGATTGTGCCCATTAAAAGGGCGGGCAACCTCATAGTTGTTGAAGCGCAGGTTGATACCATGGAGGGCAATTTTATTTTGGATACCGGCGCGCCCGGTTTGGTATTAAATGCAACCTATTTCAGGCGTATGCCCGTTGTTGATGAGCCCGAAACCGGGGGTATCAATGGTTCTACAGGTTCGTTTACTACCTATATCCGAAATTTTAAAATCCTCGACCTTCAATATAGCCGCCTAACTGCCCACGTTTGCGACCTGGGGTTTATTGAAAACGGAAGGAATATTAAGGTGCTGGGTCTATTGGGTACAAAGCTTTTTGCAAATTTTGCCGTAACAGTCGATCTTTTTAACAACGTCCTTTACATTCAAAAGCTGGATAAAAGCGGGAATATTCCTGAAGGGGAGCGTATATTTCATGACCGTTTGCTGGTAAGTCCGTTTAAGTTGATAAACGATGTTATTTTTTTAAAAGGAAGCGTTAATAATTATACATTGTGGTTTGCTTTTGACAGCGCTGCGGAAACAAACCTGCTGGATTATGACAGGTCGAAAAAGTTTATGGCCACGCTGGAGGTAATTGGTCGCGCAAAAATAAAAGGGCTGGGCGGTACAGGTGTAACAGTTTTATACACCAGCTTTGATAAACTGACAGTGGCTGATCACACTTTCGAGAAAAACCGTGCACTGGTGGCCAATTTGGAAAAAATGGGCAAGGCCTACGGCCAAACTGTTGACGGTATTTTGGGCTACGATTTTTTCTCGAGGGGGATATTCACCATCAATTTCGTTAAAAAAGAGTTTGAGATGTACATTTATAAAAATTAACAAATGAGGCAAAGGGTTTATATGGTATTTGTTTTTGTATTGCTTTTAAGCGGTATAAAAACGGCTGTTGCCCAAAGCCAGAATAGCCTGCTTATTGCACGCGACCATTTGATATTACAGATCGACCTTAAATCGCCCCGGAAAGTGATCGACAGTATTCTTAAAGTGGCAGGCGTGACCGGGCGAAGCGCCCAGAAGTTTTTCGATAATGATTATAAGGGATTAGAAGAAGACGGCTGGAACCTGGCCACAAAAGACGAAAACCTGATCCGTTTCGACCGCTCGCTTTCGGATTTGAATGACAATCCACAAAGTGCGCCCTTTGAAATTACTACCCGTTTGCCGGAATATGCCGGCGCGCCGGGCTACCCGGAGGAAGTTAAGTATGGGGTTAATAAGTTTTCGCAGGTTACCGTTTTTGGTTTATCATCCGGGCTTACAAGGTTTATCCTGCCGGGTAACACCAGGGCAAAAAGGGTTATTTTATCTGGTAATTTTAATAACTGGAGTACCTTAAAGGGTGCCATGAAAAAGACTGATGGCGGCTGGATACTTGATGTGAAACTGGCAGCCGGCGCCTACGAATACAAATATATTATTAACGGGCATTGGACCACCGATCCTAATAACCTTTTACAGGTTGATGATGGCGTTGGTAATACCAATTCACTTTTCTTTAAATATAATTATACCATTAAGTTGCCGGGCTACGCATCGGCGCGCAAAGTGGTGCTTGCCGGCGATTTTAATAAATGGAAGACCAACGAAATTGTGCTGGAGAAGAAAGGGAACGGCTGGGAAAAGCAGCTCTACTTAAGCGAGGGAAAGCACGTTTACCATTTTTTGGTTGATGGCCGTTGGGTGACCGACCCGGGCAACCCGGTAAAGCTGAAGGATGGCGAGGGCAATTTAAATTCGGTATTAAATCTTGGCAACGACGTTACTTTTAAATTGGCCGGTTACGTAAACGCAAAAAAGGTTTTCCTGGCGGGCACTTTTAATAAATGGCGGCGCGACGAGTTAAGCCTGGTGAAAAATATAGACGGCTGGGCATTAACCACCACCCTTGCAGCAGGTAATTACAATTATAAATTTATTGTAGATGGCGACTGGATCACCGACCCCGCAAACCCGCACTTTGCGACTGAAGGGGGAATACGTAATTCGTTTATCGCTGTAAAACCCAATCATACGTTCAGGCTAAAAGGTTATGCCGACGCAAAAAAAGTAAGATTGGTTGGCAGTTTTAATAACTGGAATGATGATGGCTATACTATGGCCCGTGCCGGGGACGAATGGATAATTAACTTTTATCTTAAACCGGGTAAATACCTGTACAAATTTGTTGTGGACGGTAAACTGATAATCGACCCGGTTAACAAGCTTTGGGAGCAAAATGAATACGGAACCGGGAATAGTGTGCTTTGGATCGAGTGAGAGAGGCGAAAGGATAAAGGCGAAAGTTCAAGGAAGCATAAGCAGATTTATCAACCTTTTTAAAGTCGGCAAATCTCTCGCAGACCTAAAAAACCTATTACCTTTCGCCTTTATCCTTTGCCATTCCAAAAAACCTTTTACCTTTAACCTTTCGCTTTTTACCTCAAAAGATAAAAATGATGACAATACCCATATACCAGGCTGATGCTTTTACTGATAAGTTATTCGGCGGCAACCCGGCTGCTATTTGTCCGCTGGACAAATGGTTGCCTGATAACCTGATGCAAACTATTGCTATTGAAAATAATTTAGCTGAGACCGCCTTTTTTGTAAAAAACGACAACGGTTATAAGCTACGTTGGTTTACCCCCGAATATGAAATTGACTTGTGCGGCCATGCCACGCTGGCATCTGCGCATATTTTGTTTACCCAGTTAGGGCACAACGATGATGAAATACATTTCGAAACCATAAAGGCCGGCACCCTGACAGTGAAAAAGGATGGCGATAAATACGCGATGGATTTCCCGTCGAGGCCGCCAATTCATATCGATGCACCAGTTGGCCTGGTTGAGGCCTTGGGCGAAAAACAGCCTCTCGAAGTATTAAGGTCGAGGGATTATTTTTTGGTTTATGAATCAGAAAGCGACATCCGTGATATATCGCCCGATTTTTTCGCTTTATCAAAAATGGATACCGTTGGCGTAATTGTTACCGCGCCCGGTGATAATTCCGACTTCGTTTCTCGTTTTTTTGCACCCGGAGCGGGAATCCCGGAAGATCCGGTTACAGGGTCGGCACATTGTAACCTTATTCCGTATTGGGCCGAAAAACTGGGTAAAACTAAATTACACGCATACCAGTTATCAGCGCGCCAGGGCGAACTTTGGTGCGAGTTAAAAGGCGACCGTGTGCAGATGAGCGGAAAAGCGGTAACCTATTTAAAGGGAGAGATTTTTGTTTGATTTCGGATTTCGGATTTCGGATTTTCCATTTCGGATTTGTTCAATTGCATAATTTGAGATTTCTAAATATTGAATTTTTTTTAATTCCGAATTCCGAAATTCCTCAATACCCCACTGTAAACCGTTCCCTTATATGCTGCGGGTTCATAATTTCGTCAATAATGGCCACCGCGAAATCTTCCATCGATATGCGGCTGTTGCCTTCTTCGTCGGTTATCAGTTTGTCTTTGCCTCTTCTGAAATTTCCCGTACGTTCACCGGGTTCTATGTACGCTGCCGGGCTGATGTAAGTCCAATCAAGCTCTTTTTCTTTTTGATATACTTTTAAAGCATCGCGATGGGCCAGGGCAGCATCTTTAAACTCCGGTGGAAACCCTGGCGAATCAACCAATTGCAGGCCGGGTGCAACTTCAAGACTGCCGGCACCGCCAACTATTATCAGCCGTTTTACGCCAGCTTGTTTCAGG
>Ga0209455_1001198_pt1 | contig 12382 bp, 13 predicted proteins | sample AraplaCol_mCL_r2_FD_184275 | JGI IMG/M metagenome (GOLD analysis project Ga0209455, IMG submission 184275) | Arabidopsis root microbial communities from North Carolina, USA - plate scrape CL_Col_mCL_r2 (SPAdes) (version 2) | ecosystem: Host-associated > Plants > Roots > Endosphere | place: USA...
GGCGACGTAGGCGGCGAGATTGGGGAATTCTTCGAGCAGGCCGGTGCCGCTCAAGCCATGCAGCACGCAGGCCATCAGCAGGTCGCCGACGCTGAAATCACCGTCGAGCCAGTCCTTGTCGCCCAGCCGATCGGACAGATCGCGCAGCCGGCCGCGCATGCGCTTCTCGCTGACCGGGCGACGCTGCTCGGCCCAGGGCTGATCCCTCTCGAACACGTTGACCATGGCCAGATCCTGCACCGCCGGCTCGATCGAATTCATCGCCGCGAACAGCCATTGCTCGGCATGCGCCGCGCCTGCCGGATCGGCCGGCATCAGCCCGGGATATTGGCGCGCGATCCGCAGAAGGATCGCGCCCGATTCGAACATCGCGATTCCGTCCTGCTCATAGGTCGGCACCTGGCCAAACGGCTGGAGCGCGCGATGCTCGGCCGCCTTGGAGGTCACATTGTCCAGCAGCCGCACCTGATAAGGCTGGCCGACCTCCTCCAGCGCCCAACGCAGCCGCAGGTCGCGGACATGGCCGCGCGCGAATTCGGGCACCCAGCTATAGGCGGTGATGGTGGGACGCTCGCTCATGACTCCGCTCCTTCTTTCCTGTTTTCGCTGGCGCCGCTTCAGGCGTCTTGCATCTGTTTGCGCGCGGACATGGCCGCTGCGACATCCATCCACACCGCTTCCCAGATGTGACCGTCGGGATCCTCGAAGCTGCGCCCGTACATGAAGCCATAATCCTGTGACGGCATCGGGTCGGCGCGCCCGCCCGCCCAGCTGGCGGTCCGGGCCAGCTTGTCGACCTCAGCGCGATCCGCGCAGGACAGGCAGAGCAATACTTCGCTATGCGTGCGCGCATCGCCGAGCTGCTTGGGCGTGAAGCCCTGGAAGCGCGCGTGATCGAGCAGCATCACCGTGATCGTATCGGTGAAGCGCATCATCGCAGTCGATTCGTCGCAGAAGCGTTCGTCCCGCTCCGCGCCCAGCGCCGCATAGAAAGCCGACGACGCGACCACGTTGGTCACCGGCAGATTGATGAAGATCTGGCGTTCCATGACTGCTCTCCCTCTCTCAAGCGAATCACTTGGCTTGCATTGGATGCGCGCTTTAGTTATAAAAAACAACTATGGAGTTAGAAAAAATAACCAATGAACCCAGACCCGGCCCGCCGACCTTGCCAAAGCGCCTCTACGACGACGCCTGCGGCATGGCGCTGGCGTTGGAATTGGTGGGCGAGCGCTGGGTGCCCCTGATCCTGCGCGAGCTGATGTTCGGCCCGCGCCGCTTCGGCGAGATCAAGCGCGGCCTGCCCGGCGTCAGCGCCAATGTGCTCACGCAGAGGCTGGAGGCGCTGGAGGCGAATGGTGTGCTGATCCGGCGCAAGTTGCCGCCACCCGCCTCCGTCCAGGTCTATGAGCTGACCGAATGGGGCTATGAGAGCGAGGCCCCGCTCGCAGCACTCGGCCGCTGGGCGGTGCGATCGCCGCTGCACGATCCGCGCCTGCCGTTGAGCGGCGCATCCTTGATGATGTCGTTCCGCACCATGCTCGATCCCGTCCGTGCCGCGGGCATCGACGCGCGGATCGCTTTCCGGATCGGGCCCGATCCCTTCACCGCTCATCTGCACGACGGCCGGCTAGACGTTGCGCGGGCCGAGACGCAGGATCCCGATCTGTCCTTCGTGACCGAGGATGCCGCTTTGATCGCCGCGGTGGTCTATGGCAGGCAGCCGATCGAGCAGATGGAACAGGCCGGTGCGATCAAGATCGGTGGAGATCGCGCGCTCGCCGCACGTTTCGTCACCCTCTTCCCGCTGCCTGACAAGACATCCTGATCGGTTGCGATAGCGGCGGCGAGGGATTACCGGCGTTCCGACTCCTCCAAAGCTTGCAAGTATCGAGATCCGCGATGGCCGACCTGTCCAATATCCAGCCCGACAGCCGTTCCGACACGGTGATGGACGCGCCCGATCAGATGAAGAAGGTGCGCGACCTGTTCGGGATCGATTCCGACATGGAGGTTCCGGCCTTCTCCGAGGCCGACGAGCGCGTGCCCGATCTCGATCCCGCCTATGTGTTCGATCCGGACACCACGCTCGCCATCTGCGCGGGCTTCGCCTTCAACCGGCGTGTGATGATCCAGGGCTATCACGGCACCGGCAAGTCGTCACACATCGAACAGGTGGCGGCGCGCCTGAATTGGCCGCTGATCCGTATCAATCTCGACGCGCATATCAGCCGGATCGACCTGGTCGGCCGCGACGCGATCGTGCTGCGCGACGGCCAGCAGGTCACCGAATTCCGCGAGGGGCTGCTGCCCTGGGCGCTGCAGACGCCGTCCGCGCTCGTGTTCGACGAATATGATGCGGGCCGGCCCGACGTGATGTTCGTGATCCAGCGCGTGCTCGAGACGGAGGGCAAATTGACCCTGCTCGACCAGAATCGCGTGATCCGGCCCAACCCCTGGTTCCGCCTGTTCGCGACCTCGAACACGGTCGGCCTGGGTGACACGACCGGCCTCTATCATGGCACGCAGCAGATCAATCAGGGCCAGATGGATCGCTGGAATATCGTGGTCACGCTCAATTACCTGCCGGCGGCGACCGAGGCGCAGATCGTGCTCGCCAAGTCGGGCGAATATGACAAGCCCGATGGAAAGCAGGTGGTCGATAATATGGTCAAGGTCGCCGAACTGACCCGGCAGGGCTTCATGGCGGGCGACATTTCGACCGTGATGAGCCCGCGCACGGTGATCTCCTGGGCACAGAACGCCTTGATCCTGGGCGATATCGGTTTTGCCTTCCGCCTGTCCTTCCTCAACAAATGCGACGAGGCAGAGCGACCGCTGGTGGCCGAATATTATCAGCGCGTGTTCGGCAAGGATTTGCCCGAATCGATCGTCGGCAAGGTCTGACCCGCGGACAAAAAGAAAGGACGGCGACCGTTGGGGTGTCGCCGCCCTTTCCCTGGGGGTAAACCGACCGGGCCGAAGCCCGCGCCACCAGATTCTATCCGTGATCCTAGAGTGATGTGCGGCCGCTGGTAAGGCGGAAGATTGTTACATCTCAACAATTTACACATGTAACGCCGCGCATCTGCGATGCACAAAAGAAAAGGGCGGCGACCCGAAGGTCACCGCCCCTTTTCCGGAGGCTTTCCGGATTAGGCGAAAGTGAGGCTGGTCCGGCGACGGCGGCTCGCCGCGCCGATCGCACCGAAGCCGAGGACCATCATGGCCCAGGTCGCGGCTTCGGGAACACCGACGACATTGGCAGAGATAGCGAGATTGTCGACCTCGAACGCGGCCGAGGTCGTGTCCAACTGCAGGCCCTTGATCAGGCTGCCATTGCCGTTGACCGTCAGGCTGCCCGAGGTGGTGCCGGTCGGGAAACCCGCGAGGATCTCGGTGCCGGTGAACGACTGGCTGGTGCCGTTCGCATAGAGGATGGTCAGCGTATTGTAGGTGTCGACCGTGCTGTAATCGAAGCTGAACGCGCGCACCGAGTCGGTGAACATGAACGTGGCTTCGCCACCGCCGTCGACCGACAGATACGGCGTATCATTGCCCGGGACCGCCTTTGAACGGCCGTCAACGTCGCCCGTGAAGAAGTCGAAGCCATGGCCCGTAACCTGCGACTGGCCGGTCAGATCGTTGAAATCATCGACCAACGTGAAGCCGGCCGGCGTACCGAACGTGCCTTCGTTGAAGATGAAAGTACCGGCCGAGGCCGCCGTCGCGGCGCTGGAAGCGAGCACCAGGCCCGCAGCCGTGAGCATAAACTTGTTCATGATGTCCCCATTCATCGGGTCCGCCCCCAAAGCGAACTTCCCGAATCGCATAGTGGATTCCTTAACATTCCGTTAGCGAAATCTATGGTTAACAAAGAAATTTTACATTTCCGGCGAACAAGAGCGCCCTCGAAACACGCACCCTGCCTCGTCCGCGTTGACGCTTTCCTTCCCCGGCGTCATGGGGTTGGCCATGGCTGAGCAATCGCCCCTCGATGCGCTGCGCTCCGTACTCGCGGGTGCAGCGCGCGCCATGGCGCATGAGCCCGAGCTGGAGCTGAGCTTTACGACCGACACGCCGTCGGCCTCATTGAAGCAGCTGCGCGTGCCCATGCCCGGGCGCAATCTGCCGCGCGAGCAGGTAGCCGAGGCGCGCGGCTTCGCCGACGGCTTCGCGTTGCGCGAACGCCACCACAATTCCAAGCTTCATGCCCGGATCGCGCCGGCCGATGCCAATGCGCGTGCCGTGTTCGACGCGGTCGAACAGGCCCGCGTCGAAGCTTTGGGGTCGCGCGCGATGGCTGGCGTGCGAGCCAATCTGGGGCATGCGCTGGAAATGCGGCTCCGCTCGGACCCGCTTACCCGGGCGCGCACGCGCGCCGAAGTGCCGCTGGCGTCCGCGCTCGGGCTGATCGTGCGCGAGCGCCTGACCGGCGAGAAGCCGCCCGTGATCGCCGAGGGCGGACTCGCTTTGGTGCGCGACTGGATCGAGGAGAAAGCGGGCGCCGACCTGGATGCACTTGAGCTGACGCTCGACGATCAGAATGCGTTCGCGCGGCTGGCGACACGGCTGCTCCAGGATCTCGATCTGGTCGAGGTGCAGCCCGAGGCGACCGATCCCGAGGACTCGTCGAGCGAGGACGGCGAGGAGCCCGATCAGGGCGACGAGGGCGAGGACGGCGATCAGGATCAGCCGGGTGGCCAGACCGACGGGCAGATGGACGTACGCTCCGAAAGCTCGGCCGAAAGCGACGAGAAAGGCGAAACACGCGAGTCCGCCGACGGCGACTTCGAAGGCGAGGGCCAGGAAGGCGACGACGGCGAGGAAGGCATGCAGCCTGTCCGCCCCAACCGCCCGATGGCGGATACGCCCGGTTTCCTCGATTATAAAGCTTACACCACCCGTTTCGACGAGGTGATCACGGCCGCAGAATTGTGCGACGAGGAAGAGCTGACGCGGCTGCGAGCGTATCTCGACCAGCAGCTCGTCCATCTCCAGGGTGCGGTGACCAAGCTCGCCAACCGGCTCCAGCGCCGGCTAATGGCACAGCAGAACCGGTCCTGGGAGTTCGATCAGGAGGAGGGCCTGCTCGACGCGGCACGGCTGGCGCGCGTGGTGGTGAGCCCGGGCCATTCGCTGTCCTACAAGATCGAGCGCGACACCGATTTCCGAGACACGGTCGTGACGCTTTTAATCGACAATTCGGGGTCGATGCGCGGGCGTCCGATCTCGATCGCGGCGATCTCGGCCGATATCCTGGCGCGCACGCTCGAACGGTGCGGCGTCAAGGTCGAGATATTGGGTTTCACCACGCGCGCCTGGAAGGGCGGCCAGTCGCGCGAGACATGGCTGCAAGCGGGCCGCCCGCAGTCACCGGGCCGGCTCAACGACCTCCGGCACATCGTCTACAAACGGGCCGATGAACCCTATCGCCGCGCGCGCAAGAGCCTGGGACTGATGATGCGCGAGGGCCTGCTCAAGGAGAATATCGACGGTGAGGCGCTCTTATGGGCGCACAACCGCCTGATCGGGCGTTCCGAGGAGCGGCGCATCCTGATGGTGATTTCCGATGGCGCGCCGGTCGACGATTCGACCCTATCGGTGAACAGCGGCTCCTATCTGGAGAAGCATCTGCGCCAGGTGATCGCGTGGATCGAGAATCGCTCGCCGGTCGAACTGATCGCGATAGGGATCGGCCATGACGTGACGCGCTATTATCAGAAAGCGGTGACGATCATGGACGCCGAGCAATTGGGCGGGACGATGGTCGAGCAGCTCGCCGGCCTGTTCGACGCGGAATAGGATTCTACCCGAAGGATAACGACCCGCACCCCCTTGCGGGGATGCGGGCCGGTGCAGCGCTCACTTGCACCTCTGTTTCCTCCCGACCAGAGGGCCGGGGAGAAGGTCTCATGAATTCAGGTCAATCGCAGTCGCGGTCCGCCGCATGGCCAACCAGCGCGCCCGCGCCGGCACCAGCCAGCGTGCCTGCAGTATGGTTGCCGTGGCGGCCGATCGCGGCATCGCCGAGCAGGCCCCCCGCGATCGCGCCGAGGATCGTGCCGACGCTGCCATTGTCACAATGCTGCGCGCGGCGATCGCGGTAGGCCGCACGGCGTGGCGGGGGCGGTGGAGCATCCTCGTAATAGCCGCGGGCATAACCATCGCGGCCAGAACCCGCGCGCGGATAGCCATCGCGGTCCCGCGCCGGGCCTGGGCCATAGCCATATGCCTGGCCGGAATAAGCCGGGGGAGCGCCATAATAGCTCTGGGCGCTCACCGCAGTCGGCGCCAGCAGAGCGATCGCGATCGCCGCGCGCCCCGCCAGCTTGAGCGTCCGAAACGCCATTCCACACTCCTCTAAGCATGGCGCTACGTCCGCCATGGAGGGTTTATGCGGTAGGGCCGCTGAGTGGGGACTGAATATGGCTGTAAGCCGCTGTTAAGGCGGCAATATGCCTCAGGGCGCGATTCAACCCACCTCGAATGGGCTGATTTTACCGGGACCTAGGCGAAAAGGCGGCCACCGGCCGCCGAATCGAAGAGGCTCAGGCCGCCTTCGACGCCTTCTCGATCTCACGCTTCAGGCGACGTGCCCGCAGCGAGAGATTCTCGGACTTCGACTTGAGCAGCCAATTGTCGAGACCGCCGACATGCTCGACCGAACGGAGGCCGTGGGTCGAGACGCGCAGCTTCACGCCCTTGCCGAGCTTGTCCGAGATCAGCGTGACATTCTGCAGGTTGGGCAGAAAGGTCCGCTTGGTCTTGTTGTTGGCGTGGCTCACATTGTGGCCCACCTGCCGGCCCTTGCCGGTCAGCTCGCAAATACGCGCCATGCGCTCAAATCCTGAAATCTAGGTGTCTGGAAAGAGCGCGCCGATAGCGGTGCACCCCTGATTCGTCAAGTTTCGTGGGCGTGGCCCACATTTTTTTGAGAGCCGCACCGGCCCACACCCCCACCCGACCTCCCATAGAATAACCTGTTGGGAGGTCGGGTGGGGGTGTGGGCCGGTGCGGCAACGTCCGGCGGATGCCGAACCGCACCCAAGGATGCAACTACCCGCTTTAACGCACGTTAGCCGCCCACAACAGTGGGAGAGACGTGCAATGCGGGCGATAGTCACCATCCTGGCCATAGTCGTCGTAATCGCGATCATCGCGGTCGCGACCGGCTTCGTGAATTTGCACGGTAATTCCGGCACGCTGCCGACAGTGAAGGTCGAGGGCGGCCAGGCGCCGACCGTGCGGGCGAATGTCGGCAGCATCGATGTCGGCAGCGAGAACAAGACCGTAGCCGTGCCGAAGGTCGATACGGTCGACAAGACCGTGAAGGTGCCGACGGTGGCGGTCCACAAGGCGCAATAAGATGGCAAGGGAACCCGGCGTGGCGGCAATGATAGCCGCTATCCTTCTGCCGCCGCTGGGGATTTTCCTGGCTCGGGGAATGGGCCCCGAATTCTGGATCGGCACCCTGCTCACGATCCTGTTCTGGGTGCCGGGTATCCTGTTCGCGCTGGCCGTGGTCCTGCGCCCGACCCTGTTCGCTCGCGCCTGACGCTGCATGCCGTTAAGGGGAGGCCGATGGCCTTTCCCTTGCCTTTGCCGATGCGACGCGCGCTCGACCTTGCCGCCGAAGCCGCGGCAGGGGGCGAGGTGCCGGTCGGCGCGGTGATCGCGCGGGGCGACGAGATCATCGCCACCTCGGCCAACATGATGCTGGCGGGTAATGACCCGACCGCACATGCCGAGATCGTCGCGATTCGCCGCGCCGCCGAATCGCTGGGCCAGTCGCGCCTTGACGGGCTCGATCTGTGGGTGACGCTGGAACCGTGCGCGATGTGCGCGGGCGCGATCGCGCATGCCCGAATCGCGCGGCTTTATTACGCGGCCGAGGATCCCAAGGGCGGCGCGGTCGCGCACGGACCGCGTTTCTTCCAGCAGCCGACCTGCCACCACCGGCCCGAAGTCTATCCGGGAATCGGCGCTGAAGAGGCTGCAGGCCAGCTAAGGGCCTTTTTCGCGGAGCGCCGTCCCCTACGATCGTAGCGGAGGCATACCATCGCAATTCGCGCTATCCTGGGGGCCTGGGGAAGGCCCAGACGGGAGGATGACCATGATCCGCGCATCTGTTTTGGCCTTGGCTTTGCTGGGCGCCTCGGCGCAAGCGGCGACGCCCGTCTCCATCCTTGTCCATGACGAAAAGTCACAGCCCGAGAGCCTGACCGTCGCGCCCGATGGCGCGGTGATCGCGGGCAGCGCGAGCGCGCCTTACGTCTATGTGGTCAAAAAGGGCGCGACGACCGCCGAACCGCTGGTCGATGCCAGCGCGGAGGGTGCGGGCACCTTCTTTTTCGGTCAGTTGGCCGATGCCGCCACCGGCACGCTCTGGACCTGTCAGCTGACGCCCGTGCCCGGCACCTCGCCGGCGGCGCGTCATACGATCCTGCGCGGGTTCGATTTGAAGACCGGCAAGGAAAAGCTGCGTTGGGCGCTGCCCGGCGACAACAATGTCTGCAACGATTTCAGCATCGGCCCGGACAAAGCGCTGTATATTTCGGACACCAGCAACGGCCGGATCTATCGCCTCCCGCCGGGTGCGCGATCGGCTGAGCTGTTCCTGGAGCATCGCGTGCTGACTGGGATCGACGGCATCACCTTCCTCGACGGCGTGCTCTATGTGAACAACGTCTGGTTCAATAAATTGTACCGCATTCCGGTCGATGCTGCGGGCAAGGCCGGGACGCCGGTCGACATCTGGATGGACGCGCCGGTCAAGGGCCCGGACGGAATGCGCGCGGCGGGCGGCAAATTGTTCCTGGCGGAGAACGGCGCGGGCAGAGTGGATGCGCTGACGATTCGCGGCGATACCGCGCACGTGACCGTGCTGAAGGACGGCCTCAATGCGCCTACGGGTGTCGAACCCGCCGGCGACATTTTGTGGTTCACCGAACGCGGCGCGGGAAAGGTGTGGTCGGTTTGCCTGCCGAAATAAGAGGCAGGCAACCGTGGAAGTCTCGTTACTATCCCTTCCGCCTGGCGGCGAGAATTCGGCGGATCATGCGGCGCGGATAAGGCGATTCCTTTGAATTGCCGCAGGTGTCGATCGTCCATTGCCAGCCGATCGGTGGGTCGAACTTCTCCCTGGATACGAACGCCACCAGCTTGCCGCCCTTTGAAAGCCAGAAACGCGCGGTCGAATTCTCGCTGAACAGCCGGATCGTGTGTGGCGGGTGGCCCTTGAAAGACTTAGTCACCTGCACGGTGTAAAAGGCGCCCATATAGGGGTCGAAGCCCCATGGCCGGGAAGCGCCATCCTGAAAAGGTGGCTGCAACCTCTTTGGCTTTCCGTCGTCGCCGATCCAGCTTTCACGCAGGACGCGGGCTTCGACCACGAAATCCGAACGGCGAAATTCCTGCGCGACCGAATAAAAGTCCGGCCGATAACCCGACCAGCTTTTGTCATAACCGACGCAATAAGCGTGAAGCGTGGTAGGCAATCCCGCCATCGCCAGCACAATTCCAAGCCAGGCGAGACGGAATGTCATGCGCTGCTAATTCAGCATCATCCGGCTGTTGCCGCGCGCGATCAGGCGGCCGATCGCGTCGAAGAGCTTGTTCATCGCCACCGGCTTCAGGATCACCTCGTCCGCGCCCTGATCGATACAGTCGCGGCAGATGTCGAGCGCGGTATCGGCGGTGACCACGATCACCGGCACGCTTGCCTTGTCGTCGGTGCGGGCGCGGATGTGCTTGATCGCGGTTAGCCCGTCCATGCCGGGCATGCGCAAATCCATCAGCACGATGTCGTACTGACGCTCGTCGATCATCTGCAAGCCGCTCTCCGCGTCATGCGCCTCGTCCATGGTCGCGCCTGCAACCGTCAGCATGTCGCGTACGACCCGGCGGTTCATCGCGTCATCCTCGACGAACAATATGTTCATCTCACTGCTTCTCCGCCCCGTTCATCACGCCGCAATGTTCCTGCTCGTGATTGGTTCGCCATAGACTTTATTCATTTCGGAGAGAAGCTCGGGCGCACTGATTGGCTTGGCAACCACATGGCTCACGCCTTCTTCCGCAAATTGGGCCAGCAACTCCGGCGTGGGCTCGCGCCACAGCAAGGTGAAGCGCGCCTTGGCATCGGCGCAGGCCGCCGCCAACGTGCCCGCGGTGACAGGGTCCAGCCCCAGACCGGTACCCTCGGCCAGGACATGGTCGATCGCCCCCGTGTTGAGCGCATCGAGCGCCTGACTGATCTCGGTCACGAACTGCACGCTCGCGCATTCGCCCGCCAGCAAGGCACGCATGATTCCCTGGCCGAGCGGATTGGGCTCGATCATCAACAGGTTGGCGGTGGCGAGACTGGTCGCTGCGATCCGATCCGCCGGGGCGACGTCGGCAGCGCCGCGCTCGAGCGGCAGCGTCAGCGTGAAGGTCGATCCCGCGCCTAGCGTCGAGACCACGGTCACGTCGCCGCCCATCGCGCGCGCCAGGTTACGGCAGATGGCAAGGCCAAGCCCGGTGCCGCCGTGACGGCGGGTGACACCGCCGTCGACCTGGCGGAAGCTCTCGAAAATCTCTTCCACCCGGTCCTGTGGGATACCGATGCCGCTATCGGCGACGCGAATCACCAGGCCTTCGGCCCCGCTCTCCTCGTCCGTTTCGGAGAAGCAGGCGAGCCGGACCTGGCCGCGATCGGTGAATTTGATCGCGTTGGACATCAGGTTGAAGATGATCTGCCGCAGCCGCACCTCGTCCGCCATGATCTTGCCGGGACAATGGTCGAGATCGAATTCGATCCCGATCCGCTTGGTCTCGGCCTGGCCGGTCCAGACCGTGACCGCATCCTCCAGCAAGCGCTTCAGGTCCATCTCGGCGGTCTGGATGCGGAGTTCGCCCGTCTCCATCTTGGCGACGTCGAGGATGTCGTCGACCAGGGCCTTCATCGTTTCGCCCGCGCCCTGCACCAGCTCGATCCGGCCGCGCAACGTGGGGTCGAGCGCGCGGCCCGACAGGATCACCTGCGTCATGCCGAGGATGCCGTTCAGCGGCGTGCGGATCTCGTGGCTGGTGGTCGCTAGGAATTCGGTCTTGGCGGCGAGCGCCTTTTCGAGCGCGACATTCGTGGTCAACAGCGACGTATTGGCTTCGCGCACCTGGTTCCGGCTGCGCCGGATCGAGAGGAAGCCGATCAGCAACAGGGTCGAGATCACCGCCGCGGCGGACAGCAAGGCCAGCTGCATGCGGTTGCGGAAGCGAGCCGCGGCCTGTTCCCGTTCGATCCGAAGATTACGGAGCTGGAGCTCCTGATTGGTGAAGTTGAAGCGCGCGTTCATCAGGGCGGCGCTCGTGGATGCCGTAACGGCACGCGCCTGATTGTCGAGCCTTTGGAAGGCTTCGAGATGAGCGAGCGCCTTCTTGCTATCCCCAAGCTGGCTGTAAATTTCGTAGGCCGTGCGATGGAAGTCGATCATCGGCATGGCGGCATCGGTGTTCTTGGCCCCTTGGAACGCCTTCTCGATCAGCGAAGCCCCGCGATCGAGGTCGTGCTGCTTGAGCGCGACGAGTGCGCCCATGCCTTCAAGGGCAGGCCGCCATGCGGCCGCAGGGCCAGAGCTTGTGATCGCAATGCCCCGGGCAACCGAGGCGTTTGCACCTGCGAAGTTGTTCAGATTGGCCTGCGCCTTGGCCAGATTCTGCAGGATCCGCGCCTGAAGCAAGGCGCTTTTCAGCTGGTCCGCATAGGACAAGGCGCGCTGATATTCTGTTTGGGCCTCGGCGAAGCGCCCCAGTTCGAACAGCGCGTTGCCCAGATTATTATAGGCGGACAACAGCAAGAGCGGATCGCGTGAATAAACGTCGATCGACTGTTGATCATATTTTATCGCGGTGGCGTAGTCGCCTGCGTCGGCATAAATTGCAGCGATGTTCTGAAGTGCTATTGCTTGACCGCGCGGCTCGTTCGCGCGCTGGAAGACGCGGAACGCTGTCTGATTGTCGCCGAGAGAATCCTGCAATCGGCCGAGCATTTGCGCGGTGCCGCCGCGTGCCAGAATCAGCTCGCCGCGCGCGGGCGAATCCGGTTCCAGTTCGGTGATGCGTGGCAGGATCGCATCGATCACGGCGCGCGCCTCTTGCGGCTTGTCGAGATTGATAAGCGCCTCGGCCTGGAGCCATGCGGCTTTGGCGTCGGCCACCACCACCGGGTCCGACAGCTTATAGTTGGGCACGCGCCGTTGCAGCGTGCGGGCGTCCGTTAACGCCTTCTGCGGATCGGCCATGATTTCAGAATGCACCGATTCGACCGCGGCGTTGAAGTCCGCCGACTGGGCCTGCGCATGCGCGACGCCGGTGACGGTCAGGAATACCGCCACTATCC
>Ga0209455_1001199_pt1 | contig 12381 bp, 11 predicted proteins | sample AraplaCol_mCL_r2_FD_184275 | JGI IMG/M metagenome (GOLD analysis project Ga0209455, IMG submission 184275) | Arabidopsis root microbial communities from North Carolina, USA - plate scrape CL_Col_mCL_r2 (SPAdes) (version 2) | ecosystem: Host-associated > Plants > Roots > Endosphere | place: USA...
GGTAAAATTTAAAGACAATACCAAAAACGAATACTGGTACAACAACAAGTGGAACCCTGTTAAAAAACGCATTGAAATCATAAATATCCTGGGCCAGGCGCCTGAGGTTGACACCGTGCTGTACACCCATCACGGCCCGGTGGTTTATGAAACAAAAGCAAAAAAACCTAAGGACGAATTTGAAAACATACCAGTTGGCGACGCCCTGAGATGGATAGCACACGATGAATCGAACGAATTTTTGACTTTTTATAATCTTAACCGGGGTAAAAATTATGCTGATTACCGCGAAGCTCTTACCCATTTTACCGCCCCTGCGCAAAACTTTATTTTCGCCAGCAATGATAATGATATTGCCATAACGCCAAATGGCAGGTTCCCGCTTAAATATAAAGAGCAGGGCAAATACATTATGGATGGCAGCGACCCGGCCAACGACTGGCAAGGCTGGATACCCGCCGACCAAAACCCAACCGTTAAGAACCCGCCACGCGGGTTTGTAAGCTCTGCCAACCAGTCATCAACCGATCCATCTTATCCATATTACATTAACTGGCGCTTCGAGCAATATTACCGCGGCAAACGCATCAACGACAGGCTTGGTGCCATGCAAAAGGCCACCGTCGACAGTATGCGTATAATGCAAATGGATAACTATAGTATACTTGCACAGGATGTATTGCCGGCAATGATTAAATACATCGACCCAACAAAACTAAGCGACGACCAGGCAAAAGCATTCGACATCATAAAAAAATGGGATAAGCACTATGCGGCCAATTCTGTAGGCGCCAGTATTTTCGACAATTGGTGGCGTAAGTTTTACGGGCTTGTTTGGGACGATGAATTTACCGTTAAGGGTACCTATTTAAAATACCCTTCGTTTGATGAAACTGAAAAACTATTGCTTACTGACCCCGGTTCAAAATGGTTCGACAACACCAAAACGCCGCTAAAAGAAAGTTGTGCCGACATGGTGAACCATTCGTTTTACAACGCTGTTGACGAATTAACGCACAACAATGGCAAGCCCGGCGATAAATGGCAATGGGGACTGGTAAAACAAACGTTTATAAATCACCTCGCGAATTTGCCGGGATTTGGCACCGGGAAGTTTTTGGCAGGTGGCCGCGGCGGTGTAATCAATGCTCTGCGCAATAACAATGGCCCAAGCTGGCGCATGGTGGTACAAATGGGGCCAACGGTTAAAGGATACGGAGTGTTCCCCGGCGGCGAATCAGGCAATCCCGGTAGTTTTTACTATCGTGATATGTTTGATACCTGGAAGGATGGTAAACTGAATGAATTGCTGTTTTTAAACTCGGCGGATGAAAATTCGGGGCGGGTAAAATCGACGTTGAGGTTGGAGAAGAAATGAGGGATGAATTGAAAGAACTAAAAAACCATGTCATTGCGAGCGAGGAACGAGCGCGGCAACCGCGAACTATACAGAGCGGTCTTGTATAGTTCGCGATTGCTTCGTTCCTCGCAATGACAAATATTTACAAAATTAAAGGATAACCATTATGCTATTTTTCATCATACTTATATTAACCTTTGCCAGCGGATTCTTTTTGCCCTGGTGGGTAATTGCCATCGCGGCGTTTTTACCGGCGCTGTTTATCGGCAAAACCCCGGCGCGGTCGTTCGGGGCTGGCTTTGCAGCCGTGTTTATTACATGGACGGTACTTGCACTTTTCAAAACTGTGCCTAACGATAATATACTGGCTACCCGGGTTGCCGGCCTTTTCCAATTGCCAGGCTGGGTACTTTTACTGCTGATAACCGCGCTGATTGGTGGTATAGTCGGTGGGATGTCGGCGCTATCGGGGGTGTTGCTCAAACGGGCATTGGCGAAGAAATGATAAACAAAAACGCCCCGATAAAAATACCGGGGCGTCGCGCAAAACAACCTTTCGCCTTTTGCCTTTATCCTTTCACCTCTCCTCAACTACAAAGCCGTCAACGCAGCTTTAAGCCCGGTAACTGCTTCCGAATCGTTTTTATTGGTATCAAAAATCTCTTTCGAAGTTATATCGGAGCCGTAAAAATTGGCATTGGCAGCTTTATCAATACCCAGGTTTGAGCCGTTTATGCTGATACCCGCAAATAAGCCCCGGCTGCGCGAATAGGAATAAACCTCGGCATCGAACTTATAATCCGTATTGGCTGAGGTGCTCCTGCCAACCGGACCGGCCGCGGCTGATGCATCTCCGCCGATGGTAAAATCGCCGTTTTTAACTTTGGCCAGTACACCTTTGTGGCGAAATACCAAAACCAAATCGACCGATTGCACACCAATTTGTGCGCCTATGCTGCCACCGGTCATGGTAATAAATACCGGGTCGCTCCATTTGCCGTCACTCAATCTCACCATAGCAATGCCCCGGCCACGTTTACCGCCAACAACAAAGCCGGCGTTTATTAACTTGGGCACTATCACCACGCCTTCGCATTCTGATAGCAGGTTATGTGGTATGCTTTCCTTTATTTTACCAAAATCCTTTAAAACGTTCGTTGCAGCGTGCAAACGTTCGGTTTCTTTGCTGCCATCAGTAAAAGCAGAGCCGGCTATAAAAAAGATACTAAGTGCCAACGACAGCACTAAAAATTTGATTGATTTCATTATTGTGTTTTTAAGCAGATTAAATTTGTGTGCAAATATTATGTTACAACCCCGGAATTTCAGCGTTGTTTGCCGGGGATTAACGGATTTTACTGATTTGTGACAACTGTCATTTATTTTCAAATCAACCCGTCGTCAAATTTTCAAATCAACATTATCTTTGCCCCGATGAACAAGCAACAGGTATTTTCCATCGATAACGAACAGGCATTTACAAATATTGCCCTGCAGATTTTTAAATACCAGGCCGAAAATTGCAAAGTATACCACGATTTTATAACGGGACTAAATATCAATCCCGCTAACATAAACGCCATACAGCAAATACCTTTTTTACCCATTGAGTTTTTTAAATCACATAAGGTACTAAGCTCAGACGCGCCGGTGGCGGTAACTTTTACCAGCTCCGGCACAACAGGCATGATAACCAGCAGTCACCTGGTAACTGATGTTAACTGGTATACTGAAAGCTTTCGCAGGGCCTTTAAGTTATTTTATGGCGATATTGAGGAGTACACCATTCTTGCATTGCTCCCGGCATACCTTGAGCGCCCCGGCTCATCGTTAATTTATATGGCTGATGACCTTATCAAACAATCAAACAACCCGGATAGCGGTTTTTATTTGTACAACCACGATGAGCTTTACCATCAGCTTAAAAAACAGCAGGCCGCCAAAAAGCCAACGCTGTTGCTGGGGGTCACCTTTGCCCTGCTTGATTTTGTGGAGCAATACACACTAAACTTCCCCGAATTGATAGTGATGGAAACCGGCGGTATGAAGGGCCGGCGTAAAGAAATGATCCGGGAAGAACTGCACCGGCAATTATGCAATGGGTTTGGCGTGAATGCTATCCATTCGGAATATGGCATGACAGAATTGTTATCGCAGGCTTATTCAAAAGGCGAAGGCATTTTTAATTGCCCGCCATGGATGAAGATCATCACCCGCAATGCCAACGACCCGCTGGATTTGCTGCAAAACGACAAAGCAGGTGGTATCAATATCATCGATTTGACAAACATCAATTCCTGCTCGTTTTTAGCCACGCAGGATTTAGGGAAAGTTTATGCCGATGGCTCTTTCGAGGTGCTGGGCAGGTTTGATAATTCTGATATAAGGGGTTGTAATTTGCTGATTGCGTAAACTTAACTTACTACTAACATAATATTATTATTTTTGCACCATACTAACTGGTATTACAATGATTGAGAAATTTTTGAACGAAGAACAGGACCCCAAAGCGGTTGAGAAAATATACCTGCGCTTAACCGACCTGCTAACCACCGGCGAAGAAATAATATACATTGCGGTTCAAAAAAAACCTATAGTAAACTTATTCCCTGATTGCATAGCCTTAACCAGCAAACGCGTGCTGTTTTTTACCCCGGCAAACCTGGGCCTGTCGATAAAATTTGTTGATTTTGTTTGGAAAGATATCGTCGACGTTTATACAAAAGAAGAAATTATTGGCGCTATATTCAGCGTAAAAACCACCAATGGCGCCGAAATGGGTGTTGATTACCTGCCAAAGGTACAGGCCCGCAAGCTCTACCAATACGCACAGGAACGTAAAGAATCCGAGCGCGAAGCCCGCCGCCTGCGCGACCTGGAAGATAAACGCGCAGAAAGTGGAGCCATGCAATTTGAACATGCCGCACAACTTTCATCGCAGCAACCGGTAACACCTGTTGCGCCTATACCGCAACAGCAGGAACCAGTTCATGTACCGGAACCAACACCAGCGCCGGTTGCACAGGCCCCAAAACCGGATGAGCTTACCGAAAAATTGAAAAAATTAAGGATGCTGTTTGATAACGGTTTAATTTCGCAAGAGGAATACAATCACAAGAAATTGGATTTGCTGAATGACTTGTAATAATGTTCATTAGTTTACTGGTTCATTAGTTCATTGGTGGGTTGTTTGAAGATTTTGCTATTGGATTAATGAATTAGATACCAATGAACCAGTGAACGAATGAACCAATGAACTAAACCAACCTGCTGTCAAAATCAAAAGGTTCTGTCTTAATTACTTTTACCTTTTTCATATCCGGGTGTAGTGGGTTCAGTAGGTAATTATACTCTGCGGGCACAATTGCTGAAGGCACTTTCAACATAAAATATTCCTGCCTCTTCAGAAAATTGTCGCCAATGCGGGCTAACATTTGAGGCGGTGAAACGTCTTTCCAGTCTTTTGGGAGGATATCGGCAGTAATGGTTTGTATGTGCTTATCCGGCACCTCAACTTCAACCAGGCAAAAATCATCCGGAACCATTAGAGGCTGAAGGTGCACCAATACCTCAAGCACTGCCAGTGAGCGGGACGAAGCCAGGTAAGTTGCCGGTTTACCAACGCTGTTCCACCTGCCGCCATATAAGCGGGCGCCGGTACCGCTAAGGTCATTGGCATAATTGCATCGGGCAATACGATAAAGTATCATTAGGGATTAAGCGAAAATACCGTGCTCAATGCGGCCCAGTTCACGAAAAACCATATCAAAACCTGCTGAAGTATCAAGAATGGTAACAGGGGCTTCACCATTAAAGATTAAGCTTGGGGCCTTCATCCATAACTTAAACTTATCAATAGAGCCAAACACTTCCTCGCCTCGGGTATACAGACGGGCAAGCTCAACGGCTTTCTCAGCGTACTCCAGTTTTATAATTTCATCATCATCATAGCGCTGCAAAGTGCGCTCACTTATGTGCAGGATATTTGCTAACTCCTGGAGATTAAGCGAGATTTTTTTTGCCAAAGCAAGCAGTGTGCCTTTTGAAAACCCCTTACGCGCCAGGTTGATGATATCAAAATCATTAGAATACCTTACTGACCTGGCCCCACCCAATAAATTATAAAAAGTATTGCCTGAGCCGCCCACAGCATAAGCTACCATTGGCTCGCTAAGCATATTTGGGGTATCTTCTATTTTTGACTTATGCGACATAATGACAAATATAATTACCATTTGTCGGAATATCAAATTTATTCAGCAATAATTAAAAAATAATTTTTCTTGCCTTTTTGAGCAACCAGGTATTTACCGCTTATTAAATTATCATTATTGTAAGTATCATCAGCCGAATTGATTTTCAGCTTATTGATGGCAGTACCTCCGCCCTGTATCATTTTCTTGGCCTCGCCTTTTGATGGAAACACCGATGTGTGCGCCGCCAATAAATCGACAATATTGATTCCTTGCTTCAAATCGGTTTTGTTGATGGTAAAATTAGGCACACCTTCAAATAAACCAAACACCTCATCGTCATTCAGTTCGCTTAAAAACTCGATACCAACATTGCCAAACAAAAACTCCGACGATTTGATTGCTTTTTCGTACGCAGCTTCACCATGCACCCGGATTGTAATATCCTTAGCCAAAGCTTTTTGCAGCACACGCAAATGTGGCGCAGCATCCTGTTCAGTTTCTAAAGCTTTTATGGTTTCTTCATCAAACAAAGTAAATATTCTTACATAAGTTTTGGCGTCCTCATCGCTGGTGTTCAGCCAAAACTGGTAAAATTTATAGGGCGATGTTTTCTCCGCATCCAGCCAGATATTACCGCCTTCGGTCTTGCCAAACTTCGTTCCGTCTGATTTCTTTATCAATTGGGTAGTTAAGGCAAATGCTTCACCCGAACCTTTACGACGCACCAGTTCAGTACCTGTTACGATATTACCCCATTGGTCTGAGCCCCCCATCTGCAATGCGCAGTTATGGTTTTTCCATAAATAGTAAAAATCGTATCCCTGCACCAATTGGTAAGTAAATTCGGTAAACGACATGCCGGTTTCGCCCTCAAGCCGTTTCTTAACCGAATCCTTGGCCATCATGTAATTAACAGTGATGTGTTTGCCAACCTCACGGATAAAATCAAGGAAGGTAAAATCTTTAAACCAGTCGTAATTATTTACCATTTGGGCACTGTTGGCCCCGCAATCAAAGTCAAGAAATTTCTCCAGCTGTCCTTTTATGCCTGCCAGGTTTTTCTGCAGTACATCTTCAGATAGCAAATTACGCTCCTGCGATTTGCCTGACGGGTCGCCCACCATGCCGGTAGCGCCGCCAACCAGCGCAAACGGCTTGTGGCCCGCGCGCTGAAAGTGTATCATGGTCATAATCTGGGCCAGGCTGCCAACATGCAGCGAGTCGGCCGTAGGATCGAAACCAATATAACCCGATACCATTCCTTTATTTAACAGTTCTTCGGTTCCGGGCATAATATCATGCAGCATACCCCGCCAGCGTAATTCTTCAACAAAGTTCATTGTGTGTTCAATTCAATCCCGATAGCTTTTCGGGACGGCAAATATAATTATTTATGATTACACCGATTGGGGAATGATTACGCCGATTATTGATTTGGGATTGGAACATGATTTCACCGATTGCTTTGGTGCATTGCCCGCAGCTATTATTGATAATCATTTAACGTATTAATAATCACCCGCCACAAACCACTATCGTAAAAAACACGTTCTTAATCGGTGTAATCATAAAATAAAATCTATGTAATCATTTCCTAAAATCGGTGAAATCACTTTTCAAAATCGGTGAAATCACAAAAAAGATGTATTTTGGGATGGAACAGGATTTTTGACTTGGACTACTATGAATTTTTTATCGCACTTTTATTTTGACCGGGAAGTTGACGATTGTTACCATATATTGGGAACAGTACTGCCTGATCTTTTGAAAAATGCAGATAAAACCATCGTACTCCATCCCGAAAAGCTGCATCATTCCGACCCGACCGTTAACTCCATAATAAGCGGTTGGAACAAACATCTGGAGGTTGACCGTCACTTTCATTCTTCCGGATTCTTTCTCGAACATTCTCATAAACTAAAATTATTACTTCGCCCGATTATAGAGGGTTCTCCGGTAAAACCGTTCTTTTTGGGCCATATAGCTATTGAACTGATCCTGGATAACCTGTTATTAACTACGGGCAAGGTTACTGCCGATGTTTTTTATGATCATCTGGACGGCTGTCACGCAACCGCTATTGATGAATTTCTAATTTTTGCGGGACTTAAAAACACGGCTGTCTTCGCTAAATTCTTCGAGGGCTTTAAATCAAGCCGCTATTTATATAGCTACGCCGAAACACAGCAGATAACGTATGCGCTAAAAAGAATTTGTATGCGCGTTTGGCGCGATCCGTTTACACCTGAGCATGAAGCAGCAATTAATGGTATTTTAACCACTTACCGGGAGCGCTTGCTGGATAATTTCATGTCGGTTTTTGATGAGATAGACGGCAAGCTGACCGCCAATTAAGCGCCTGCATTCGGGTTTAACCGGTGAACCGGCCGGCAAATCAGCTAAAAACCATTGCTTTCAGCGTAAAATCCCCTTAAAATCAGCATTTAACATTAAAATATTCTTTTCTAAATAAAATTAATATACCTACCTTTGCAGTCCCAATTAAGAAATTGGGAAAAGGAGAAAATTTATTTAATGGCAAAAAAACAGGAAGCAGAAAAAGAATTAAAAGCTAAGGAAGCTGAACTTGACGTAAAGGTTCCTCAGGAAAAAGAAACAATTGAATCAGAGGCTGATTCAATTTCGATCGAAGAGATCAAATCAAAGATCACAGCAGCAAACGAAGATTTCGATTGGGATGCTGATGAGAAAAAATTTGGCAATTACAGCGACAGCGACCGTGAGAAATTCGAGAAAATGTATGATGGAACTTTCAGCTCTATCACCAAAGGCGAAATCATCACCGGTACAGTTGTAAATGTTAACAACAAAGATGTGGTATTAAACATCGGCTTTAAGTCTGACGGTTTGGTATCAGTATCTGAGTTCCGTGATACACCTGATCTGAAGATCGGTGACACAGTTGAAGTATTTGTTGAGTCGCAGGAAGATGCTAACGGTCAGTTGGTACTTTCGCGCAAACGTGCTAAAACTCAAAAATCATGGGAGCGTATTAATTCTGCATTAGACAATGATGAAATCATCACTGGTTTTGTTAAGAGCAGAACTAAGGGTGGTTTGATTGTAGATATTATGGGCGTTGAAGCCTTTCTACCAGGTTCACAAATCGACATTAAACCTATCAGGGATTATGACGTTTATGTGGGCAAAACCATGGAATTCAAAGTTGTTAAGATCAACCACGAGTTTAAAAACGTAGTGGTATCGCACAAAGTGCTGATTGAAGACGATTTGGAAAACCAAAAAACCGAAATTGTGGCCAAACTTGAAAAAGGCCAGGTATTGGAAGGAACCGTTAAAAACATTACCGACTTTGGTGTATTTATTGACCTTGGCGGCGTAGACGGTTTATTACACATTACAGATATTTCTTGGGGCCGCATAGAGCACCCACGCGAAATCCTTTCATTAGATCAGAAGATCAACGTTGTTGTGCTTGATTTTGATGACGAGAAAAAACGTATCGCTCTTGGTTTAAAACAACTTACCCCACACCCTTGGCAGTCGCTTGATGAAGGCATCCAGATTGGCTCGAAGGTTAAAGGTAAAATTGTTACCGTTGCCGATTATGGCGCATTCCTTGAAATTATCCCGGGTGTTGAAGGCTTGATCCACGTATCAGAAATGTCGTGGTCGCAAAACTTACGTAACCCTCAGGAATTCCTGAAAGTTGGTGACGAAGTTGAAGCACAGGTATTAACACTTGACCGCGACGAGCGCAAAATGAGCTTGGGCATTAAACAATTAACGCCTGATCCATGGCAGCACGCTGCTGAGAAATACGCCATTGGCACTCAGCACATCGCTACAGTTAAAAACATGACCAACTTTGGTGTGTTTGTTGAGCTTGAAGACGGAATTGACGGATTGATCCACATCAGCGACCTTTCATGGTCTAAGAAAGTTAATCACCCTAACGAATTCACTAAAGTTGGTGAAAAATTAGACGTGATTGTACTTGAGCTTGATGTTGACAACCGCAAATTAAGCCTTGGCCACAAACAGCTTGAAGAAAACCCTTGGGATACTTTTGAAACTATCTTTACTATCGACTCGATACATGAAGGTACTGTATTAAAAGTAACCGATAAAGGTGCAATTGTTGCTTTACCTTACGGTGTTGAAGGCTTCTGCCCTACCAAACACCTGGTTAAAGAAGATGGCAAGAGCTTAAAAGCTGAAGAAGCTGCTGAGTTCAAGATCATTGAATTTAACAAAGAAAACAAACGCATCGTTATCTCTCACTCACGCATTTGGGAAGAAGCCCGTGCCGAGCAACGTGTTCAGGAATTTGAAACCCGTAAAAAGGAAGCAAAATCTGCAAGCAATGCTGTGAAAAAAGTGAAAGAATCGGTTGAGAAATCAACTTTAGGCGACCTGAGCGTATTGGCACAGTTGAAAGAGCAAATGGAAGGTGCTGAAAACAAAGCACGCAAAGCTACAACAACAGCCAAAAAAGCTTCGGAAGAAGAAGCTGCTGAATAAGTTTAAATAAATTAAATCCTTATAAGCCCCTGGTATTGCTACCAGGGGCTTTTTTGTCGCTGATTTTTTTAAGATACAGCCTTATCTAATTATACGAATCAAAATTCAAGAACCAGGAATCAAGTCGAAATTTTGCATTTTTTTTTCAATGAGTTTACATTTTGCCAGTGCTTTTCTTGGCTCTTGGTTCTTGACTCTTGATTCGCGTTAATTATATTTGCTCTCATGAGCACCCGCAAACCTTTAAATCCTATTGTTTACATACTGCTTATTGTCATTTGCCTTGTCGTTTCAATAGTCATGCTGTACATCAATTTCAGTGATTTTGTTATGCCCGAACCTTTAGTAGTGGCGTTGCTGATTATTTGCGCGCTGGTTGGTTTGACAAGTTATATCGGCTATTTAAGGGCACCCAAAAACAACTACGCTTTACCTGCAAAGTTGTGGCGGGTTGTGCTGCTGGCCGTCCTCGGCATAGTAGTGGTTACCTTGATAGCATTACCAATATTAGTCATTGAAAACGCATGAGCGGCGAAACCAACCTTCAGGCCCTGCTAAAAACCATGAGTCCCAAACTTAATGAGGGCGATTATGTGTATTGCACAGTAACTACTTTGAATCATATCGAGCCAAAAGAAATAATTGGCCTTTTTAAAGAGGAAGAGGGCTGGACGGTTATACTTAATAAACAACTTGCTGATAAGTTACACCTGGGCTATACCTATGTAGCCGCCTGGATTACTTTAACCATCCATTCATCATTGGAGGCAGTAGGACTGACAGCAGCTTTCGCAACGGCGCTTGGCAATGAAGGGATTAGTTGCAATGTGGTAGCCGCCTATTATCACGACCATATTTTTGTGGCTAAAGGGGATGCAGAGAAAGCGATGTCGGCGTTACAAAAGCTCGCAAACAAGTAGAGACGCGATGTCTCGCGTCTCTCACATGCTAATTATTGAATTTGAAATTTGAAATATTTATCGACAGCTTGTCAGCGGGAGACGCGAAGCATCGCGTCTCTACGACCTTACTATTTCAATTCCGGAAATTTCCCGCCATCAAAAATGCTTTTTTCGGCAACGGTTTTCTCAACATCCTGCCATTTGCGTGGAGCATCGATTGATAACAAAGTACCTTCGGTTTTGCCTATCAACACGTCATCTTCAATACGCACACCAATGTTCCACCATTTTTTATCGCAAGGGCTGCCCGCAGGGATGTAAATGCCAGGCTCAACAGTGATCACCATGCCTGCTTTTAAACCGCCGCCATATTCACCTTTATCATGCACATCCAAACCTAAATGGTGCGATACGCCGTGCGGATAATATTTACCTACTTCTTTGGCATCCTTAATAATACCCAGCTGTATCAATCGCGATGAAAGCACTTCGCGGGTTTTATTTTCCAGATCGCCGTATGGCACACCATCTTTACAAAGTTTAAATACTTCTTCCTGTGCATCGTAAACTATCTGGTAAATAGCCTTTTGCTCTTCGGTAAACTTACCGTTAGACGGGAACGTACGGGTAACATCGGCACTATAACCATGATATTCGGCACCAACATCCATCAGTACTAACTGGTTATCCACTTTAGTGGCAGTATTTTCTTCATAGTGCAGTATACAGCCGTTTGCACCAGCGCCAACAATTGGCGGATAACCTTCATCTTCGGCGCCATAGTGTTTGTGCACATACAGCATAATGCCCTCCAGTTCCTGCTCGCTCATTTGTGGCTTTACAGCACGCATGGCTTCTGCATGGGCAATGCTGGATATTTTCACCGTTTTGTGCATTAAATCCAATTCTTCGGATGTTTTAACTCCCCGCAAATCGGTAGTAAACTTTTCATAAAGCGATAAACCCGAAGGGCTGGCGTTAATTTTTGATTTTACATCAGCAAGCGTGGCAGAATCAGGCTTAGCCACCAGTTCCTGTATAATCGGGCTGTTTTTGTATGCTTCCCGGTCGAGGCGTGGTTTCAGGAAGGCCATAATACGGTCAAGGTTCTTAGGGGTAGCGTATTTGCCTATCACATTTAAATCGTTGGTCAGGGCCTTGTCCGAAGTTTTGATGTCTGCTTTTTCTTTAAAGGCGCCAAGCAATTCTTTCAGACCACCCGCACCGCCGCCACCAACATCATCGGGCAAGTCATCATACAATACGGTATTAAATTTCTTAAAATCTATTGGGAATTTCGAGAACTGTTCGCTGTTGTAAACCCTCTTAAAGCCAAGTTTAGCTTTTGCACCGGCAACACCCAGCCGGCGACCTGTCCATTGCTCCTGTTGTGGATCACGGTGGCGAACGAAAAACT
>Ga0209455_1001204_pt1 | contig 12354 bp, 5 predicted proteins | sample AraplaCol_mCL_r2_FD_184275 | JGI IMG/M metagenome (GOLD analysis project Ga0209455, IMG submission 184275) | Arabidopsis root microbial communities from North Carolina, USA - plate scrape CL_Col_mCL_r2 (SPAdes) (version 2) | ecosystem: Host-associated > Plants > Roots > Endosphere | place: USA...
TGCGCTGATCCATTACCTCATTTCCAATTGACCAGATGAAAACTGAAGGATGGTTACGATCACGATGAACCATTGCTTTCAGATCCTTTTCATGCCATTCTTCATAAAGCTTGTTATAATCCAATTTACGTTTGCCATTTTTCCAGCAGTCGAACGCTTCGTCCCAAACCAGGAAGCCCATCTGGTCAGCCAATTCGAGCAATTCTGGCGCGGGAGGGTTATGTGAAGTACGCAATGCATTACAACCCATAGTTTTCAAAATTGTTAATTGCCTCCGCAATGCACTGATATTAAAGGCAGCACCTAAAGCTCCTAAATCATGATGGTTGCAGGTTCCCTGTACTTCAATCCTGCGGCCATTCAGTAAAAAACCATTTCGGGCAGTAAATTCAATGGTACGGATACCAAACGGGGTATGGTAAGTATCCATTAATTTACCATTTACAGTTACAGTAGTTTTGGCAATATAACGATTGGGCGAAAGAAGATCCCAGCGTTTTGGATTCTTAACCATGGCCTGCGTTGTTATCACGTTGCTTTTTCCGGGGTCGATATTAACAACAGATTTATTGAAAGAAGTAATCTTTGCACCCTGTTTATTATTCCTGTCTAATTCAAATACATCTGTTTGAATACTTGCGTTAACTACCGATTCGCCTTGATTATCAATAGTTACATCCATTTTAACCGTTGCCGAAGTTTTCGAAACTTCAGGAGTAGTAATGTAGGTACCCCAATTACCAATATGCACCTGCTTTGTTTTAACCAGCCAAACATGGCGGTAAATGCCCGCACCCGGATACCAGCGCGAATCCCAGTTTTCGGTATCGAGGCGAACTGCCAATACATTCTCTTGCCCTGCCTTGATGTATGGTGTTAAATCCATCCGGAAAGAATTATATCCATAAGGCCATGTCCCCACATATTTGCCATTGAGCCAGACTTTGGCATTGGCCATGGCGCCGTCAAAGTCTACAAAAATCTGTTTGCCTGCATCTGCGGCAGGAAGCTTAAAATGTTTCCTGTACCAGCCTATTCCTTTCCAGGGCAGTTTGCCTGTTGCTCCTTCCAATTCAATCCTGAACGGGCCTGTAATGGCCCAGTCATGAGGCAGGCTAAGTTTCTTCCAATTGTTATCATTGAACTTAACACTTTCCAAATTCTTAGGTTCTTCAATCCTCGAAGCATCAGCTTGCAACCCATATCGGCTAAACAACCAGCCATCATCAAACAACCGGGTGTCAGCAGCCCCCATCCTGACAATGGACTTATTTTGTGAAAATGATGCTGCAGCTGACAACAGCCCCATAACAAACAGGATAGCCGCTTTGATGAAATACAAACGATTGACGGAATTCATTTAATTTAATCCTCCCTGGCCATGATACAATTGTACCGGTTTATCCAATTGCAATTTAACAACTGTAATATAAGGGTCTTTATCTTTTTCCGGCACGTTTATAAAAACAATGCCGGGTACCGAGCTCCATGATATTTTCCCCACAACTTTTGGTTTTAGGTGAACATCTGTTCCCACAACCTGTACATCTTTAATTGTGTTTACCAATCCTTTCAGCATAATATTGCCAGCGGTTTGTCCCGGTAAAAAAAGATAAATAACTGTTGAATCTTTTGATAGGGTGGTGGGCCCATAAAAATGCCCTTGGGGCAAACCTGGCAGTGTGCCGAAAATTGCTTCGCCATTTTTCTTGTTCCACTTTCCCAGTTCCTTTAAAATATTCACTTGTTCTGCCGGGATGGTTCCGTCTTCTTTGGGACCGATATCCAATAAAAGGTTTCCGCCATTGCTAACCGCATCCACAAAAAGGCTGATTACTTCAAACGGTGTTTTGTAATTGCTATCGTCCGGATGATAGCCCCAGTTGTTATTGGTTGTCATACACAACTCCCACCAGTTAAATTTGGGACGGCTAACCGGGAAATTTTGTTCGGGTGTATCGTAATCGCCATACCCCTGTAGCCTGCCATTAATAATAGCTTCAGGTTTAAGATTTAAAATTTGTTTCCGCACTTTTTCTGCCTGCCATTCGTCAGCGCTGTGTTCCCAGTCGCCATCAAACCACCACAGGTCAGGTTTATATGCTTTATTTACCTCATCAATTTGTGCTTGAAAAAATTGTTGAAAATGCTGCCACTTTTGCGGGTTATCAGCAACCTTGTACCTGCTGCTGTCTTTTAAAAACCCGGGGTAATCGGGATGGCTCCAATCTATCAGTGAAAAGTAGGCCCCGCGTTTGATTCCTCTCTTATCCAGGGCGTCGTAGAAGGGTTTTAACACATCCCTTTTTGCGGGCGAATTGTCAACCACATTAAAATGATGCTGTTTTGTGGGCCACAATGCTACCCCATCGTGATGCTTCGTAGTGATAACCGCATATCGCGCGCCGGTTTCCTTAATTAGTTCAGCCCATTCCTCCGGATTATACCTGGAGCCAGTGAATCCTTTTATTTGCTTCATGTAATTTTCATAGCTGATTTTTTTATTGTGAAAACTCCAGCTTTCATCAATTCCATTTACCGAGTAAATGCCCCAATGAATAAAGATGCCAAGTTTTGCATCGGCGAACCACTGCATTTTTTTCCGGATAGAATCAGGATTGGTTTTTTGCTGGGCACATAAGGTTGCCGAATAAAAAAATAGGCTGGCAACCATAAAAATGTGCAATGAAAGGTGTTTTTTAATCATAATAAAAGTTCAAGATAAATTCATAACGTTCTATGCGGGTACACTTCGGGTTTAACCCCCCGGCGTTTCAATCCAGCTTATCCAGAATATAATCGGCATACAAATAAAGGCCTTGTTGAAAGGTTAAAGTTTTATGTTTTTATCTTGTTATTAAGCGCTATTGGGATTTATCAGCCAAAATGTCTATAAATGTGTTTATTGAGTTGAATTTTTCTTTTTTATTCCAGACCCGGTTCAATTAACTGATTCGGTCCAGGAGCCTAACCAAGGGAAAGGGTTTCTGCTTAAATACGTTGCTATTAATGCAGAGAAGCTTACTCCGGCTGTATTTGCATTTTTTTCTCTATCACCTTTTAAACTACGCTCAGCTAATACCCTCCGAAGGCATTATTTACATGCGTTTTAATCACCAATAAGTCGTTCATATCTGTTCCGGTTAAAATTCAAACCGCTTGCGTTTGTGCAATAAGAAATTAATTAATAGTTGAGACATCCCGCACCTAAAGACCAGCCCAACAAAAATATTAAATATGCTGTATGACCATATTATTTACATATTCTCCGTCGAAAATTCCAATATCGCTTAATAATAGGGTAAAAACATAAAACTTTAAACCTTTATCTACTCCTTTATTTGTGCACCAATTATATCGGGGATAAGCCGGCAGAAGGCCAAAGCTTATGTCCAAAAGCAACATTACTTTAAAGCCTAAAACACAGGCAATTACTTATATAATGTGCCTGATTTTATTTTAATCGGCTAAAAAATATAAAAAAAGCAATTATGATGATAATAATGGCAGATAGGGGCATGAAGAAGTAAAGCAAGATTATCACTTCATTTCGGAGCACATCGAGCATCGAATGACCTTATTAATAAATAGCAAATACCTGCATTTATTGATAATTCTTCATATCCAACCATACTGGCTGTGCAGGGCCGCGAAAGCATCAGCAATCTTTCATTTTTAAGCATAAAACGAAAGCTGCTTAACTGGTAATTAACAATTAATTATATACACAAATCAAATTTCAAAACAACTTAAATTATTATGCAAAAACTCTACAACTATTTGAAGGGGTCGTTATTGCTAATGCTAATTGTAGTGGCAAACAGCGCCTTCGCCCAGACTACAATTACCGGTACGGTAACTGATGATTCGGGTCCCCTTCCAGGGGTAACTATTTCTGTTAACGGCACAGGAACGCAAACGCTTTCCAATGGTAAATATTCCGTAGCAGCGTCAAAGGGATCCATTTTAAAATTCTCATTTATTGGCTATTTCACCAAAGAAGTAAAAGTAGGAGACCAGAGTGTTATTGATGTTAAACTTTCGCCAAATAATGCCCGGCTTAATGAAGTTGTAGTGACTGCATTAGGTATCAATAAAGAAAAGCGGTCATTGGGCTATGCTTCTACTACCGTTAAAGCGGAAGAACTTACTAAAACGGCTGCTACAAATTTCGCAACCGCGCTATATGGCAAGGTTCCGGGGATGAGGATTGCTTCTGCGCCAGGCGGGGCTACCAGCGGGGTATCTATTCAGCTACGCGGGGTAAACTCCATTTTAAATACCAGTACACCGTTGATTATTATGGATGGGGTACCGATTCATGATGTGGACAGGAATAATCCCAGCTTTCTTAATGGAAATCGTATAGGAAGCAACGGTTTGGTTGATCTGAATGCAGAGGATATCGAAAGTGTTTCGATATTGAAAGGTGCTTCAGCTGCCGCTCTTTACGGCTCTGAGGCAAACAATGGAGTAATATTAATTACTACCAAAAATGGAAAAGGCTCAAAAGGCGTGAGAGTTGATTTTAATGCCAATTACACCCAAGACAAAGTTGCCTATTTACCTGACTATCAAAATGTAAGAGGGGCCGGAATGCCGGTACAACTTGGAATATACGGTGAAGATGCTAATGGATTCAACTCCAACACTTATCCTATTAATGGAGTACCAATGAGAGCAACGGTACAGGGCTCACTAAACTTTGGGCCGTTGTTTGACGGTAAGCCTATACTTAGCTGGGACGGCGTAGTTCGGCCTTACTCTCCCCAAAAGAATAACTATGACGGCTTATTTCAAACTGCGCATAATTCAAATATAAATGTTGCATTTTCACATGCTACCGAAAATTCAAGTACAAGATTTTCACTTTCAGACATTAACACTGAGGGCGTCAGTCTTGGTTCGCACAATCAAAAAGTCACTGCCAATTTAAACAGCAACTTTAAGTTAAGTAAGAACTATTCGGTAGATGTTTTAATAAATTTCATACACCAGGACATCAATAATCGTCCATACTCAGTAAACAATTTAACACAAGGTTTTACCGGTATGATGCCCCGCTTTGATAACGGGCAATGGTATTTAAATAAATATAAAACAAGCCTTGGCTATAAATACGTTGTCGGAGGTAATCAAAGTTTAACGCCGAATGAAAATATAATATATCCTAATTATAGAACTGATATATTGGATTTTGTATGGAACGTTAAAGAAAACAAAACAGAAGAAATCAGCAACCGGCTTATAGGTAGCGTGACTAATAACTGGCAAATTGTTAATAATTTAAACTTACGCGCCAGGCTTTCTGCAGATCTTACAGGGGGCAACACCATTAACAAAAATTCAACTGCTGTACCAACCATATTTGGTTTTGATCCTAATACATCTGGTTCATTCGGTCTTTTATCAAACTCGTATAATATTATATACGGTGAAGTGTTGTTGACTTATGATAAGAAAATCACTTCAGATATAGGGATGAGCCTGATGGGCGGCTATAATGCAGAAAGAGATTTTGCATACAATACAAGTATTAGTACAAATGGCGGACTCACTGCAGACAATAATTTCGATATAGCTGCATCCTATTTAACGCCTACCGGCTCAGGCTCTCAAACTTTCCTGTCGAAAGATGCCCTATTTGGCACTATTAATGCCAACTATAAAAAATATTTATATGTTCAGGGAACGTTAAGACAAGACAGGACTTCAACAATGAACCCTGCGCACAACACGTTTGTTTACCCTTCTGTAAACTCTGGTTTTGTTTTTTCAGATGCATTTCATCTGCCTTCTTTTATCAGCTATGGTAAGCTTCGTGCTTCATGGGGTATTGTCGGTAGCTACCCAATCTCTTACCAGGCCAACATTGCCTATAACCAGGGCACTTTGGGTGTCCAACTTCCCGGTACCGGAGCTGTACTTACTACTACCACCCGTGACCCCTTTGGTAATGACGCCATCAGGCCAGAAAAAAAACATGAATATGAGTTTGGGTTAGAAACTAAGTTTTTCCAAAATCGCGTAAACCTGGACGTGACCTACTATAATGCAAGAATTGTAGATCAACTTTTAAATCTTGCACTTCCTCAATCTGCAGGTGCATCTGGGGTACTAACCAATATTGGTGAGTTGAGCAATAAGGGATTTGAATTGGCTATTAGCGGAACCCCGATACTAACCTCCAAATTCAGCTGGGAAACAGGTTTAAACTTTGCATCGAACCAAAATAAGGTTGTAAAATTATCTAACGGTGCTTCCGAATTAATTCACCAGGATTTTGATGGTAATGCTGCTGTGTTGAAGTCGGTTGTGGGGCAACCTATGGGTGATTTTTATGCGCACCCGGTCGCAACTGACAGCAAAGGACAAAAAATAGTAGGCGACGACGGCACATATGTACTGGATGGCAATAAAATGCAAAAATATGGCAATGCCATGCCAAAAGCGGTTGGTGGCTATTACAATACATTCAATTACAAATCTTTTACCTTAGAATTGTATGCTGACTTCCGTTTTGGAGGATCTGTGATGCCATCCGGTCTTCATTGGATGACAGGAAGAGGGCTTACCAAAGAGAGCTTAAATCACATGGATAAAGCACATGGAGGACTTAGCTATTATTTGGATGGAAACGGCAAAGGAATCCAGACAAGCGCTGCCCAGGGCCCTGCCGGACAAACGGTGTATAACGATGGTATGCTGATGCCAGGTGTAACAGCGAATGGGGCGTCTAACACCAATGTAATTTCTCAAGCTTATTATTACTGGGTAGTAGACAACTGGGGTGGCCCTCAGTACAGCAATTCTGACTATGCATCATACATACAAACGAATTCATATATAAAGATGAGGGAAATTTCTTTTGGTTATGCATTGCCAACAAATATTGCCAAAAAACTAATGGCCAAAAACATAAAACTTTCAATATTTGGACGTAACCTGTTTTATATATACAGAACAATCAAAGGCATGGATGCAGAACAGCTTACCGCCGGTGCAATGTGGAACCAACAGACTACTAATTTAGGCACCAATCCATCTACCAGGACGTATGGTATGATGCTAAGGGCCAGTTTTTAATTATTAACAAGAGAAAAATAATAATCATGAAAAAAATATTTTTAATAGCGGCGTTGATAATAGTTGCGGGTATAACCTCCTGTAAAAAAAGTCAATTAGCCGACGCATATGTAAATCCGGCAACTGCTCATAGTACCACGTTAGAGAAACAGTATGCAGGATTTTTATCATCCGATCTGGATTATGTAATGTATCGTTACTGGAACTATTTTGTTGTGTTACAAAACACAGCCTTACATTACACACAAGCAGTTGGCTGGCAAAATGCACCGGGGCAGTATATTCCGGGCGCTGCTTCCATTACTGACAGATGGAATAACTTTTATACCTTTCTTGCTCAATACAAGGAATTTCTGAATGTGTATTCAAAACAAAGTGCAACAGATCAAAAAAACAAAAGGATCTATTTAATTTCGGCAACCATTCATTTTTACGACCAAACCCAAAAAGTGGTGGACCTGCACGGTGATATCCCATGGTCTCAGGCTGGTTTGCTAAGCACAAATGGAGGAGATTACTCAAAATCATACGCTAAGTATGATGATGCTGCTTCCATATATACTAAAATGCTTGATGATTTGAAAGGTTTTGCTGACGAATTGAATAGTCTTAGCGTTCCGGCCTCTGTTTCATCGGTAATGAAAACTCAGGACTTCATCAATAATGGTGACGTAATGAAGTGGAAAAAGTATTGCAATTCATTGCGGATAAAACTACTGACAAGGGTATCCGGGGTGGCAAGTTTTCAGTCAAGAACAAGCACAGAAATTGCTCAAATAACTTCTAATGCTTCAACTTATCCGGTAGTATCATCAAATGATGACAATATTTTAGTTAAAGTATATGATTTAAGTACTCCTATTTCGAGTGATTTTTATAGCGGTATAATTGGTTGGGGCGATAATGACGTTGCAAGCAAAAAAATGATCGACATAATGAACACCAATGGCGATCCAAGATTAAGGGCAATGTTTCAACCAGGTGCTAAAGCAGGAAATACTTATACAGGATTAGACCAGTCTTTAAGTGGTTCAGACCAACAACCTTTGATAGCCGGAGGTACTTTATCGAGGTATAATTTTTCCACACTCAGCAAAAACAGGTTTTTACCCGGCATATTAATAACTTCTGCTGAAGTGAGCTTTTTGCTGGCTGAATACTATCTGAATGCAGGGAATGATGCAGCTGCAAAAACAGCTTATGAAAGCGGCATTTCGGAATCAATTGATTTCTACTATTGGTTGCGTACATTAAGTAATGATGGCTCGGCAGGTCCGTTAGCACCAACTTCTGCATCTGAGAAGACTGCCTATATTACAAGTAACGGCATAAACTGGTTAAATGCTGCAAGCACAGCTGATAAACTAAAGTTAATCGCCATTCAAAAATGGACAAACTATAGTGTTTTACAACCGCTTGAAAGTTGGGCGGAATATAGAAGAACAAAACTGCCGGCATTTTCATTTGTAAATGATCCGTCAACAAGTGTTCTGCCTCAACCTCCAACAAGGTGGATTTATCCAACCAACGAACAAACCTACAATACTGCAAACTACCAGGCGGTAAAAGGTAAAGATACTTTTACTACCAAGATTTTTTGGGACGTAAAATAGGCTTTATTAAAAATGATAACAAAAGGGCTGTCTCACAAGGACAGCCCTTTGTTTTTATATCCTGCCTTGAACATGAGCATTCCAGGATACCTGGTTATTCAGTTTAATAGGCTTAAGAGCAATCATAAGCCAGTTAATGCCCAACGAACACCTGTAGTTTTTGGTTTGTGCGATTTGTGGTTTTGTACTAATAATCAAGTACTAATTTTAGCGACAAATGATTTTGCGCTGACTGTAGCAGAATTCAACGGGTGACAATCCTATCGCTCCGTTTAAACGCCAAAAAAGAGGCTGTTCCAATACCCATGAAACAGCCTCAATTGAAAAGGTTAAGGTTAAGGTTAAATGTTATGCCGTAATATTGAAAAATAAATTCGGGGTGGCTATTTTACCACCCCGAACAATCAATAAAAAATTATTTGACTATGGTACACTAGAAATTTGAAGGATTACCAGTGTCCCACCACAGGCGGGTTGCAATATCATCTTTTGCACCTGCGCCCATTTTTGATACGGCATCAGCAACAGCCGCTGAATTACCCGTTCTTTCAGCATTTATAAAAGGCATTCTTTTGATCCACTGATCAGCCGGGATAACACCCCAATCAGGGCTGCTGTCATTCTTGGCTACATGCGGAATTTTAGGATAGCCGGTTCTTCTGAAGTCTACCCAGGCTTCCAGCGTTTGTGTAAACGCAGCAAGGTATTTCTGGGTAAGGATTTTCTCCAGTTTCAACTCATTATTATCAGCATTATTCCATGCTACTGTAATCGTAGAAAGTGCAGTAAAATTATTCCGTGCGTCAACAGGATCTACATAACTAATCGGCTTACTTGTATTGTCTGCCAGGTAAGCATCTACACCCGGAGCGCCCCAATCTGCAAAAGATAATCTTACACCGTCTTCATAATTAGTCTTCGGGTCACCAGCTCCGGCCCAGCCCCTAAGGCCAGCCTCAGCTTTAAGAAATGCCACTTCCGCTGCGGTAAAATCCCTTCTGGTTGTAACACTATTAAAATCGTTAGATACCTTGGAGAAAGGAACATGATCGGCTTTCGCCTTAATGTAAGCTCCATTGCGGATACCTTTATAGGGCGTAGCCGGATGATCAGCGGCCAAAGCCGTGTTATCTAAGGGAGCAAAATATTTCGAAATCCTGCCATCCTTCAAGCCAACCATAAATGATTCCATTACTCCGCCCATACGGGTATCATCCCACTGGTAACAAATCTGGGCAACGGGCATAATATTCCCTACTAAGGAATTGATAAAATTGTCCGCATTGGTGGTTATTAATCCAGCCGGATCAGACAATGCTTTTTCACCCTGGGTTTTGGCGGTTACCGGGTCAACTTTTGACAAACGCATCGCCAGTCTCAATCGTAAAGAATTTACCACTTTCATCCATTGAGGGATACTGCCTTTATAGGCGGTGGGATCAAACTTTGAAAAACCTGCATATGCTTTATTTGCACCAAAATCTGCTTGTATGGAATCGAGTTGTTTAAAGTAAAGGGTGTACAAATCAGATTCTTTATCATACAAAATAGAGTTAGCAGTGCTGCCATAATTGGAATAAATAATAGGCCCGTGGATAGCAGTTAGTTTAGAAGTGGCTAAAATACCTACAAGCTTAGCCCAGGTGGCAAAAAGTGGCAATTTATTGTCCTTGGCCAATTTGATGACCTGTTTTGCCGGAGACATTACACTACCATAAACGCGGCCCCAATATACGTTCCAACGCATGTAATAGGTAGTGTTGTTTACATTGCCCACAAAATCGGTGGGCGTAGCCATATATCCCATCCATGAGTCATAACATAAATCCTCTTCAATCTGGTGACCGTTCAAGTTAAATATCATACCCGAAAACGGAGACCCTACGAGGTTAAAATCCTGTTTAAGCAACTCATCGGAAATTTGATTGGGGTCCTGGTTTGTTTTAACAAAATCCTTTGTGCACGACCCGAGTATAATCAAACATAATATCGCAATAGTTATCTGTTTCATATCAATTTTTTTTAAAATGTAAACTTCACGTTAAATCCAAACGATCTTGTAGAAGGCAAGCCAAATACATCATTGGACTGCATGGAATTGTTTGTGCTCATGGCTTGTTCAGGATCGTAAGGAGCCTTTTTATATAAGAAGAATAAATTCCTTCCTACTAAAGACACAGAAGCATCTTTGAAAATGGGGTTCTCACCTCTAGACTTGAAAGTATAACCCAATACCAATTGAGCCAATCTTACATTCGTTCTGGAAAATATATAAGGTTCCATGATTTTATTCCTGTCACCAACCGCTGAATAATACGTATACGGATCGATTGATGTAACAGCTGTTCCTGTGGAAGTAACGGCATTGATTGGCACACTGCCTTTATCTCTTGCTACTGCTGTTCTTTCACTTACACCATAGGAGTCAAGGAATGCCTCTGTTTTTGAGAATGCAACGCCCCCGAATTTTCCATTGATAAGAAAGCTGGCAAAGAATTTTTTGTAGGTAAAACTGTTGTTCCATCCAAGCAAATAGTCAGGGTTAACATTTCCTACTTTTGTTTGTGTTGCTGCTTTGGTTGGAACACCGCTGGCATCCAATATAATTTGGCCGGCATCGTTTCTTGCAAATTTGTAGATATACACATCGTTGAAAGAACCGCCTGCTTTAATAATTGAGGCAAAACCTTCATCATCTCCACCTACCTGGTAGTCTGGATTGGATGCAATTAATTCAACAATTTTATTTTTGTTCTGCGAACCGTTGATTGCAGTTTTCCAGCTAAAAGTCCCGGAGCGGAAAGGATCGGCAGTCAGCGTAAATTCAAATCCATGGTTGTCAATCTTTCCGGCATTAACGTAGTAAGTTGTATAGCCCGAACCAGAAGGCGCCGCCAGGGTAAGGAACTGATTGGTACTAATATCTTTGTAATAAGTGAAATCCAGTCCGAGTCTATCATTTAAAAATTTGATTTCGGTACCATATTCATGACTTACAATCTTCTCTGGTTTTAGGTTAGTGAAAGGCACCTGGGTATTCCTGTTGATACCTCCAATACCACTGGGGTCACCTGTACCACCAATGCTATTCAATGGATTTACCACGTTAAACGGCACTTCATTTGCTGTTTGAGACAACGCTGCTCTCACTTTAAAGAATGAAATGGCTTGTGGCAATTGTACCATTTGGCTAATAATAGCAGTAAGGCCAAAGGAAGGATACAGATAAGATTCATTGCCAGTAAGAGCAAGCGTGGAGGCCCAGTCATTACGTACAGCGATATCAGCGAATAAAAAGTTTTTATATCCTATTGTCGCGTTTGCAAAAGCACCTTGTTTCAACGTTCGATTGATGGTGCTGTTGAACATTATGTTATAAGGAATATTGGCAAAAGTAAAAAAGTTAGGGTATTGTAACGATACCGTACCATTGTTAACATTCATACCATCGTTAAATGTATTTTTCTGGTAGCTAACGCCAGCCAATGTATTTAAACTAATTTTTCCAAATGTTTTGTTATACGTAAGGATACCATCTGTATACAGCGCCTGATCAGTGTATTTTGTATAATTCCAGGTTCCATTCGGGCTAACACTTACTGAGTTGCCGGCTGCGGCATAACGAAAATCTCTCAGAACATCGTTATAATCAACA
>Ga0209455_1001208_pt1 | contig 12329 bp, 10 predicted proteins | sample AraplaCol_mCL_r2_FD_184275 | JGI IMG/M metagenome (GOLD analysis project Ga0209455, IMG submission 184275) | Arabidopsis root microbial communities from North Carolina, USA - plate scrape CL_Col_mCL_r2 (SPAdes) (version 2) | ecosystem: Host-associated > Plants > Roots > Endosphere | place: USA...
TCCTCAACGAGTGGAACCAGGTGCATGCCTGCAAAAATGTTTTTGTTACCGATGGCGCCTGCATGACCTCAACTTCATGCCAAAACCCATCGCTCACCTACATGGCCATAACCGCCCGCGCGGCCAACCATGCAGTTGATGAATTAAAGAAAGGTAATTTAGGCTAAGCAAATGCAGTTTTTACATGTTTCGGCGTCGAAAATATTTATACAAATTAATCCAAAATCGGCTTTTTTGATACAACGGGGCCATTATTGTGTTAAAAAAACACAATGGAATATTTGTTCGATAATTTATTGTTCATACATTTAGCGATTAACCAATTTAACAGAAATTTATTTAACCTTTTATTCATTATAATATGTCTGAAAATACTTATGACGCCATTGTCATCGGTTCAGGAATCTCGGGCGGGTGGGCTGCAAAGGAACTTACCGAAAAAGGCCTGAAAACCATTATGCTTGAACGTGGCCGTAACATTGAGCACATTAAAGATTACGTGAACGCCAATAAAGATCCATGGGAATTCCCTCACCGTGGCGGGCGTACACAACAAATGATAAAGGACTACCCCGTGCTGAAGCGCGACTATCCTTTAAACGAAACCAACCTTGATTACTGGGCAAGCGACAAGGACAGCCCCTACACCGAAGTAAAACGTTTCGATTGGTTTAGAGGATATCACGTAGGAGGCCGCTCACTGATGTGGGGCAGGCAGTCATACCGTTGGGCCGACATCGATTTTGAGGCAAACTTAAAAGACGGCATTGGCACCGACTGGCCTATCCGCTACAAGGATTTGGAGCCGTGGTACAGCTATGTTGAGAAATTTGCAGGCATATCAGGCAACAAAGACCACTTAGCCATCCTTCCCGACGGCGACTTTATGCCGCCGATGGAAATGAACGTTGTGGAGAAAGACGTGTCGAAACGCCTGATGGAGTACTATAAAAACCAGCGCGCCATGATTATCGGCCGTACGGCTAACATTACCGTGCCGCATAATAACCGTACAAACTGCCAGTATCGCAACAAGTGCTGGTTGGGTTGTCCGTTTGGGGCTTATTTCAGCACACAATCAGCTACTTTGCCGGCCGCCATGGCCACAGGGAACCTGAAAGTTCGCCCATGGTCGATAGTAACCAGGATTTTGTACGATAAGGATACCAAAAAAGCAAAGGGAGTTGAGGTTTTAGATGCCGAAACAAACAAAACCTACGAATACTATGCAAAAATCATATTCCTGAACGCATCTGCCTTAAACAGCGCATGGATACTGATGAACTCGGCAACCGACATCTGGCCGGGGGGGTTAGGCAGCAGCAGCGGCGAACTTGGGCACAACGTAATGGACCACCACTTAGGCGTGGGTGCAGGCGGTATTGTTGAAGGTTATGAAGATAAATATTACTTTGGCCGCAGGGCAAATGGTATTTATATACCACGCTACCGTAACCTGAACGGCGAAAAACGCGACTATATCCGTGGCTTTGGCTACCAGGGGTCAGCAGGCCGTGAGAATTGGAGCCGTGATATTGCCGAACTGAATATCGGAGGCGCATTTAAGGATGCGTTAACCGAACCGGGCGTATGGAGCATGGGCATGGGCGGATTTGGTGAAACATTACCGTACCACGAAAACAAGATCACCCTGGATAAAACCCGTAAAGACAAATGGGGACTTAACATCTTATCTTTTGATGTTGAGGTTAAGGACAACGAAAAGAAGATGCGTATTGATATGGCTAATGACGCCAAAGAAATGCTTGAAGCTGCGGGCGTAAAAAATGTTCATAGTTTCAGCACTGATGGTGTTTTGGGTCGTGGTATACACGAAATGGGTACCGCCCGCATGGGCCGCGATCCTAAATCGTCGGTACTGAACGAGTGGAACCAGGTATGGGATGCTAAAAACGTATTTGTAACTGATGGTGCTGCAATGGCTTCAAGTGCCTGCCAGAACCCTTCGCTTACTTATATGGCGTTAACTGCGCGCGCAGCAAACCATGCTGTTGAAGAACTAAAAAAAGGCAACGTATAAAACCTAATTTAAAACATAACAACTAAACAAAATGGCTGAAGAAAAACAGACCGACCAGGCGAACAATAAGTCAAGGAGAGAATTCCTGAAAACCGGTACAATAGCTGCTGCAAGCTTTATGATAGTGCCGCGGCATGTGCTTGGCGGCAAAGGCTTTTTAGCACCGAGCGACAAACTGCTGGTCGCCGGCGTAGGTGCCGGTGGGAAAGGCGAGAGCGATATCGCCAATTTCGCTAAAAGCGGAAAAGCCGATATAGCGTTTTTGTGTGACGTAGATGATAGAAGGTCGGCTAAAACGCGGGCAAATTTCCCGAAAGCAAAATATTATAAGGACTGGCGTGAAATGCTTGATAAAGAACACAAGCACTTCGACGCGATGTCTGTATCAACTCCCGACCATAACCACGCTATAATTGCTTATCATGGTATGCAACTGGGCAAAGGTGTATATGTGCAAAAGCCCATGACCCATGATTTGTATGAAGCCCGGTTACTAACCGAAGCTGCAGCAAAATATAAAGTAGTTACACAAATGGGTAACCAGGGTTCATCAAATGACGGAACACGTTTAATGTCGGAATGGTATGACGCTGGTCTAATTGGCGATGTTCATACCGTTTATTGCTGGACAAACCGCCCCGTTTGGCCACAGGGGATTGCATGGCCTCCACCACAGCCTGAAATACCAAAAGAATTAGATTGGGATTTATGGTTGGGTACTGCACCCAAGAAAGATTACGTTGATAAACTGGTACCATTTAACTGGCGCGGCTGGTGGGATTACGGAACAGGAGCTTTAGGCGACATGGGCTGCCACCTTGTTGAGGCCCCTTTCAGGGTATTGGATATTCGCTATGCCACTGATGTACAGGCTAGTGTGGGCGGTGTGTATGTTGATCAGTTTAAGGCAGGAAGATTCCCCGAAAGCTGTCCTCCATCAAGCCATATTACTTTAACTTTCCCTAAAACAGCTAAAACCCAGGGCAATGTTACGCTACACTGGATGGACGGTGGTATACAGCCGGAAAGACCGGATGAGTTGGCGCCAAACGAAGATTGGGGCGGCGAACAAGGTAACGGTTGTTTATTCGTTGGTACCAAAGGGAAGATGTTCTGTAGCACATACTCAGATGCGGCTACATTGTTGCCAAAGGCATTAACCAAGGATGCAAAAGCTCCACAGAAATGGGCGCGTGTTCCAGGCGGTGCTGAAGGCCACTATGCACAATGGGTTGAAGGCTGTATCGCGGGATACGGAAAAACCGAGCTAAGCTCGTCGTTTGACAAAGCTGGCCCGCTTACCGAAGCGCTGTTGATGGCAAATCTTGCTGTTCGTGGTCATTCGCTAAGAGGCGGAGCGATCAAATACCTGTGGGACAACCAGAACCAAAGGGTTACTAATTTTGATTTGGCTAACCAATATGTAAAACGCCAGTACCGCGAGGGATGGACGTTATAATTTTGAATTAGTGAGTTAGTGATTTGAAAATTGATTGATTTGAAGATTTGAAAATGGACATTGCAAATAACTTTCAAATTCGTTAATTTTCAAATCTTCAAATTGAGGCATTCACTAATTCACTAAATCACCAATTCGCTAATTTAAAAACTAATTCACTAAATAAAATGAATAGAAGAGACGCCATAGGAAGAGTTGCCCTGCTGATGGGCGGTGCTGTTATAGGTGCCGAATTTTTTATTTCGGGCTGTAAATCGGGTACCGCTAAGGTAGAGGACTTGTTTGTTGCGGATACCGTCGCCTTTTTAAACGAGGTAGCGGATACCATTTTGCCAACAACCAGCTCGCCGGGAGCCAAAGCCGCCAATGTGGGCCATTTTATGGCTGTAATGGTGCAGGATTGCTATACACCGGAAGACCAGAAGGTATTTATGGAAGGTATTGGCAAACTTGACGATGCTGCAAATAAGAAATTCAGCAACAAGTTTATGTCGCTGACTGCACAGCAGCGTACCGATTTGCTTATCGACCTGGATAAAGAGCAAAAAGAATATGCAACCAAAAGGAATAAAGACGCCGAGGCAGACGCTGCCAAGCATAAAGGTGAAAAAGACTATAAAGCGCCTGAAGTGCCTAACCATTATTTCACCATGATGAAGCAGCTTACACTGCTGGGCTACTTTACGTCAGAAATTGGTGCGACCAAAGCACTGCGCTACATTGCAATACCAGGCCATTACGATGGTAACGTACCTTACAAAAAAGGCGATAAAGCGTGGGCGACCTGATAAATTAGTTGAGTGGTTGATTAGGTTGATTGAGTTGATTAGGTTTGGGGCGGTTGCCTTGCATTCTTAGTCAACTTTTGCAGCTTAATCAATCGGTCTAACTTAATAAACTTAATCAACACAATCTAACTCAATCAACTCAAAAGAACATGGCTCACAGAAAACTCCGCATGGGGATGATAGGCGGGGGTAAAGACGCATTTATAGGCGCTATTCACCGGATTGCTGCTAATATGGATGGCTTAATTGAACTGGTATGCGGTGCGCTCAGCATCCACAAAGAAACCGCTATTGAAAGCGGCCACATGCTGTTTTTACCCGAAGACCGCACTTATACCAACTACGAAGAAATGATTTTGGCAGAAAGCAAAATGCCGGAAGATAAAAGAATGGATTTTGTAACGATAGTTACACCAAACTTCGCTCACTTTGGTCCGGCCATGATGGCGCTCGACCATGGTTTTAACGTGGTTATTGAAAAACCCATAACTTTCACCCTTGATGAAGCAAAACAATTAAGGGAAAAGCTTGAAGAAACAGGCCTTATGTTGTTACTGACCCACACTTATTCGGGCTATCCGATGGTTAAAGAGGCTAAGCAAATAATTAAGGGCGGCTCGCTGGGTAAGGTGAGAAAAATTTATGTAGAATATATACAAGGCTGGTTAAGTAAGCTTTCTGAACGTGAAGGTAACGCACAGGCTGCCTGGCGCACCGACCCTAAAAAATCGGGTAAAAGCGGTTGCATGGGGGATATTGGAACTCACGCTGCTCACCTCGCTGAATATATTTCCGGCTTAAAAATAACACAACTGAATGCTTCCTTAAACGTGGTAGTTCAAGGCCGTATGCTTGATGATGATGGCGCTGTGTTATTACGTTTTGAAGATGATGCCACCGGCGTGCTAACTGCATCTCAAATTGCTGTTGGTGAGGAAAATGCCCTGAAAATTCGTGTTTATGGCGAACACGGCAGCCTTGAATGGGCACAGCAGGAACCAAACACCCTTACAATAAAATGGGGCGATAAACCAGCCCAAACTTTACGCGCAGGTGGTAATTATGGCGACAGGGAATCGAGTTTCGCAGTGCACAACACCCGTACACCTGGCGGTCACCCGGAAGGGTACCTGGAAGCCTTCGGCAACCTCTACCGCAACTTCGCACTGTCGTTAGCGGCAAAAATAAACAACGAAGAACCTAAAGCCGAATGGCTCGACTTTCCGGGCATTGAAGATGGTATCCGTGGTATGGCGTTTATTGAAAACGTAGTGGCATCGAACCAAAGCAATGAGAAGTGGACGGATTATGTTATCTGATGTGCTGATGATTTGAAGATGTGTTGATTTGATGATTTGAAGATGTGGGACGAACTCCCGAACTTTTCAATGACCAAATGACTCAATGATATTTCTCCAAATGAACTAATGAACTACCAATGAAGACAATTAAAGGACCTGCAATATTTATAGCTCAATTTATAGGCGATACCGCGCCATTCAACAGTCTTGACGGAATCTGCAAATGGGCAGCCCACCTTGGCTACAAAGGACTACAATTACCCACGCTCGACCCGCGTTTTATCGACCTGCAAAAAGCTGCCGAAAGCAAAACTTACGCTGAGGATTTAAAAGGCGAGATAAAATCGTACGGACTGGAGATTACCGAACTGTCAACTCACCTTCAAGGTCAGTTGGTTGCTGTAAACCCGGTTTACGATCAGCTTTTTGACGGTTTTGCGCCGGAGAATTTACGCAATAACCCAAAAGCAAGACAAGAGTGGGCTGTACAACAGTTAAAATATGCGGCAAAGGCGTCACAAAACTTAGGTTTAAATGCGTCGGTTACTTTCAGCGGTGCACTGCTTTGGCCGATGGTTTATCCGTGGCCACAAAGGCCTGCCGGGATTGTTGAAACCGCATTTGAAGAATTGGCAAAACGCTGGAAACCGATACTTGATGTTTATGAAGATTGTGGAATCGACTTATGCTACGAAATTCACCCGGGAGAGGATTTACATGACGGTATTACCTACGAAATGTTTTTGGATAAAGTAGACAATCACAAACGTGCCTGCTTGCTTTACGACCCTTCACATTTCGTTTTGCAGTGTCTTGACTATTTGGAATACATTGATATCTACCACGAAAGGATAAAAATGTTCCATGTTAAGGATGCTGAATTTAACCCAACCGGGAGGCAGGGCGTTTATGGCGGCTACCAAAACTGGGTTGACCGTGCCGGCCGTTTCCGCTCTTTAGGCGACGGACAAGTTGATTTTAAAGGAATTTTTAGTAAACTTACACAATATGACTATAGCGGCTGGGCGGTATTGGAATGGGAATGCGCCCTTAAGCACCCTGAAGATGGGGCACGCGAAGGCGCTGAGTTTATAAAAAATCACATTATACGCGTTACAGAAAAGGCGTTCGACGATTTTGCAGCATCAGGCTTTGATGACGCGTTTAACCGTAAAACCCTGGGCATTTAACAAGAGAAGAACCAATTAATTTAAACTAACAAATAAACCTAAAATTAGTAAAATGCAATCCATTAACCGTACACAACTATTCAGGGCAAGCTGCTTGTCGCTGTTGGTTACATCACTTTCATTTGGTATCAGGGCAGGTATTCTGAACAAGCTGGGTGTTGACTTTGCGCTTGATAAGGCCCAACTGGCATCCATTACCGCTACCGCATTTTGGGGATTCCCGGTTGCTGTGGTGCTTGGGGGCATAATTGTTGATGCCATCGGCATGAAAAGGTTACTTGTTCTCGCGTTTATATTTCACCTGGCAGGTATCTTATTAACCATATTTGCGCAAGGATTTTGGACATTATTCATTTCCACGTTGCTTATAGGATTAGCTAATGGTACAGTGGAAGCAGCATGTAATCCATTGGTTACATCATTGTATACCGATAACAAAACAACCAAACTGAACCATTTCCACTTATGGTTTCCCGGCGGGATAGTAATCGGAACCCTGGTGGTGCTTTTGATTAACAACATTGCAGGGGCAAGCCAGGCTAACCCGATATTTTGGAAGATAGAAGTAGGGGTTATGCTTATACCGACACTGATATATGGGTACCTGTTCTCGAAATTGGATTTCCCTGTTACAGAGCGTGTTGCTTCTGGCGTTTCAACCGGCGGCATGTATAAAGCGTTGTTGAACCCCTTATTTATCTTTATGTTTATATGCATGTTCGGTACGGCCATTACAGAGCTTTTCACCGGGCAGTGGATAGACGTATTATTGAAAAATGTTACGCAAAATGCCATTTTAATACTTACGCTTGATACCGGGGTAATGGTATTGGGGCGTGCATTTGCAAAACCGGTGTTAAAAATGATCTCGCCGCAGCTATTGTTGCTTATATCAACCATTCTTGCTTCGTTGGGTATTTACCTGTTAAGTGTTTTGACCGGCGATGCAGTATTTTTTGCCGCAATTATATTTGGCATGGGCGTATGTTTCTTTTGGCCTACCATGCTCGGCTTTGTTAATACAAATCTTCCGAATACCGGCGCCATGGGTTTAAACTTAATGGGAGGTGCCGGTATGTTCGCTGTATCAATATACACCATATTTATGGGCAGGCATTATGACGAAATAGTTGCAAAGGCAGGCGGTAGCAACGCCACTGCAGGCCAGCAGGTATTACAAACAACGCTGGTTATACCATTGGTGTTAATAGTTGCATTTGCCGGCCTTGTAATTTATATGCGCTCAAAAAATAAAACCGCTCCGTTAAAAACAGCTGCGGTTTAGAAACAATAAAATATTATAATTGTAATTCAATAAATCCCAAAAATCAATTAACAAATACATCAACAATGAAAAAAGTTTTTGCAGTACTATTTATTTGCGCAGTAATCTCAGCTTGTGGCGGCAGTACAAAATCAGGCGGCAGCGGCGACAACAGTAAAGCGGCCGATCAAACAGCTAAAACCCAGGAACCCAATGCCGATACCAGCGCCAATAAAACAGGCAGCAGCGGTACTTCTGGCGAGTTAGCTCCCGGCGCTAAACTAATGGCCGGTTTAGATTGCAACACCTGCCACAAAGCCGATGTGAAGGTTGTTGGCCCGGCGCTAAAAGATATAGCTGCCAAATATCCACCAACTGCAGCTAATATCGATACATTGGCAAACAAGGTAATAAAAGGCGGCAGCGGGCATTGGGGCAATATCCCTATGGCAGCACACCCAACTTTAAAGGTTGATGATGCAAAGGAAATGGTGAAATACATTTTGTCGCTTAAAAAATAAGCGTCGTTAATTTTAACGCCAACTAAACTACCAAACATGACCGCAGCCGTCAGGGTTAAGCTATCCACAATGATGTTCCTCGAATTTTTTATTTGGGGAGCATGGTTTGTTACGATGGGGACTTATTTAATAAAAAACTTAAATGCAACGGGAACACAAAATGCGGGAGCTTATGCAACGCAGGCACTTGGCGCCATTATAGCACCATTCATAATAGGCCTTATTGCCGACAGATATTTTTCAGCTCAAAAGATATTGGGCGTATTACATCTCCTGGGCGCGGCGCTATTGTTTTATGTAACCACCGTGCAAAAGTTCGATTCATTCTATCCTGGAATTTTAGCCTATATGGTAATTTACATGCCTACGCTGGCATTGGTAAATTCTGTATCGTTTAAGCAAATGCTTAACCCGAGCAAAGAGTTTCCGTGGATTCGTGTATTCGGAACGCTTGGTTGGATAGTTGCGGGCGTAATTATTGGCTGGTTAGGCTGGGAGCAAAGTGGTACATTGGTATTAACTTTTAAAATGGCCGCTATTGCCTCGGTGGTACTCGGACTGTTAAGTTTTACCTTGCCCGAAACGCCACCCGCAAAAAAAGGCCAGAAAACTACATTCGGGGATATTATTGGTCTCGACTCGATAGGTATGCTTAAAAACCGGTCGTACCTGGTGTTTTTCCTTGCGTCAGTTGCTATCTGCATTCCGCTGGCTTTCTATTACAATTTCACAAATCCTTTCCTGAACGAGGTAGGGATGAAGCGGGCGGCAGGTGTACAATCGCTTGGCCAGGTATCCGAATTTGCTTTTATGGTTGCTATGCCGTTTTTCTTTGTTCGCCTTGGCGTTAAAAAAATGCTGGCGATGGGCATGCTTGCCTGGGCACTTCGTTATGTCCTTTTCGCTTACGGTGATGCAGGTAATGGTTATTGGATGCTGGTAGCAGGTATAGTAATACATGGCGTTTGTTACGATTTCTTCTTTGTAACAGGTCAGATTTATACCGACAACCTTGCCGGCGACCGCTTTAAAAGCGCTGCACAGGGCTTTATTACCCTGGCAACTTACGGCGTTGGTATGCTCATAGGTTTCTACCTGTCGGGGCCGATTGTCGACCATTGGAAAACATCGGCAACATCCCACAATTGGCAAACAATCTGGTTAATCCCGGGCGGTATCGCCGCTGCTGTGATGGTGATTTTCCTTTTATTTTTTAAAGACAAGAATCAAATTCAATTAAAACCAGGCCTCGATATTGAAGAGCCTTCTGCACAAACAGAAATATAAACCAAACCAATTTATGGCATTTAATCAAAACAGAAGGTCGGCAATAAAAAATATCGTTGCCGGTACCGCAGCTATCACCGCAACAGGTATGCTATCATCATTCACAACAGAAGAAAAAGAACAACAGGCAGCATTTAAGCTGAAAGGCAACATCAACCATTCAGTGTCGCCATGGTGTTACAGCGAGCTAACGCTCGATCAACTTTGCGTTGTCTCCAAAGAAATCGGCATAACAGGTGTCGACCTTTGCGGCCCCAAAGACTGGCCTACACTACAAAAACACGGCATGTATTCACCTATGTGCAACGGTGCTGAAATTAACCTGACTGATGGTTTCGGCGATACCGAATTTCATGAGAGATTGATAAAGCAGTACACCGAAATGATTCCCCTGGTAGCCAAAAATGGTTATACCAACCTGATATGCTTCAGCGGTAGCCGTCGTGGCAAGGACGATGAAACAGGATGGAAAAATTGCGAAGCCGGTCTGAAAAAATTGCTTCCGCTTGCTGAAAAACACAAAGTGGTATTATGTATGGAGTTGCTGAACGGCAAAATAGATCATAAAGATTACCAGTGCAACAAATCATCATGGGGTGCCGAACTTTGCAAAAGAATAAGCTCTGATAATTTTAAGCTGTTATATGATATTTACCACATGCAAATTGACGAGGGTGATATCATCCGTAACATAACTGATCATCACAAATACATAGCCCACTTTCACACAGGAGGTATACCCGGTCGCCACGAAATTGACGACACCCAGGAGCTTTATTACCCGGCTGTTATGCGCGCCATTGTGGCCACCGGCTTTAAAGGTTATGTAGGGCAGGAGTTTGTGCCGAAGAACCCGGATAAAATTGCATCGTTAAGGAAAGCTATCCAGATTTGCGATGTATAGGGAGTAGAATCAAGAGTCAAGATCCAAGAATCAAGACAAAAAAATGTGATGCCGCGTTCTGTAGCGGCTATGAACTATGAACCATTAACTATGAACTAACGATATGACTACCAGAAGAAAATTTTTAACACAGGCAGGAATGTTATCAGCAGGAGCAATCCTGGCGCCGCGCCTGTTATCGGCTATGCCAGCCAGTAAAATTGTTGGTTTGCAGATGTACAGTTTACGCGACCAATTACCAAAGGACCCTAAAGGGGTAATAGCAAAAATTGCAGCCGCAGGATATAAAGAAGTGGAAACATTTGGCTACTCGAAACAGGGCGGCTTTTGGGGTTTGGATGCCAAAGCATTCAGCGACGTATTGAAGGCAAATGGCCTCAAAACGCCAAGCGGTCACTTTGGTATGGACGAGTTTTTACTACAGGGTAAAACTACCGAGCTGGAAAATAACATTGCCGCTGCTAATGCCACAGGCATGAGTTACATCGTTATTCCATCAGTTAATGGCGAAGCATTGAAAAGCGCGGACTCATTTAAAAAAATAGCCGAAAAAATGAACAAGGCAGCCGAAATTTGTGGCAAGGCCGGTTTGAAACTGGGTTACCACAACCATAACTTTGAATGGAAACCGGTAGACGGAACCACTTTTTACGACACCATTTTAAAAGAGACTGATACAAAGCTGGTACACATGGAAATGGATATTTTCTGGGTGGTGCGCGCAGGGCAGGACCCGGTGAAACTATTTAAGCAACATCCAGGCAGGTTTGCCCTATGCCATATTAAGGACAGGGACAAAAAACAAACCGACCTGAATACCGAAATTGGCAAAGGCAGCATTGACTTTAAAACAATAATGATGCATGCGAAAGAAGCAGGCTTGAAACACTTTATTGTTGAACAGGAAAACTTTACCAATATTGACCCTTACGTAAGCATTGCCGAAAGCGCTGCTTATGTTAAGAATGTTTTGCACGTGTAAACAGTTGATAGAGTTGATTAGGTTGGATTGAGTTGATCAAGTTGTTGTGGGCATAACCACTTAAATTACGCTTTCTGACTCGATAATCTGGTAAACCACCAATCGGTGTAATCATTTTGAAATCGTTAAATTCCTAAAATATGAAATACTCAATAATACTTACAGCTGCATTAACCGGCAGCTTTTTTATCGCAAATGCACAGCAGGCAAAGCCTGAGGATACCGAGATTTGGGAACCCGTGCCAAAAGTGGTAACCCCCGCCAAAACGGTAGGTGATGCCCCATCAGACGCAATTGTTTTATTCGACGGCAAAAACCTTGATGAGTGGGTACAGAACAAAGATAAATCGCCTGCAAAATGGGACGTTAAAGATGGCATATTAACGGTGAACAAAAACTACGGCAACATCGAAACCAAAAGGTCGTTTACTAACTATCAGCTCCATATCGAGTGGCGCGAACCCATGAAATTGGAAGGTTCGGGACAGGCAAGAGGTAACAGCGGGGTGTTTTTAGCATCTATTGGCGACGGGGACGCAGGGTACGAATTACAGGTTTTAGATTCATATAACAACAAAACTTACGTAAATGG
>Ga0209455_1001209_pt1 | contig 12326 bp, 9 predicted proteins | sample AraplaCol_mCL_r2_FD_184275 | JGI IMG/M metagenome (GOLD analysis project Ga0209455, IMG submission 184275) | Arabidopsis root microbial communities from North Carolina, USA - plate scrape CL_Col_mCL_r2 (SPAdes) (version 2) | ecosystem: Host-associated > Plants > Roots > Endosphere | place: USA...
TCGCCGATGAAAAAGCCGTTGTTGAGAATATTGCGATGCGTGAGCGTGGCGCCCTTGGGAAAGCCCGTGGTGCCGCTGGTGAACTGGATGTTGATCGGGTCCGTGTTCTTCAGGTCGCGCTGCACCTGGCTCACGCGCGCGTCGGCCGGATCGCCCGAGGCCAGCAGCGCCGAGAAACGCTGCATGCCGGGTTCTTCGCCGCCCTGCCCCGCCTTGTCTATCCACACCACCCGGCGCAGGTGCGGCAGGCGCGCCGACTGCAGCTCGCCCGGCCTGGCCGCGGCGAGTTCCGGCGCCAGCTCGCGCAGCATGGCCAGGTAGTCGCTGGTCTTGAAGGTCGACATGCTCACCAGCAGCTTGCAGCCCACTTTGTTGAGCGCGTACTCGACCTCGGCCGTGCGGTAGGCCGGGTTGATGTTGACCAGGATGAGCCCGGCCTTGGCCGTGGCCAGCTGCATCAGCACCCAGGCCGAATTGTTGTGCGACCAGATGCCCACCCGGTCGCCGGGCGCAAGGCCCGTGGCCAGCAGGGCGCTGGCCAGGCGGGCGGACTCGGCCTGCAATTCGCGATAGGTATAGCGTTTACCCTCATGGCGGCAAACCAGCGCTTCGCTCTGCGGCTGGGCATCCACCATGGCGTCGAAGAAATCGCCTATGGTCTGTTCGATAAGGGGGACGTCGGCAGGCCCCGCGGCGTAGGAAAGACCCGAATCGATGGTGTACACGCAAGTCTCCTCATGGTGCGCCGGGGCAGTCTGCTGCTGCCCTGCGGCAAAGACGAAGGAAGTCTACCCCAGCCCATAGCGGCATGGAACCTTGCGGCCGGACCAGTTACTCAGGTCATAGCCGAACGCGGCCCGCGCCGACGAACATGTGAAGGGAACGACAAAAAATGTCCAAGCAAAACCTGCAAACGCTCCTGCAACGCCTCGGCCAGGCGGTCGGCATCGCCGACCTGTCGCTGGATGAAGACGACTACTGCCTGCTGCGCCTGGACGGCACGCTGGACATCGCCGTCGAATTCGTCGAAGACGCCGAGCTCGTGGTCCTCACCGCGCGCTGCGGCGCGCTCGGCGAACAGAATCGCGAAGCCGTCCTGCAGCAGATCGCCGATGCCAATTTCTACTGGACCGGCGCCGGCGGCGGCACGCTGTCGACCAACTCGCGCGAAGGCATGGTGTATCTGCACTTTCGCGAATCGACCGCGCACCTGGACCAGGCCCGGCTCGAGAACCTGCTGCAGGCGCTGGTCATGAACGCCGAACGCTGGGGCGCCCGCCTGGCCGCGGCCTCCAGCGCGCCGGCGGCCTACACGCAAGCCGCGCCCAGCGCGGCGGTTCCCGGCGGCCTCTTCGCCAACCGGGCGTAAGGGGCGCGCCATGACCGTCTCACTGACCACTTACCGCGACGTTGCCAGGCTCGGCACCGACGTACGCTTCAAGCTCGACGAACAAACCGAGCTGCGCTCCGACGGCAGGCGCAACATCGGCAACATCTTCAGCCGCGCCTGGGATTGCATCACCCGCAGCGATGCCCAGGTCGCATCCAACAAGGCGATCGCACACGACTTTGTGCAGGCCTTGCGCGAGGAATACGGCGACGAAGTCGCCAACACCATGTCGCGCGACCTGTCGGCCCAGTTGTCCAAGGGCCGGCCTCTGACCGGCTACCGCATCGAGCAGGTGATGGAAAAGGCCGAGCGCATGAGCAACAACATGCAGGCCAACAACAGGCAGTTGCTCGACGAATGCCTGTCCGATCTGACCGACTCGGCGATGGCCAGGCTCGGCGACAAAGCCAGAGGGCTGGACCGCTTCGCCGCCGCAGCCGTGATACGCCAAGCCATCTCGGATTCTCCCGAATTCCAGGAGCATGGCTTCAAGAACGCGCTGCACGTCATCATGAACGAGTTCGGCGATGACGGCGACGGCTTCGCCAGGCAGGAGTTCGTGGATCACTTCCAGGACCGCGCCCTGAAAACGCTGGAATGCAGGCTCTTGATAAGCGATCTTCCGCTGGAGAAGAGCGTCCAGCTCGACGTCGATCACATGACGACGTCGAAAGGCACGATGCAGGACGTCCGGGATCGGCTGGGCGAGAACGGTTTCGACGAAGAGGATCTGGCCTGGATGCACCAACAGGGCATGCACGTGGGCGACACCGTCATGCGCTTCTCGCCCGAACAGATCGCGCTGCTGAAAAGCCACGACCTGAACATCGGGATGGGCCTGCAGTATCTGGACAAGGGCATCCCCATCCACGAACGCACGCTGGTCGGCGACTACACCGACGACCAGGTCCTCGGCGCGCCTCGGCCCTTGAGCGGCGGCGCGGTCAGCAAGCCATTCGACGTGAACTACGGCGAGCGCCGCATGGTCTACAAAGAGCCGCAGTTCAATCCCAAGACGGGCGCGGAAAGCGGCTACGGCCCGACGTCCAAGCTCCTGGGCATCGATCAGCAGCGCCCGCAGATGACGGTGCGCAACGTCGCCACCAAGGCAGTCGACGAACTGCTCGGATTCGATCTCGTGCCCGAAACGGGCATCGGCGTCCTCAACGGAAAGCTCGGCTTGGTCATGGACTATGCCGAGGGCATCACGCCTCGCTACGACGAAAACGTCAACACCACGGCGGAGATGTGGCCGACGATAGGCATGATGCTTGCCATGCATGACGACCCGTTGCAGGCCATCAAGGATGGCGACCCGGATGCGCTCGCCACCCTGAAGGACGTGCTGGAAGCCAGCGAGTCCCGCTATGAGCTGAACGTCGACATCACCGATAGCGACATGGGTCAACGCATCCTGGCACTCTCCGCCGGCACGCCGCAAGAGCGGGAAAAGGCGCAGGAAATCCTCGGCAAGATGCTCGGTCGTATCGAGGACGGGCACGTCATCCAGGATTTGCGCATCACCGCCACGAGACAGCGCGGCGACGACGTGAATTTCGAGGACCCGGTGGTGCGCCGCGAACTGGTGAAGCTGCAGCTGCTGGACGCGCTCACCGCGCAAGGCGACCGGCACCAGGCCAACTACATCCTCAAGCATGACGATCAAGGCCGCTGCACCGGCCTCGTGGCCATCGACAACGACCAGGCTTTCGGCCCCCGCGTCACCAATCCCAACGACCTGCTGTTCTCGGTCATGCAGGGCAGAGGCGTCGAAGGGCCCGATGGCGTGACGCGGCCGGGCACCGAGGGCCTGAACGGCGTGATGCTGCCCGGCGTGGTCGACCGCGAGATGAAGGCCGCTTTCGACGGCATCACTCCGGAGAACCTGCGCGCATCGCTCGCCGGCCTGCTCCCGGCCGCGGAAATCGATGCGGCCGTACAGCGTCTGGACGTCATCAAAACGCACCTGGCCAAACTGGAACGCGAAGGCAGAATCATCGAGCCCGGCGATTGGGGCGGCGAGCGGGCCACGACGGCCCTGCAGGGCCGATTCGACAGCTACGTGGGACGCGACCGCGCCTATGCCGGAACGCTGCGCGAGCACGAAGAAACCGATCGGCAAAACCTGGAAGACCTGTTCAGGGTCTAAACCGAACGACGCCAAGGACGCATCATGAATACTTCCGACACGCTGCTCGACACCTCCGCCCTCGACGCCGCCCGCGCGCTTTACCAAGGCGAAGGCCTGGACCTGCCGCCCATCCCGGCCGGCCTCGCCCCGAGCCTGCGCCAGATCGACGCCACGGCCTACGCCACCCGCGACCTGGACTGGACGCTGTACGACTTCGGGCACTTTCTGAACGAGCTGCAAATGGGCAAGACGGTCGAGCCCTACGTGGCCTTCGGCCTGGCCGGCCATGGCCTGACCCAGCAGGCGGCGCACTACTACGCCGTCGCGCCGCATTGCGCGGTGCTGTTCCAGATGCGCTGGGGCACGATCATGGACCGCCCCGAGCAGGACCGCGCCCGCCACAACGCCATGCTGTCCATCGCGCAACGGCTGCAAAACGCCGCCGACACGCTCGCGCGATCCGGCAAGCTGCCCGCCGGCCAGCGCATGGTGGTAGCCGACAGCAGCCTGCACGGCGCGCGCTGGGCCTGGCTGCCCGCGAACGCCGCGCCGCAAGGCGAGCCCGAGTGGCACGCGAGCCGCAGCGCCGCCGTGCACGCCCTGGCGGCGCTGATGCAGCTGCGCTAAAAATGCCCCCCCATGCGTTCCGCCTAGAAGGCCGCCGCCCCATCGCATTCATGCCAGCGGCATCGAATCGAGCAACGACGCGACCGAAGTCGCCTTCGCGCATGCCAGCTTCGGCAGCCTCGAATTGCGCCAGCGGGAAAACACCGAAGATATCGGCCAGCGCATTTCGTACGACCCCTCGCAAGGCACGAGCGTGCCGATGATCACCATCGATTCGATCGGACTGCCCGCGTCGATTTCCTCAAACTCGACGTCGAGGGCATGGAGATCGAAGCGTTGCGCGGCGCCTCGTCGGGCCGGTTGAAACGCGTAGGGGTACTCGACCTGGCGCAGCGATCTTGCAATCGCGACCCTCCCGGCCGAAGGCGCGAGCCGGTCGGATACCGGGGCCCGTGCGTGGCAGAAACACCACGATGCCAAGGTACCTGCTCTGACACCGAACCACTACGGTTCGACGGTCGCCACGCCTGAGCCGTTATCCGAACCTGCGCACCGCATCCAGCGCCAGGCCGGTGCCTATGCTGCCGAACAGATCGCCTTCCACGCTGCGGACGCCCGGAAGCATGGCGGCGATGCGTTCGCGCAATAGTGGAACGCGGCTCGATCCACCCGTAAAGAACAGCGTGTCTATCGTGGTCAAGGGCACGCCCGCGTCGCGCAGCAACGCGGCGACGGAAGTCTCGATCTGCTTGATCAGCGACGAAACGGCGCGGTCCAGATCGTCCCGGGAAACGGCCAGGACCCGGTCGTGGGTTATCCGCTCCAGGTCGATTCGCGTGGATGGTGCGACAGACAGGTCGATCTTGGTTTTTTCCACCTGCAGCGCCAGCCAATGCCCGGCGCGTTCCTTGACCAGCTTCAACAGCAGATCGATCTTGTCGCGCTCGGCCGCATTGGCGTGTATGTACGACAAGTGTTCCCACGCCTTGTTCGTGTACGCGAAATTGATCGTGTGCCAGGAGGCCAGGTTGGCGTACTGGGTGGATGGCACATCCTTGCCGCTGCGCAACTGGCTGCCCAAACCCAGCAAGGGCATGAACGTGTCCAGGCTGAGATATCGGTCGAAGTCGCCGCCGCCTATGTGCACGCCGCCGTGCGCCAGGATGTCCGACCGCCGATCGGCCATGGCCGCGCGCCCGGGGCCCAGGCGTATCAATGAAAAGTCGGAAGTGCCGCCGCCGATGTCGATGACCAGCACCAGTTCCTCGCGACTGATCTGCGACTCGTAGTCGAACGCCGCCGCCAACGGCTCGTACTGGAACTCGATATGGGTGAAGCCCACCGCGGCGGCAATTTCGCCCAGGGTATCCTGCGCGGCTTTGTCGGCGGCGTCGTCGCCATCGACGAAGAACGCCGGCCTGCCCATGACCACCGACGTGAATTCCCGGCCGGCGGCATGCTGCGCCCGGTTCTTCAATTCCTGGATGAAATGGGTCAGCAGCACACGGAACGGCACGGCGCGCCCGCGGATTTCCGTATGGCTGTCGATCAGCGAACTGCCCAGCAGATTCTTCATGGACCGCATCAGGCGGCCGTCGTAGCCTGCCAGATAGTCCGACAACGCGGCCCGACCATAACTGACGGCGGCATCTTCGTCGTGGAAGAAAATCGCCGACGGTATGGTCGGTTTGTCCTCTTCGAGGGTCAGCAGGGCGGGAAGTCCCGGACGGTGCCAGCCCACGGCGGAATTCGACGTGCCGAAGTCGATGCCGCAGGCTAGCGGAAAGGCTTGAGTGATCATGACTTGAACCAGGGCTGCAAGCCGGTCGGCGCCCGCACCCTATTGTTGCAAAGCGAAATTGTACGGTTTGCGCTTTTGCGAAGAGGAATTCAGCCGCGCCGATACTGCATGGCCTCCGCCACGTGGCGGGTCTGGACGAGATCGGATTCCTCCAGATCGGCCAGCGTGCGCGCCACGCGCAGGGCCCGGTGCTGCGCCCGCGCCGAACTGTCCAGTCTTTGCTGCGCCTGGCGCAGCAGATCGCGGGCCGCGTCCGACATGGCGCAATGACGCTCCAGTTCCCTGCCGGCCAGCCGGGCATTGAGCCCGTCCTGCCGCGCTTGTTGACGCGCGCGGCAGCGCATGACGCGCTCGCGCACCGCCGCGGACGTCTCGCCCGCGGCGCCGTCCAGGACGACCGCGTCTACCGGCGGCACCGAGACATGCAGGTCGATGCGGTCGAGCAAAGGGCCGGACAGCTTGCCCGCATAGCGCGCCACCTGGTCGGGCGTACAGCGGCAAAGCTTGGTGGGATGCCCGCGCCAGCCGCACGGACAGGGATTCATCGCCGCCACCAGTTGAAACGCGCAGGGGTATTCGACCTGGCGCATCGATCTTGAAATAGCGACCCGCCCCGTCTCCATCGGCTCGCGCAAGGCCTCCAGGGCTTCGCGGCGGAACTCGGGAAATTCGTCGAGGAACAGGACGCCGTGATGGGCAAGACTGATCTCGCCCGGCCGAGGACGCGAGCCTCCGCCTACCAGCGCCGCCGCCGAAACCAGGTGATGCGGGGACCGCAGCGGGGGCTGGTCCGGAATACCCGTCAGGCGCGCGCCGCCCAGCGCCAGGCCGGTCAAGGCGGCGACCTCCAGGGCCTGCACCGGCGACAGCGGTGGAAGCAAGCCCGGCAAACGCTGCGCCAGCATGCTCTTGCCCGCACCCGGCGGCCCGCTCATCACCAGGCTGTGGCCGCCCGCGGCGCAGATCTCCAGGGCGCGGCGCGCCCCGGCCTGGCCCTTGACGTCGGACAGGCAGGGCGGCGCCAGGGCCGGCAGGCGCGCAGCCGGCTCGGCCGGCGGCAATAGCGCCGTGCCCGCCAGATGGGCCGCCACTTCGGCCAGCGTGCGCGCCACGTGCACGCGCAGGCCCGGCACCCAGGCGGCGATGCCCGCGCTGCCGGGCGGCAGGATCATCGCCGCGTCCGGGCGCTCGCGCGCCAGACCGAGCGCCAGCGGCAAAGCCGAGGCCACCGGCACCAGCGCGCCCGTCAAGGAGAGCTCGGCGGCCAGCACCAGGTCGGCCAGCGCCTCGGGCGGCTGCCCGGCCGGCGGCGCCAACTGGCCCGAAGCCAGCAGCACGCCCAGGGCGATGGGCAGGTCGAAGCGCGCCGAAGCCTTGGGCAGGTCGGCGGGCGACAGGTTGACGGTGATGCGCCCGGCGGGAAATTCATAGCCGCTGTTGACCAGCGCGGCGCGCACGCGCTCGCGGCTTTCGCGCACCTCGGCCTCGGGCAGGCCCACCACGTGAAAAGCGGGCAAGCCGCTGCCCACGTGGGTTTCCACCCGCACGGCGGGCGCGTCCAGGCCCACCAGGGCCCGGCTGGCAAGAACGGCTAGGGTCATGACCATGCCTCGATTGCGATACGGGACGAGGCAGTATGCGGCCGGGCCATGGGCCGGCGCGGCCAAGCGGGGCCGAAAAATCACAGCGCGATTGTGCGGATTGCGCTTTCTTCGCAAACCCGCATTGCGCGGGCCGTCCGGAGCCGGGATGATTTCATGCTACCTTTTCCGGCCCGCCCGGACGAACCATTCAAACCGCGCAAGACGCTACGACCTATGAATCCGCACCCTCCGCAAACCATCGCCGGCCTGCGCGTCGTGCCGCGCCGGCACTATGGCCGCTGGCTCTCGGTGCTCGTCCTGCTGGGCATCGCCCTGTTCCTCGTCGACGCGTTCGCCCACGGGCAGATCGACTGGAACGTGGTCGGCCAGTTCATGACGGCCCCCGTCATCCTCAAGGGCCTGATCAACACCATCACCCTGACGATCTACGCCATGATCCTGGGCATCATCCTGGGCGTGGTCTTCGCCATCATGACCATGTCGAGCAATCCGGTGATGGGCGCCATGGCGCGCTTCTACATCTGGTTCTTCCGCGGCACGCCCCTGCTGCTGCAGCTGCTGCTGTGGTTCAACCTGGCGCTGGTCTTTCCCCGGCTGGGCATTCCGGGCCTGTTCGAATACCGCACCGTCGACGTCATCACACCCTTTCTCGCCAGCCTGCTGGGCCTGGGCATAGGCCAGGGCGCCTACACGGCCGAAGTGGTGCGCGGCGGCATCATGTCCATCGACCCCGGCCAGACCGAGGCCGCCCGCGCCGTCGGCATGACCAGGATCACCACTCTGCGCCGCATCGTGCTGCCGCAGGCCCTGCGCGTCATCATCCCGCCGGTCGGCAACGAGATCATCGCCATGATCAAGCTCACCTCGGTCGCCAGCGTGATCCAGTACGACGAAGTCCTGCACAACGCCCAGACCATCTACTACGCCAACGCCAAGGTCATCGAGCTCCTGATCGTGGCCACGGTCTGGTATCTGGCGGTGGTGTCGGTGTTCTCCATCGGCCAGCATTTCCTCGAGAAATTCCTGGCCCGCAGCCAGGGGCGGCGCAAGCGGCCCGCGGCCGACGCAACCCCGCAGGAGGCCTGAGCCATGACCGATATGGTCCTCGCACAAGACGTGCAGAAATACTACGGCGCCTTCCATGCCCTCAAGGGCGTGAACCTGCAGGTGTCCGCCGGCGAAGTCGTGTGCCTCATCGGCCCCTCGGGTTCGGGCAAGAGCACGCTGCTGCGCTGCCTGAACCAGCTCGAAAGCATCGATGGCGGCGCCATCCGGATCGACGGCGAGCTCGCGGGCTACCGGCAGCACGGCAACACCGTGCGCGAACTGAGCGACGCGCAAGTGTCGCGCCAGCGCCTGGCCAGCGGCATGGTGTTCCAGCGCTTCAATCTGTTCGGCCACCAAACCGCCCTGCAGAACATCATGGAAGGCCCCGTCGTCGTGCAGCGCCGACCGCGCGCGCAAGTGCGCGACGAAGCCATGGCCCTGCTCAAGCGCGTCGGGCTGGCCGACAAGCACGGCAGCTATCCCACGGAGCTTTCCGGCGGCCAGCAGCAGCGCGTGGCCATCGCCCGCGCGCTGGCCATGAAACCCAAGCTCATGCTGTTCGACGAGCCGACCTCGGCGCTGGACCCCGAACTCGTCAGCGAGGTGCTCGCCGTCATGCGCGATCTTGCCAAGAGCGGCATGACCATGATCGTGGTCACCCACGAACTGAGCTTCGCGCGCGAGGTCGCCAACCGCGTGGTCTTCATGGACCGCGGCACCCTCATCGAAACCGGCACGCCCGACCAGGTGCTGGGCAATCCCGAACACCCCCGTACCCGGGAGTTCATCAACGCCGTGCTGGCCTGACGCGCCACCCGCAATCGCCCCGCACGGCGTCATACTCGCACTGCCTTTTCACGCAACGATCGCAAGGAACAACACCATGAAAAAACTGACCTCCGTCCTGCCCCTCGCCCTGGCCTGCGCCGCCCTCTTCGCCGCTTCGGCCTCGGCCGCCGACCTGCCCGATCACATCAAGAAGGCCGGCAAGCTGGTCGTCGCCACCCAGCCCAACTACCCGCCCATCGCCTACAAAGACTTGGCCAGCGGCCAGTACACCGGCCTGGACATCGACATGGGCGCGGCCATCGCCAAGCAGCTGGGCCTGAAGGTCGAATGGCAGGAAACCTCTTTCGTGCAGGCCTTCAGCTCGCTGGCCACCGGCCGCGTCGACATGGCCATGATCGGCATCACCGACACGAAGGAACGCGAAAAGACGGTCGACTTCGTCGACTACATGCAAAGCGGCCCGCAGTTCTTCACCCAGCAGGCCAACGCCGCCAAATACCCGAACGTCGAAGCGCTCTGCGGCGCCAAGGTGGGCGCCAGCCGCAGCACCAACTGGCCCGACCAGATCGCCGCCTGGAGCAAGACCCACTGCGAAGCCCACGGCAAGCCGGCCATCGTGGTGACCGGCACCGAAGGCTCGGTCGACGCCCGCACCCAGCTCAAGAGCGGCCGCATCGACGCCGCCGTCCAGGGTTCCGAATCGCTGCCCTACTTCCAGAAGCTGGAGCCCAACACCTACGCGCTGATCGGCGCGCCCATCGCCACCGAACCCACCGGCATCCCGATCTCGAAGAAGGAGCCCAAGCTGCGCGACGCCGTCCTGCAAGCGCTCAAGACCCTGCAGTCCAACGGCACCTACGACAAGATCCTCGCCAAGTACGGCCTGCAATCGACCACCCTGCCCGCCGCCGTCAACCAGGCGAAGGACTGAGTTAATTTCTCCCGCGACCGGCCGTTAAGAGATAAGAGCAATCTCGGCGGCCGAATCGCAGCTCAGGCGCGCCAGGGGTAAGGCATGACCGCTGTCGCCGCCCTGGGCGCATCCGCCCTGGCGCAAATACAAGCCGTACAGACCGCTTCCGGCGCAAGCGCCGGGAGCGCTTTGCCGCAGGCAGCCGCTTCGTCGCAGACCACGCCCGCCTCGACCACGGTTTCGATCATCGGCATCCAGGCGGTGACGCCGCTGACCTATTCCATGCCCGCGCCGCAGCCCGTCTGGGAAACCAACGCGGTGGATGGCATCAGCAAGGCCATGGCGCAGAATTTCCCGGCGCAGACACTCTCGGGGCGCTTGCAAGGCCTGGGCCAGCTCATGCTGCAGCAGTTGGGCGGCGGCCAGAACGATTTCTCGCAATCGGTCTACCTGCCCTCCACCAACGCGGTGCCCAGCGCCACGCTGGCCAGCGCCATGCAATCCGCCCTGCATACCGGGGCCGACAACCAGATCTCGCTCGCCGTGACCCTGCGCGACGGCGCCAAGGTGCAGCTCGCGCTCGGCGACCAAGGCAACGGGCTCGCGGCCTCCATCACCGTCACCGGCGGCACGCTCAGCGACGCCGACCGCTCGGCCCTGTTGAAAATGGCCGGCGGCTTCCAGCAAGCCATCGACGGCCTGGCCTCCTCCGCCCAGCCCACGCTCGCGCTCGACGGGCTCGTGCAGCAGTACGACTCCAATGTGTTCGCCTCGGTCGACCTGCATGCCTCCGTCGATGCCACCGGGCAAGGCGCGCAGACGGTGGATTTCCACATCGACGACAAGCAGCGCTCGGTGCAGACGAGCGGCCCGCTGGGCGCCATGCAGATCAGCGTGGACACGTCCAACGCCGCCGTTCTGGGCAGCGCGAGCCAGCAGGCCCAGGCCCTCAACAACTATCTGCAGCAGTTCGCCGCCGCGGGCACGCGCGGCCACGGCAATGCCCAGCTCATCGCCTTGTTCTCGGCGGCCTTCCGGTCGCTCAACAGCCATTACGGCGCGGCGGCGTCCCGCGCTTCGTCGCAGTCGCCCGTGATCGGCGACGCGGCCCACAGCATGATGACCGGCCTGGCCGACTTCAGCGCCACGCTGACGCAGGCCGCGCAGTCGGTCAACGCCATGAAGCCGGGCGAGGTGGACAGCTATTCGTACCAGGTTGCGCAGAGCACCATCGTGCAAAGCCGCAGCCGCTACGATTACACGGTCACGCAGACGCAGCAGTCCCAGCTGCATGCCAGCTATCACGCGCCGCTGCAGGCCGGCGGCTCGCTCGCGCTCGACGGCGGCAAGGCATCGCAAAACTATTACTACACCCAGATCAACGACAGCGCGCAGAGCCAGGCGACGATCAGCTATGTCAACGGCGCGCTGGCGCAGGCGACCTTGAACCAGTCCGCCAGCGCGTCCCAGCGCACGCAAAAATACGTAATGGGCGATCTGGTGGAGGACATCGCCACACCCAGCCGGCGGTCATGGACCAAGAATCTGCTGGACCTCATCGATAACGCGCAGCAGAACCTCGGCAGTTCCCAGGCGACGCTGAGCAACATCCACAGCCTGATCGACCTGCCGGCCAGCCCGGCCCAGCTGGCCGACAAGATAGGCTAACCCTTGCGCGCAACGCGCTATGACATGCGCCGCGCCAGCATGCTTTCGAAGGCATCGAAAATACGCTGCACATAGGGGTTCTTGAAACCGAGCACCGGATCGTCCGGGTTTTCGAGATGCACCAGCATGGTGGCATTGGCCTCGAACACCAGCACGCGGCCGTCGGGCAGCAGCGAAAAATCCACGCCGCAGTAGTCGAGGTTCAAGTGCTTGCCGACCTCGCGCAGCGCGGCCCAGGCCGCGGGCCCCAAGGCCAATTGCGGAGCGTCCAGGAAGCGCCGCTCCTCCCCGGTCTTCCAGGCATCGGACCGCATGTCGGCCGTCACGTAATGGAGCATCCACTGGCTGCCTATGGCCAGGTGATACGGCATGGGCTCGCGGTCGATGAAGACCACGCGGTATTTGCGGTAGTAGCC
>Ga0209455_1001210_pt1 | contig 12324 bp, 9 predicted proteins | sample AraplaCol_mCL_r2_FD_184275 | JGI IMG/M metagenome (GOLD analysis project Ga0209455, IMG submission 184275) | Arabidopsis root microbial communities from North Carolina, USA - plate scrape CL_Col_mCL_r2 (SPAdes) (version 2) | ecosystem: Host-associated > Plants > Roots > Endosphere | place: USA...
GACCTCGCCCTGCGGCTCGGACTTCTCGCGGTCGCCCGCGAGCACGCGCTGCACGGTGACGAAGAACACCGGCACCATCAACAGCGCAAGGACGACGACGGCAATCATGCCGCCCATCACGCTGGTGCCGAGCGCCTGCTGGCTGGCGCCACCGGCGCCCTTGGCAATCACCATCGGCAACACGCCGCAGACGAACGCAAGGCCCGTCATCACGATCGGACGGAAGCGCAGCGAGCATGCTTCCACCGTGGCCTCGATCAGCGGCTTGCCGTGCTTACGCAGATCCTTGGCGAACTCGATGATCAGGATCGCGTCCTTGGCTGCGAGGCCGATGATCGTGATCAGGCCGACGGTGAAATAGACGTCGTTCGGCAGATCGCGCATGGAGGCCGCAACCACCGCGCCCAAAATGCCGAGCGGCACCGTGAGCAGCACCGCGAGCGGAATGGTCCAGCTCTCGTACAGCGCGGCGAGACACAAGAACACCACGAAGGCCGATAGCGCCAGCAGCAACGGCGCTTGCGATCCCGAGAGTTTTTCCTGCAGCGACTGCCCGGTCCATTCGTAGCCGAAGCCGCGTGGCAGCTTGCCGGCCAGCCGCTCCATCTCGGCGATCGCATCGCCCGAGGTGTAGCCGGCGCGCGCCTCGCCGGAGATGCGCACCGCCGGATAGGAATTGAAGCCGGCGATCTGGCTCGGCCCCTTCGCCCATTCGATCGAGGCGAACGACGAGAACGGGACCAGTTTCCCTGCGCTGTTCTTGACGCTGTAGTTCAAAATATCATCGGCATTCATGCGGCTGACGCGGTCGGCCTGCACCACGACGCGCTGCATGCGGCCGCGGTTCGGGAAATCGTTGACGTAGTTCGAGCCGAGATTGGTCGAGATGGTGTTGTTGATGTCCTCGAAGGTGACGCCGAACGCGCCGGCCTTCTCGCGATCGACTACGAGATTGACCTGCGGGCCCGGCGGCAGGCCCTCGATATAGACCTTCTGCAGCACCGCACTCGCGTTGGCCGCCGCGATCAATTGGTCCGCGGCCGCCGACAGCGCCACGAAGCCCTTCTGCGCGCGGTCCTGCAGGCGGAAGCTGAAGCCCGAGGAGTTGCCGAGGTTGTCGACCGGCGGCGGCTGCAGCGCGGTGATCTTGGCGTCGCGGATCGAGGCGAGATCGCGGTTGATGTCGGCGACCAGCGCTGCTGCGCTGTCTTTGGCACCGCGCTCCGCCCAGTCCTTCAGCGAGATGAAGGCCTGCGCAGTGTTGATGCCCTGCCCTGCATAGGAAAAGCCGGTGAGGAAGGTGACGTTGTCGACGCCGGCGCGCGCGGCGAGATATTTCTCGACGCGTTCGATCGCGGCCTGGGTGCGGGCATAGGAGGCATCAGGCGGCGTCTGCACGTCCGTGGTAATGAAGCCCTGATCGTCCACCGGGAGGAAGCCGCCGGGCAGGCGGATGAAGGCGAACGTCAATGCACCGAGCAGGATCGCGTAGATCAGCATCAGCCGCCCGGTTCGCTTCAACGCCCCCTGCACCATCATCGTGTAGCGATTGCGGCTCGAGTCGATCGCGCGGTTGAACAGGCCGAACAGCCCGCGTTTGGCATGCGCGTGCCCGGCCGCGACCGGCTTGAGCAAGGTGGCGCACAGTGCTGGGGTCAGCGACAGCGCCAGCAGCGCCGAGAAGCCGATGGCAGCCACCATGGTGACCGAGAACTGCCGGTAGATGATGCCGACCGATCCCGGAAAGAACGCCATCGGCACGAACACGGCCATCAGCACCAAGGTGATGCCGATGATCGCGCCCGTGATCTGGCTCATCGCCTTGCGTGTCGCCTGCTTCGGCGGCAGGCCTTCCTCCGCCATGATGCGCTCGACATTCTCGACCACGACAATGGCGTCGTCGACCAGGATGCCGACAGCGAGCACCATGCCGAACATGGTGAGCATGTTGATGGAATAGCCGGCCAGCAGCAGCGTGGCGCTGGTGCCCAACAGCGCCACCGGCACCACAATGGTCGGGATGATGGTGTAGCGGATGTTCTGCAGGAACAGGAACATCACCACGAACACGAGCACCACCGCTTCGACCAGGGTCGAGATCACCTTCTCGATCGAGGCTTCCACCACGGGGGTGATGTTGTAGGGGATGTCATAGGCGATATTGGCCGGGAAGAACCGCGACAGCTCCTTCATCTTGGCCTCAACCGCGCTTGCGGTCGCCAGCGCATTGCCGGTCGGCGACAGCAGCACCGAGAGGCCGGCGGTGGCCTTGCCGTTGAGGCGTGTATTGAACTGATAGCTGAGGCCTCCGATCTCGATGCGGGCGACATCGCGCAGCCGCACCGTCGAGCCGTCGGCATTGGCGCGCAGGATGATCGCGCCGAACTCGTCCGGCGAATCGAGCTGGCCCTTCACCAGCACCAGCGCCGAGGTGCGCTGGCCCGACGAGGCGGGCTCGGCACCGATGCTGCCGGATGAAACCTGCGCGTTCTGCGCGCCGATCGCTTTGGTCACGTCGTCGGCCGTGAGCCCGTAGCCCATCAGCCTGTCGGGATCGAGCCAGACCCGCAGTGACCGCTCGGTCGAGTAGAGCGTGGCGCGGCCAACGCCGGGGATGCGGCGGATTTCACCCAGCACGTTGCGGATCATGAAGTCGCCGAGGCCAACCTCGTCGAGGCTACCGTCGGTCGAGCGCAGGGTGATGATCTGCAGCACGGCGCTGGAGGCTTCCTCGACCAGGATGCCCTGCTGCATCACCGCGCGCGGCAGCCGCGCCTCGACGCGCTTCAGGCGGTTCTGCACCTCGACGGAGGCGTCGTTAGTCGACGTGCCCGGGACGAAATTGGCTAATATGTCGACCTGGCCCAGCGAGTCGCTGGTGGATTCGAAGTTGAGGATGCCAGAGGCGCCGTTGAGCTCCTCCTCGATCAGCCTTGTGACGCTGTTATAGAGGTTCTCCGGCGAGGCGCCGGGATAGCTGGTCGCGATCGAGATCGAGGGCGGCGCAATGATCGGGTATTGCGCGATCGGAAGCTGCGGTATGGCGATCGCACCGATCAAACAGATGAAGAGCGCAACCACCCAGGCGAAGATCGGCCGGTCGATGAAAAAACTCGGCATCGGAGTTACCGCGTCGCCGATTGCGCAGAGATGTTCTCGGCCGCGCTGATTTCCCGCCAGGCCTGGGGCGTAACCTTGTCGCCGGCGGCAAACTTCTGGAAGCCGTCGACCACGACCTTGTCACCCGCCTTCACGCCCTCGGTGATCAGGGTGAGGCCGCCCTGCACCGGTCCGGTGCGGATCGGCCGCGCGACGGCGCGATTGTCATCGCGAATGACGTAGACCTCGCTGCCACCGGCGACGTTACGCTGCACCGCCTGCTGCGGCACCGCGACCGAATCGCTGTCGATGCCCTGCTCGATGCGAACGCGCACATACATGCCGGGCAGGAGCTCGCGTTTGGGATTGGTGAACTCGCCGCGCAGGGTGACCTGGCCGGTGTTGGCGTCGACCTTGGCCTCGGAGAACAGCAGCTTGCCAGCGAGCGGATACAGCGTGCCGTCATCGAGCACGAGGTGCACCTTGATCGCGTCGGGCGCGATCCGCTCGAGATCGCCGGATTCGAAGGCGCGGCGCAGCCTGGTGAGTTCGGTCACCGATTGGGTGAAGTCGGCATAAACCGGATCGAGCTGCTGGATGGTCACGAGCGAGGTGTCGTTCTGCACCGCAAGCCCGCCCTCGGTCACCTGCGCCGCGCCGACGATGCCGTCGATCGGCGCGCGCACCGTGGCATAATCGAGATTGAGATTGGCGCGGGCGAGATCGGCCTTGCGCGCCTCGACGTCGGCCGCCGCCTCGCGTTCGGCCGCAACCGCCTTCTCGTTCTCGACCTCCGGGGTCGCCTTCTGGCTGAACAGCAGGCTGATGCGGCGCGCCTGCTGCGTCGCGCGCTCATGCACCGCCTCCGCCTTGGCGAGCGCAGCCTTGCTGGAGAGCACCTCGACCTCGAACGGACGCGGATCGATCTGGTACAGCGGATCGCCGGCCTTCACCTCGCTGCCCTGCCGGAACAGCCGCTTCATCACGATGCCCGAGACGCGCGGCCGCACGTCCGAAACGCGTGTCGGCGCGACCCGGCCCGGCAGTTCGCGGACGATGGCGCGAGCCTGCTGTTCGACGGTGACGATGCCGACCTCAGGGGTCGCGACCGGTTCGGTCGATGCTGCGGTGACTGCGTCATTACAACCGGACAAAAGCGGCGCGAGGCCGGCGAGCATCAAAGCAATGCCGAGCGACGGCGCACGAAAACGAGACATGAAATGAAAGCCCCTGGTGTTGGCATGGACGGCGGACAGCGGGTCCGCGGTTCGCAACCCCTCGGCAAGGCGCTGCGTGTCGCCAACATAAAAAGGTCCTGCTGCGGCGCAATGCGAAGCGCGGCGGCTTGTTGTCACACGCACCTATGCGACTGAGGTCGCTTGTGTTTTGAGGAGTCACCGGGTTGTGAGCGCTGTCTCGAGCCGATCCAAAATGGCCGTCCGCTGACTGATTGCGAATCCGCAAAAAGTTCCCGCGACATGAGCGCGCGGGTCGCGGCTCGTTGTTTCGAGAAAGCGCAACTACGCCGCCGCCATCCGATACTGGCTGATGCCCCATTCGCTGCCGCCATCGAAGCCGAACAGGCCAGCGGTGGCGAGAAAGAACCAGCGTCGGCGCCGCATCCACAGATGCGTCTCGCCACCGTAGACCGGCAACAGCGTCGCCTTGATTCGATCGTGGTGCGCATCGAAATTCGCCAGCCAAGCCAACGCCGTGCGCTGATAATGCGCGCCGCTCCAGCGCCACTCCTTCTCGATCGCGAAGAGGTCGCCATATTGCCCGATCAAGCCGTGGCTCGGCATCAGATTGCCCGCGAGAAAATGCTGAGCGATCCAGTCGGCCCGGTCGGCGCGATCGAACAGATAGGCGCCGGCGCGGTGCGCGAACACATGCATGAAGAAGCGCCCGTGGGGCGCAAGCCACGACCGGACCTGCATCAACAGCGCGCGCCAGTTCATGATATGTTCGAACATCTCGACCGAGACGATGCGGTCGAAGCGCATGGCCGGTGCGAACAGGTTCATGTCCGACGTGACGACGCTCAGATTGGTGAGCCCGCGCGCGGCCGCCTCGTCCTCGATGATACGGCGCTGTGCATGCGAGCTGGTGACTGCTGTGACCTGCGCCCGCGGAAACTGGCGCGCTATCCACAGCGACAGGGAGCCCCAGCCGCAGCCGAGCTCGAGGATGGTCTGGCCGTTGGCGAGATCGGCATTGGCAACCGTCTGCCGGAGTGCCTCCTCCTCCGCCTCCTGCAAGGTCGAGACGGCTTCCTTGTAGAAGCAGCACGACTGTTTCCGGTTCGGTCCGAGCATCTGGGCGAAGAATGCGGCAGGCACCTCGGTGTGCCGGCTGCAGGAGGCATCTCCAGGCGCGACGAGCGGCCGCGACGCCATCGCTCGCGCAAAGGCCGCGTCGTTCGCGGCTCCTCCGTTCGCCAGCCTCGCCGCCCTTCGCGCACAGAGTTCATGGATCAGGGCGCGGATCGCCACGTCGGGCATCGGCACCCGCTCGGTGGCGCCGCTGACGAAAGAGATGAAGCTCATGGCGTGGTCCCCTCGACGTGTAGGTGGAGGGAGGAAAATGCCGGTGCGTAGCAGCGCCCGCAGGCTTGCTCGGCTGCGACCATCGTCAGGGCTGGCCATGGCAAGGGGAACGTCATACCAATCCTCTGGCATTTCCGCTAAATACCGGCCGATCGTGCGAGCTACGCTCCACAACCGAGAGCGGTTTCACGCCACGGTTCCCCAAAACCGCTGAAATTAAGCGGCTTGCGGCTTTTTTCCCGCCACCGCTGTGCCATAGTAAGGCTTAAGACGGTTCCTGAACGGATATTATCCCCGATGCCCCAGCCTCCTTCCCGCCGCGCTGCGATGGACGTCGAACTGACCAAGCTGTCGTCGCCCCGGATCTTCCTGATTCGGATGCTGGTGTTCCTGGTGCTGTGCGCGCTGGTCGGGGTCGTGCTCTACAAGCAGATCATCCAGGCCTTCTTCGCCAATCCCGGCCTGAACGCGCTGATCGGCGCAGTTCTGTTCATCGGCACCATCCTGTCGTTCCGGCAGGTGATCCGGCTCTATCCGGAGGTCGCCTGGGTCAATAACTTCCGCATCGCCGATCCCGGCCTTGCCCTCGCCCGGCACCCGACGCTGCTCGCGCCGATGGCGGCGATTCTCGGCGGCGAGCGCACCGGGCGGATGTCGATCTCGCAGCAGACAATGAGGCATCTGCTCGACTCTATCGCCACGCGCCTGGACGAGGCTCGCGACATTTCGCGCTACATGACGGGGCTGTTGGTCTTCCTCGGCCTGCTCGGCACCTTCTGGGGCCTGATCGAGACCGTGGGCTCGGTCGGCAAGGTGATCGAGGGGCTGAAGGTCGGCGGCGACGCCGGCGCGCTGTTCGACACCCTGAAGGGCGGGCTCGCCGCGCCGCTCGGCGGCATGGGCATCTCGTTCTCGTCTTCGCTGTTCGGCCTCGCCGGCTCCCTGATCCTCGGCTTTCTCGATTTGCAGTCGAGCCAGGCGCAGAACCGCTTCTACACCGATCTGGAAGACTGGCTCGCCACGACGGTGCGTGGATATGGCGGCGACGACACGGCCATCGGCGGCGGCGATCTCACGGCAGCCATCGAGCGGCTTCGGACATCGGTCGAGGAAGGCTCGAACCGCGGCGCCACGGCCGCGATGGCTAACCTCGCCGAGGCGATCCAGGGCCTGGTGGGCCATATGCGCACCGAGCAACAGATGATCCGCGAATGGGCCGATGGCCAGGGCGAGCAGAGTCGCGAGATCAAGCGGCTGCTCGAACGGCTGGCGCGGCAGACCGAGAAGAGCTAGGCGCCGGCTGTGAAGACGAACTGCTTCAACGGCGAAGATCTGCCCTCTCCCCTGGTGGGAGAGGGCGCCGAGCGAAGCCTCGCGATCTTGAGCCACCCTCTCCCGCAAGGGGAGAGGGTTCAGAGCTCGCGGATGCGGCTCCGATACGATCGGGCATCCTTCGCTAACTGATATTTTCGAGGAGTTTGGAATGGCCCTTGCCCGTGCCCGCCGCAGTGACTCCGGCATGAACTACTGGCCGGGCTTCGTCGACGCGCTGTCGACGCTCGTGCTTTCCGTCATCTTCCTGCTCACCGTCTTCCTGGTCGTGCAGTTCTTCCTGTCCCAGGAAGTCACGGGCAAGGACAAGGCGCTGGAGCAGCTCAACGCCAAGATCGCCCAGCTCAATGAGATGCTGTCTTTGGAGAAGCTCAGCAAGCTCTCGCTCGACGACCAGGTCGGCGAGCTTCGTGCCGGCCTCGCCTCCGCCGAGGCCGAGCGCGACCGCGTCAAGGGCCTCTATGACGGGCTCGCCAATGCCGGCAGTGACGCCGCAGGACGCGCCAACGAGCTCAACAAGGCGCTGGACTCCGAAAAGGGAGTCTCGGCGCGGGCGCTGGCGCAGATCGAAGTGCTGAACCAGCAGATCAGCGCGCTGCGCCGCCAGCTCGCCGCGCTCGAAGACGCGCTCGACGCCTCCGAGAAGCGCGACAAGGAATCGCAGAGCCGGATCGCCGATCTCGGCTCGCGCCTGAACGTGGCGCTGGCCCAACGCGTGCAGGAATTGTCGCGCTACCGCTCCGAGTTCTTCGGCCGCTTGCGCGCCATTCTCGGCAACCGTCCCGACATCCGCATCGTCGGCGACCGCTTCGTGTTTCAGTCGGAAGTGTTCTTCGACACCGGACAGGCCACGCTTCTGCCCGAAGGCCAGACCGAGCTGAACACCGTGGCCCAGGCCTTGATCGACCTGGACAAGCAGATCCCGGCCGAGATCGCCTGGGTGCTGCGGGTCGACGGCCATACCGACGTGCGGCCGATCAACAGTCCGGTCTTCAAGTCGAACTGGGAATTATCCTCCGCGCGCGCCATCTCCGTGGTGCAGTACCTGATCTCGCTCGGCGTGCCGCCGCAGCGCCTGGTCGCGGCCGGCTTTGCCGAATTCCAGCCGCTCGACACCGCCAACACGGACGACGCCTACAAGCGCAATCGCCGCATCGAGCTGAAGCTGACGGAGCGGTGACGACATCCTTCACGCTGCGGCCCTATCGCGCCGCGGACGAAGACGCCGCCATCGCGCTGTGGCAGCGCACCTGGCAAGAGGCGTATCCGTCGATCGATTTCGCCGCGCGCATCGACTGGTGGCGGGCGCGCTGGCGCAACGAGCTGGTGCCGAACGCCGCGATCATCGTGGCTGAGCAGGCGGGCGCGCTCGCCGGCTTCGTCACCATCGACGCCTCCGGCTATCTCGACCAGCTCGTCGTCGATAGCGCGCACTGGGGCTCGCAGCTCGCAACCGCGCTGGTCGATGCAGCAAAGCAGCGTTCGCCCAACGGCATCACGCTGCTCGTCAACATGGATAATAACCGCGCCATCCGCTTCTATCTGCGAAATGGGTTCAGGCACGCCGGCGACGACGTCAACCCGACCTCCGGCCGGCCGGTGCTGAAGATGGCGTGGACGCCGTAGGCGCTTCAAACTTGTTGCGATGCTGAACCAAGGTCCACCGCTGTCGTCCCGGCGAAGGCCGGGACCCATACTCCGCGGCAGCATTGTTGCGAAGAAAGCTGTCACAGACATCACGCATCAACGAACAGCGGCCTGTGGTTGTGGGCCCCTGCGTTCGCAGGAGCGACAATGAGAGCGTTGAAGCGGAACGGCACGCGCTGAAAGGTTCCCTACACACCGCGGAACAGCACGCCGATGGTCAGGACCACGAAGGCGATCGCGAGCGCATCGAAGGAATGCGACGAGGCCAGCAGCGGCACCGAGGCGTGGGTGTAGTGCGCGAGCATGGCAAACAATGCGAGCACCAGCGCAATCACGAAGATCATCACTGACGGAGGCGTGAGGGCGAAACTTCCGCGGCGATAGGGCATGGTCGTTCATCCTGGCTGTGCGCCGCAGCCCACAGAGCCACGCCGCAGGTTTCGCGCAGGGAACGAACAAGGGCCGAGAAAGGTTGCAGGCTTTGCGACCAGAATTCGCGATGTTGCCGCGCGCCAACCTGGAGGTGTTGCCGAAGGTCCACGCTGTTGCAGCGCTGCTACGACTATACGCCTTCGAATTGCAGCCGCGCCAGCCGGGCGTAGAGGCCGTTCGTCGCCACCAGCGAGGCGTGTGTGCCCTGCTCGACGATGCGGCCCTGGTCCATCACCATGATGCGGTCGCACGACAGCACCGTGGCGAGACGATGCGCGATGACGAGCGTGGTGCGATCGCGCATCAACCCTTCGAGCGCGGTCTGCACCAGCGTCTCGCTCTCGGCATCGAGCGCCGATGTCGCCTCATCCAGCAGCAACAAGGGTGCATCGCGCAGGATCGCGCGCGCGATCGCGATACGCTGGCGCTGGCCGCCCGAAAGCGTCACGCCGCGTTCGCCGAGCTGGGCTTCGAAGCCCTCCGGCAGGCGGCGGATGAATTCGGTCGCGTGCGCGAGATCGGCGGCGCGTTCGACTTCGGCGTCGGACGCCTCGGGGCGGCCGAAGCGGATGTTCTCGCGCGCGCTTGTCGCGAACACCACCGAATCCTGCGGCACCAGCGCGATGTTGGCGCGGACGCTGCGCGGATCGGCCGCCTTGATCGGCACGCCGTCGAACGAGATCGTGCCCGACGCCGGATCGTAGAAGCGCAGCAAGAGGTGAAACAGCGTGCTCTTGCCGGCGCCCGAGGGACCTACGATCGCGACCTTCTCGCCGGCCTTGATCGCGAACGAGACGTCGTGCAGCGCAGAGACGTCCGGACGCGTCGGATAAGCGAAGCCGACATGGTCGAAGCCTAGATCGCCGCGCGCCGGTTGCGGCAGCGCGCGCGGGCTCGCCGGGGCTGCGATTTCCGGCCGGACATTCAGGATCTCGAACAGCCGTTCGGCCGCGCCCGAGGCCGCCGACACCTCGCCCCAGACCTCCGAGAGCTGGCCGAGGCCCGACGCGGCAAAGGCCGCATACAGCACGAACTGGCCGAGGCGGCCGGCGCTGATGGCGCCGGTGAGCACGTCATGGGAGCCGATCCAGAGGATCGCAACCACGCTGGAGAAGATGATGAAGATAATGATCGCGGTCAGCACCGCACGCGCCTGCGTCGACACCCGCGCCGCCTGGTAAGCCTGCTCGACCTCCTTGCCGAAGCGTGCGCCGGCGAGCCCCTCGCTGGTATAGGCCTGAACGGTGCGCATGGCGCCGACCAGCTCGGACGCATAGGCCGAGGCCTCGGCCAGCGTATCCTGCGCGTTGCGCGACAGCCGTCGTACCCAGCGGCCGAACGCGACCAGCGGCAGCACGATCAAGGGAATGGCGAGCAGCACGAAGCCTGAGAGTTTCGGGCTCGTGAATACCATCATCGCGGTGGCGCCGATGAACAGCAACACGTTGCGCAGCGCGATCGAGACCGAGGCGCCGGCAGCCGCCTTGATCTGGGTGGTATCGGCGGTGAGGCGCGACACCAGTTCGCCGCTCCGTGCGGAATCGAAGAAGGAGGGCGACAGCGACAGCAGATGCGCGAACACGTCGCGCCTGAGATCGGCGACGATGCGCTCGCCGATGGTCATGACCAGGTAGTAGCGCGAGGCGCTGGCCAGGGCGAGCACAGCCACCACCGCGATCATGACGCCGAAATAGCTGTTGATCAGCGCGATCCCCTTCGGGGTGAAACCGAAATCGATCATGCGCCTGACCGCGACCGGCACGATCAGCGTCGTGATCGCCGCAACCGTCAACGAGAACAGCGCAAGGATGACGCGGCCGCGGTAGCGCGCGACATAGGGCGACAGGGCCAGCAACGGCCGTAGGCGCGCGCTGCGCGCCGGTTTGCCCTCGTCGGCCAGCGCCTCGACGGCAGCCACGGCGTCGATCACCGGATCGGCCTCGGTCCGGGTCTGCTCCTGCCGCTCTTCAAGCCGTTCGACTGCACTCATGAGGCCACCTGAGATCGCTTCCAGACCCGTCCGGGTTCAGGTCCACATAGGCCGGCCCGGAGAGGCTGGCAAATCCGGAAACATACCTAAGGGGTTGGCTTGTTTTGGGCAGCTCGTTGGTTTATAGAGCGCGCCAATTGTCCCCCTCAGTGATGACAGGATCAGGCGCGCGAGCGCCTCGCAGGATATGCCATGAAAAGCGAAATTCATCCGAATTATCATACGATTACGGTCGTAATGACTGACGGCACCGAATATCAGACCCGTTCGACCTGGGGCAAGGAGGGCGACAAGCTCAACCTCGATATCGATCCGAAGTCGCATCCCGCCTGGACCGGCGGCACCCAGCAGCTCATGGATCGTGGTGGCCGCGTCTCCCGGTTCCAGAAGAAGTTCCAGGGCTTCCTCAAGAAGGATTGATCCTTCCGGCCGACGTGGTCGGCCGACCAGCACTCAAATGCAAAAACGCCCCCGGCATTCGGGGGCGTTTTTATTTGGGAGGAAGGCCTCACTTCATACGGCTCGGCCGCTGGCCGAGCCATTGAGGGAGCGAGGCGGGCCCTACTGCTCGAACGCGGCTTTGAGCCGGTTGAGCTGAGGCACCAGCGGATTGCCGATCGTGGCCTGCTCCGCCGGCGCATGCATGGAGCTGTCGAGGCGGCGGACGCGCGCCTGCAGGTTCATCGAGCGGCTGATCAGGTCCTGGAGCTGCTGCGGCAGCTTCTCGATCAGATCGCCCGGGCCGGGGTCGGCGGCCGAGAGCTTCACCTTGGTCTTCTCGCGGTTGGCCTGGGTCAGGGTCATCTCGCCTTCCTTCACCGCACGGTGCAGCAGCAGCCAGGAGGCGAGCTGCATCAGGCGAGTGGTCAGGCGCATGCTCTCGGTCGCGTAGGTCAGGCCGACGGCGCGATCGAGCGCCTTCGCCTCGGTGCGGCCGGCACCGTCGAGATAGGCCGCGGTCTCCTCGACCAGGTCCATGCCCTCTCGAAACAGCGTGCCGAATGCGGCGGAATTGGTGAGCCGCTCATTGAACTGAACAAGAGCGCCATCGCCCAGCAAACGGTCCGACATGGTTAACGCCTCTTACGCGACTGTTACGGGTCCAGCTTGCGACGCCGGTATGATGAACAAATCATTGCGCGGGAGCTTTCCAGAGTCCAGCAGCAAGACCTTTTATGGTTTCCGAGACATGGGGTGCGTGTCATTTGTACCGCCCGCACGCTCGGCGCTACCCCGATAACCACGGGAAAACGCATAACCACGGGAAAACGCAAAAAA
>Ga0209455_1001213_pt1 | contig 12310 bp, 6 predicted proteins | sample AraplaCol_mCL_r2_FD_184275 | JGI IMG/M metagenome (GOLD analysis project Ga0209455, IMG submission 184275) | Arabidopsis root microbial communities from North Carolina, USA - plate scrape CL_Col_mCL_r2 (SPAdes) (version 2) | ecosystem: Host-associated > Plants > Roots > Endosphere | place: USA...
GCCTGATCGAGATCGAGGGCCGCGCCGGCACGCCGGCCTCCTGCACCACGCCCGCCACGAACGGCCTCGTGGTCCACACCCAGACCGAGCGGCTGAAGCAACTGCGCAAGGGCGTGATGGAGCTCTACATCTCCGACCATCCGCTGGATTGCCTGACCTGCGCCGCCAATGGTGATTGCGAGCTGCAGGACATGGCCGGCGCGGTCGGCTTGCGCGAGGTGCGCTACGGCTATCAGGGCGACAACCATGTGTTCGCGGAGGCCAAGGGCGACGTCAATCCGGCCTGGCTGCCGAAGGACGAATCCAACCCCTATTTCACCTATGATCCCTCCAAATGCATCGTCTGCTCGCGCTGCGTCCGGGCTTGCGAGGAGGTGCAAGGCACGTTCGCGCTGACGATCTCCGGCCGTGGCTTCGACAGCCGCGTTTCGCCCGGCATGAGCGAGAGCTTCCTGGGCTCGGAATGCGTGTCCTGCGGCGCCTGCGTGCAGGCCTGCCCGACCGCGACGCTGACGGAAAAATCCGTGATCGAGATTGGCCAGCCCGAGCATTCGGTGGTCACCACCTGCGCCTATTGCGGCGTCGGCTGCGCCTTCAAGGCCGAGATGCGCGGTGAGGAGGTCGTGCGCATGGTGCCGTACAAGGACGGCAAGGCCAATCGCGGCCATTCCTGCGTCAAGGGCCGCTTCGCCTGGGGCTATACGACTCACAAGGAACGTATCCTCAAGCCGATGATCCGCGAGACCATCGATCAGCCCTGGCGCGAGGTGTCGTGGGACGAGGCCTACGGCTTCGCCGCGCAAAAGCTGCGCGGCATCCAACAGAAATACGGCCGGGACTCCATCGGCGGCATCACGTCCTCACGCTGCACCAATGAGGAAACCTATCTGGTGCAGAAGCTGATCCGCGCTGGCTTCGGCAACAACAATGTCGACACCTGCGCCCGCGTCTGCCACTCGCCGACCGGCTACGGGCTCTCCACCACGTTCGGTACCTCCGCCGGCACCCAGGATTTCGACTCGGTCGAAGACACCGACGTCGTGATGGTGATCGGCGCCAATCCGAGTGATGCGCATCCGGTGTTCGCCTCGCGCATGAAGAAGCGGCTGCGCCAGGGCGCGCGGCTGATCGTGGTCGACCCGCGCCGCACCGATCTGGTCAAGTCGGCGCATGTCGCTGCCGATCATCATCTACCGCTGATGCCCGGGACCAATGTCGCGGTGCTGACCGCGATGGCCCATGTCGTCGTCACCGAAGGTCTGGTCAACGAAGCGTACGTCCGCGAGCGCTGCGATTGGAGCGAGTTCCAGGACTGGGCCGCCTTCGTCGCCGAGGAACGCAACAGCCCCGAAGCCGTGGCGTCCGTCACCAAGGTCGATCCCGAGGAGCTGCGTGCCGCCGCCCGGCTCTACGCCACCGGCGGCAATGCTGCGATCTATTACGGCCTGGGGGTTACCGAGCACAGCCAGGGCTCGACCACCGTGATCGCGATCGCCAACCTCGCGATGGCGACCGGTAATGTCGGCCGGAGCGGCGTCGGCGTGAACCCGCTGCGCGGCCAGAACAACGTCCAGGGCTCCTGCGACATGGGCTCGTTCCCGCACGAACTCACCGGCTACCGGCACGTCGCGATCGACGCCGTGCGCGAGCAGTTCGAGGCGATGTGGAACGTCAAGCTCAACCCGGAGCCGGGCCTGCGTATCACCAACATGTTCGACTCCGCGGTCGAGGGTACCTTCAAGGGCCTCTATGTGCAGGGCGAGGACATCCTGCAGTCCGATCCCAACACCACGCACGTCGTGCAGGCATTGTCGTCGATGGAATGCGTCGTTGTGCAGGATCTGTTTTTGAACGAGACCGCGAACTACGCCCATGTCTTCCTGCCCGGTTCGACCTTTCTGGAGAAGGACGGCACTTTCACCAACGCCGAACGCCGCATCCAGCGCGTGCGCAAGGTGATGAGTCCGCGCAACGGGTTTGCCGACTGGGAAGTCACGATCGGCCTCGCCAAGGCCATGGGCTTCGAGATGAACTACAGTCATCCCTCCGAGATCATGGACGAGATCGCGGCGCTGACGCCGACCTTCGCCGGCGTGTCGTTCGCCAAGCTGGACGAAATGGGTTCGGTGCAGTGGCCCTGCAACGAGAAGGCGCCGGAAGGCACGCCGATCATGCATATCGACGGTTTTGTGCGCGGCAAGGGCAAGTTCGTCGTGACGGAATATGTCGCCACCGACGAGCGTACTGGTCCGCGCTTCCCGCTGCTGCTCACCACGGGCCGCATCCTGTCGCAGTACAACGTCGGCGCCCAGACCCGGCGCACCGAGAACATGACCTGGCACGCGGAGGACCGGCTGGAGATCCATCCACACGATGCCGAGGTTCGCGGCATCCGCGACGGTGACTGGGTGCGGCTCGCAAGCCGTGCCGGCGAGACCACGCTGCGCGCCCTGCTCACCGAACGCGTCGCGCCCGGCGTCGTCTACACCACCTTCCACCACCCGGACACCCAAGCGAACGTGATCACGACCGACTATTCCGACTGGGCAACCAACTGCCCGGAATACAAAGTCACGGCGGTGCAGATCTCGCCGTCGAACGGACCATCGGAGTGGCAGAAGGCCTATGACGAGCAGGCGCGGCATTCGCGCCGGATCGCGCCGGTGGTCGAAGCCGCGGAGTAGCCAAGGCACCGGATTTGAAGCTGCTTTCGGAACTTCAAATCCGGTGCCGCATTCCATTCATGAACATGGTCTGTGCTGCCGTGCTTTCCGAAGTGCGCGCGGGAGCCAGCTGACACGAACGCGAACTTCGGAAGCGGAGTAGGAAATGGCCGATGCGGTACGCATCGCGGATCGCCTTGTCTGGCGCGAGCGGGCCTTCACCAAAGGTCCTCGCCGCGTGCCGGAAGAGACTGCGCTTGCGTTGACCTATAACGGCGGCACCTATGCCGTCATGATGGGCACCCCGCAGGATCTTGGCGACTTCGCGCTCGGCTTCAGCCTCAACGAAGGTGTCATCACATCGCTCGACGAAATCGTCTCGCTCGATCTCATAGAGCTCGAGGATGGCATCGAGCTCAGAATGTGGCTCGCGCCGGAGCTTGCTGAGCGGATCAGCGCGCGCCGGCGCCAAATCGCGGGCCCGACAGGTTGCGGGCTGTGCGGTATCGACTCGCTTGCGGAGGCTGTGCGTCCCGCTGCCATCGTCGCCAGCGGCCGCAGCTTCGCGGCCGATGAGATCATGACGGCGCTGGCCGCGGTCGAGCCGCTGCAGACCATCAATCACGAGACCCGCGCAGTCCATGCCGCGGCGTTCTGGACCCCTGCGCGCGGCATCGTGGCCCTGCGCGAGGACGTCGGCCGGCACAATGCGCTGGACAAGCTCGCCGGCCATCTCGCGCGGTCGCGCACCGACGCCAGCCAAGGCCTCGTGGTCCTGACCAGCCGGGTCTCGGTCGAGATGGTGCAGAAGGCGGCCTCGATCGGAGTGCCCGTCATCGTCGCGGTCTCCGCGCCGACGGCGCTCGCCATCCGGATGGCGGAGAGCGCCGGCATTACGCTGGTCGCGATCGCCCGTGGCGACGGCTTCGAAGTCTTCACCCACACCCATCGCATTGCGGCGGGCGCCAACGTCCGCACGCGCACCACAGAGACGGATAAGCTGCATGTCGCATAATAGCGTTGATCGCCTGGTCTACATGGCCAATCAGATCGGCAAATTCTTCGAGAGCCAGGGCGATGACAAGGCGGTGCCCGGGATTGCCGATCACATCAGGAAATTCTGGGACCCGCGCATGCGCAAGATGGTCTTCGCGCATCTCGATGCCGGCGGCGCCGGGCTTGTGCCGAATGTGCTGGAGGCCCTGAGCACGCTGAAGCAGGCGGAGCAGGAAAAAGCCTGACCCGCCACCTCTCGGTTCGGGCCGACTCATAATCGTATGCGGAACTGCCCACCCTCCCTTGGAACGAACGTGAAATACGGGCGTCGCCGCACTGCCGGTTTCGCGCCACGAGCTCACGCACTCACCCCTCCACCACCGACGTGAACACGCGCCGCACCTCGGCCTGCGTCTCGCGCAGCCGCGCCTCGAGCGCGGAGAAATGGGGCGCGTCACCGGCGCGGGCCATCACCCGCAGCAGGTCGTCGCCCGCACTGTCCGGCTTGAACTTGTCGCTGACACAGAGCCGCAGGATCTGGGTCAGGTCGTGATAGAGCCGCGCGGCCTGGCACAGGATGTCGGCATCGGAGCGCGGCAGCACCTCCAACTGTTCGGCCTTGCAGAGCACCTGCAGGGTCGAGACATCGAGGATGCCGGGCTTGGCGGCGGCGTGCACGAGCTGCAGATATTGCGCGATGAAGTCGATATCGACCATGCCGCCGGCGGCATATTTCAGATCCCAGGCATCGCGCTCGCCCTTCTCCTGCGCGATCGCGTGGCGCATATCCACGACATCGCGCGCCACCGCCGATGCGTCGCGCGGCCGCGTCAGCGCCTCGCGGATGATGGCTTCGATCCGGCCGCGGAACGCAGGCGATGCCGAGATCACCCGCGCCCGGGTCAGCGCCATGTGCTCCCACGTCCAGGCCTCGTGCTCCTGGTAGTGCGCGAAAGACTCGATGTGAGAGGCCAGCGGGCCGGCGCGGCCCGAGGGCCGTAGCCGCATGTCGATGTCATACAGCACGCCGTAATTGGTACGCGAGGTGAAGGCCGAGATCAGCCGCTGGGTGAAGCGGGCGAAATAATGCGCCCCCTGCAGCGAGCGCTCGCCGTCGGAATCCGGCGCCTCGGCGTCAAAATCATAGAGCAGGATCAGGTCGAGATCGGAGGACGCGGTCATCTCGCGCGCGCCAAGCCGGCCCATTGCGATGATCGCCGTCTCCTGCCCCATGATGCGGCCGTGCTGGGCGGCGAAGCGCTCGGTGACGAGGCCGTGCACGGTGTGCACGATCCCCTCGGCGACATCGGCAAACGCCGTGCCGGCCTGCTGCGCGGAGACCGTGCCGGACAGAATGCGCGTGCCGATCAGGAACAGGCTCTCCTGGCCGAACTGACGCAGACGATCAAGGAATTCCTCGTAAGCACCGGCCTCTTTCAGCGTCTCGGCGAGCCGCGCCGACAGTTCGCGCCGGTCCGGCATCGCGCCGAAGAAGCGTGGATCGATCAGCCCGTCCATCAGTTGCGGCTGCCGCGCCAGCATCTCGCCGAGTCGCGGCGCCGCGCCGAGCACCAGCGCCACCAGTGCCACGAGATCGCGATTCTGCCCGAGCAGCGTGATCAGCCGTCCGCCGCGCTGCAGCGCCTGCAGGAAGCGGTCGAATGCTGCCACCGCACGGTCCGGCTCGTCGGCATGGGCGAGGCCGTCGATCAAGGCCGGCGCGAAATCATTGAAAGCGCTCCGCGTCGTCTCGGTGCGGAACATGCGATATTCGCCGGCCATCCATTGCTGCAACGTCCTCGCCACCGAGAGCGGATCCTTGAAGCCGAGGGCGGCGAGGTATTGCACCAGTTGCGCGTCGCCAGCTCCGGCCGCGTAGTTCACCTCCGGCAGGCTCGCCGTTCCCGCGGGATCACCCTCGAACAGTTTTGCGTAGTGGTCCTGCACGATGTTGAGTTGCAGCAGGAGATCCTGCGCGAATGCCGCACGGTCCTCGTAGCCGAAGAACTGTGCGAAGCGGTCGACGGCCTGGGTTTCCTCAGGCAGGCTGTGGGTCTGCTCGTCTGCGATCATCTGCAGGCGGTGCTCCACCCGGCGCAGGAATTCGTACGCCTTGCCCAACTCGTCGCGGGCCTCGGGCGTGATCCAGTTGCTGGCGGCGAGCACGTCGAGCGCAACAAGCGTCGGCCTCACCCGCAACTCGGCATGGCGTCCGCCGGCAATCAGTTGCTGGGTCTGGGCGAAGAACTCGATCTCGCGGATGCCGCCTCGCCCGACCTTGACGTTGTGGCCCTCGACCGAGATCTCGCTCTGGCCGCGATAGACCTGCATCTGCCGCTTCATGTCGTGCACGTCGCCGAGCGCCTGGAAATCGAGATGCTTGCGCCAGACGAAAGGCGAGAGCTCGGCGAGCAGCGCCTCGCCCCGCTCGCTGTCGCCGGCGCAGATCCGGGCCTTGATCATCGCGGCGCGCTCCCAGGTGCGCCCTTCCCGCTCGTAGTAGTTCAGCGCCGCATCGGTCGACATCGCAACCTGCGTCGAGGCCGGGTCGGGCCGCAGCCGCAGGTCGACCCGGAACACGTAGCCATCAGCGGTGCGCTGCTGCAGCAGCCGCGCCATGGCTTGGGTGACGCGCACGAAGAACGGCTGCGGCTCGATGTCCGGCACCAGGTTGGTCGCCTCAGGATCGAAGAAGACGATGAGGTCGATGTCGCTGGAATAATTCAGCTCGCCCGCACCCATCTTGCCCATGGCGAGCACGAACAACCCGCAGCCCTGCTCGGGGTGCTCGGCGTCCGCGGGCATGAGCCGGCCACGGACCGCCTCCTGCCGCAACAGATAGCGCAGCGCTGTCTGCACCGAGGCAGTTGCGATGTCGGTCAGCGCCGCCGTCACCTGTATTACCGGCCAGACCCCGCCGATGTCGCAGAGCGCGGTCATCAGCGCGGCCTCCGACTTCATCCGACGCAACAGCCGCATCACATCGGCCTCGCTGCTCGCGGCGAAGACATCGCGCGAGGTGGTCTCGATCAGTTGGGCGAGATGGGATTGCGGGTCGCAGCGCAGCAGCCGGATGAAGCGGGCCGCGTCGGCGCGGATCAGGTCGAACAGATAGGGCGAGAATTCGGCGATACCGAGCAGGATCGCGCGAGCCGTGCCCTGCGCGAGCAGGTTCCCGATTGCCGCAGCCTGCGCCGGCGCGAGCTCGGCCAGCCAGTCCCGCACGCGATGCTCGGCTTTCTCGGGCGCACGGACGCGCGGGCCGGTGGTGAAACGGGCGGCCAAAGACAGTCCGTCCGGCGCGGATGAGATCATGCCGCCTTCTGTGGCATATCCTGCGTTTGGGCCGCAAGCCTGGCGCCGGCATCGGCACTGGCGGGCAGCACCAGCGTCGCCGTGAGCCCTGGATGCGCATCACCCAAAGTGAGCGCGCCGCCATGCAGGGTTGCCACCGCCGAAGCCAAGCTCAGGCCCAAGCCCGAGCCGGGCAGCGTGCGGCTGGCTTCCAGCCGCACGAAACGCTCGATGGCGTGCTTACGGTCAGCCTCGGGAATGCCCGAACCATGATCGGTGACGCTGAGCAGCACATGTCCGCCGTCCTGCCGCGCCTCGATCAGGATCTCGCGCGCAGTGGACGCGACGTCGGCATCCAGCGGCACCGCGACCGGCTTGCCGTATTTGATCGCGTTCTCGACCAGGTTGGCGAGCGCCTGGCTGATCAGCTCGCGATTGCCGTGCAGCGGCGCCGACGCGGTCTTCACCTGCAACGCCATGCCGTCGTCTTCCGCGAGCGGCTCGTACAGCTCGTGGATGCCGACCGCGACATCGGCCGCGTCGAAATCGACCATATCGCCGCGCGCCTGGCCGGATTCTGCGCGGGCGATCATCAGGAGCGCATTGAAGGTGCGGATCAGGCCGTCGGATTCATCGATGGTGCGTTCCAGGGCCGAGCGGTACTCGACCTCGGACCGCGACTTGGCCAGCGCCTCTTCGGCACGGTTGCGTAGGCGTGTCAGCGGCGTCTTGAGGTCATGGGCGATGTTGTCGGAGACCTCCTTGAGGCCGGTCATCAGCGCCTCGATCCGCTCCAGCATCGCGTTGAGGCTTTCCGCCAGGCGATCGAGCTCGTCACCGCTGCGTCCCACCGGCAACCGCCCGGAGAGATCGCCGGCCATAATGCGCCGCGTGGTTCCGGTCATGGCATCGATCCGGTGCAGCACCCTTCGCGCGACGAAGATGCCGCCGGCGATGCCGAGCACGATGACCACCAGCATCGACCATTGTGCCGCCTTGGCGACGATGCCGAACATGCGCCGGCGCTCCTCGAGATCGCGGCCGATCAGAAGCCGAAAGCCGCTCTCGAGCTGGGTGACATAGACCAGCGCGCGGTGGTTCTCGTCGCGGGGATCGCCGAACCGCCGGTAGAACGTCTCCGACCAGCCGGAGCTGCCCATCACGCCTGGCGCCAGCGAGCCGACATTGCCCGCGATCATCTGGCCCGTGGGTGTCGTGACGAGATAGAGATTGGCGCCCGGACGCAGCGCGCGGTTCTCGACGGTGAAGACCAGGCCGCGCAGGCCGCGGCGGGTGTAGATGTCGGTGATCTCGCTGATCTCGGCCGACACCGTGGTCGAGATCTGCTCGGTGATGAGACGGCGCGTGTTCCAGGCGAAATAGGCGAGCAGCGAGGCCGCGAACAGCGCAAACAGCAGCAGATAGACCAGTGTCAGCCGGAACGCCGTGGTGCGGATCAGCTTACCGAAGGCCGTCACGGATCATGTATCCAGCGCCGCGGATGGTGTGCAGCAGCGGGCGCTCGAACCCCTTGTCGATCTTGGAGCGCAGCCGCGAGATGTGCACGTCGATGACGTTGGTCTGCGGATCGAAATGATAATCCCAGACATTCTCCAGCAGCATGGTGCGCGTCACCACCTGCCCGGCATGCTTCATCAAATATTCGAGCAGCCGGAACTCGCGCGGCTGCAAGGTCAGCTCGTCCTTGCCGCGCGCGACCCGGTGCGACAGCCGGTCGAGCTCGAGATCGCCGACACGGTAGGTGGTCTCCTCGGCCGGACCGCCATGACGGCGCGACAGCACCTCGACGCGGGCCAGCAATTCGGCGAATGAATAGGGTTTCGGCAGGTAATCGTCGCCGCCGGCGCGCAGGCCCTTGATGCGATCATCAACCTGGCCGAGCGCGGAGAGAATGAGCACCGGGGTCCGGTTGCCCTTGTCGCGCAGCGCACCGATCAGCGACAGCCCGTCCCGCTTCGGCAGCATCCGATCGACCACCAGCACGTCGTAATCGCCGCTGTCGGCGATCGACAGGCCCTCCTCGCCGTCGCCAGCGAGATCGGCAATATGTCCGACTTCGCGGAACGCCTTGACGAGATAGTCGGCGGATTCGCGGTCGTCTTCGATGATCAAAAGGCGCATCTCGGAAACTGGGACGCTCACGGTTCGATGTCCATCCTACATGGCCCGACCGCCGTTTCCGTGCAAGGCGGCCTGCGCCAACAGGTTAATCGGCATGAAAGGCGGGCGGTGAAGCTGGGGGACTTCACCGCCCTAGTGCCTTCCGACGGAGGGGGGCATATTCCTACGGAAGGTTGGTACGGAGGCGATCAAAAAGCCGCCCCCAGGAAGAGGCCGCCGGCGAGGGGCGAATAGAGCCGGCGATCCCTTCCATCTCGTAAGATCAGCGCGCGCAGCCGCTTGCTCAGCCCTTGGCGAGCGGCACTGCGACGAAGCGCGACTGGCCGCCGCTCTTCACCCGCATCAGCACGCTGTTCTTGTTGTCGTTGTGGGCGGCCGTGATGGCCTCACGGACATCGCCCGCCGAGTTCACGCCCTTGCCGGCCACTTCGAGGATGACGTCGCCTTCCTTGAAGCCGCGCTCGGCGGCCGCGCTCTTCGGATCGACCTCAGTGACGACCACGCCGTCCTTGCCGGCGCCAGCGACGCTGTTGGCCGGCGCGACGGTGAGGCCGAGCTTCGGCACGTCGGTGCCGCGGCTGAGCTTTCCGCTGTCGCCATTGTCGTTATCGGCCTTGGCTTCGATGGTGTTCGGCAGCTTGCCGAGCGTCAGGTCGATGGTCTTTTCCTGGCCCTTGTGGAGCACGTTGAGCTTGACCGCGGTGCCCGGAGCAAGACCGCCGATGGTGCGGGCGAGTTCGCGCGCATCCTTGACGGTCTCGCCATTGACCGTGGTGATGACGTCGCCGGATTCGATGCCGGCCTTGGCCGCCGGGCCGCTGGCCTGCGGTTCCGCCACCAGCGCGCCTTCGGCCTTCTTCATGCCGAGGCTGTCGGCGATGTCTTGCGTGACCGGTTGAATCTGCACGCCGATCCAGCCGCGGCTCACCGAGCCGTTGTTCTTGAGCTGGGCGACGACGCTCTTCACCGTGGCGGCCGGGATCGAGAACGCGATGCCGACGCTGCCGCCGGAGGGCGAATAGATCGCGGTGTTGACGCCGACGACGTCGCCATCGACGCTGAAGGCCGGACCACCGGAGTTGCCCTTGTTCACGGGCGCGTCGATCTGGATGAAATCGTCATACGGGCCGTTGCCGATGTCGCGGCCCATCGCCGAGACGATGCCGGCCGTCACGGTGCCGCCGAGGCCGAACGGGTTGCCGACTGCGAGCACCCAGTCGCCGATCCGCGGCTTGCCATCGGCAAGCTTGGCGAACGGGAAGTTGGAGCCGCCCTCGACCTTGATCAGCGCGAGATCGGTGCGCTGGTCGGTGCCGATCACCTTGGCGCTGTAGGTCTTGCCGTCGTCGGTCGTGACCTCGACCTTGCTGGCGCTATCGACCACGTGATTGTTGGTCACGGCATAGCCGTCGGCGGAGATGAAGAAGCCGGAGCCCTGCCCCGTGATCTGGCGGTGGCCGTTGCCGCCGCGCATGCCCGGGATACCGTCCGGACCGCCAAAGCGGCGGAAGAAGCGCTCCATCGGCGAGCCCGGCTGGAACGGCGAGTCCTCGTCATTGCCGTTGTCGTCCTTGGCCACCTTCTCGTTGATGTTGACCTTCACCGAGATCACCGAGGGCTTCACCCGCTCGACGATGTCCGCGAAACCGACCGGACGGGCGACCTGGCTGACCTCGTTATTGACCTGCGCGTGGGCCGGCGTGGAGAACAGGTTGAGCGGCGCGATCGCCGTGCCGAGCCCGTAGCTGGCGAAGCCGAGGCCCGCGACCACCGAGGCCATCAGGGCAAATTTGCGCGCGCCAAGCACCGACCGGCGGGGCTGGCGATAGGATGGGAGGGACGAGAGGTCGGTGGGACGTTCGGTCATTCGGCGTTCTCCAAGGGAATCGGCAGGGGAATCGGCAAGGGATCTGCAAGAAACCTGATCGCGGTGGTGCCGGACGCCAGCACCTTCGCCGCTGAAGATGGGGTTTGGCGCCTTACGGCGTGCTGGCGAACGCGTTAAACTTCTGTAATAGACAGACACGAAACTGCGGCAGAATGGCGCAGTTCGGCCGGTTTCCGGGCCCAACTCGCCGTCGTCATTCCCCGCGAATGCGGGGAATCCAGTACGCCGCGGCATCTCGGTTCAATCACCGCCTTCTCGGATGCTCCGCCGGAGCCTGTTGTCCGGCCGGCCGAAGGTCGGAACGGGTGCGGACCATGACGGCTGAATATGCGTCTTCGTTCTCGCGACATGAACTGTCCGAGCTCTGCCCGTCGAAATCACCCTCTTCACGCAGAGGGCGCAGGGAAGGCCGGGAGCTCACCGCCCCCATGGCCCCCGTGCGAACAAAAAGCACGGGGTAGGAACCACAGGTTCGGCCAAGACATCCCGGCCCTCCCTGCGCGATGGTGTTAACGCTTATATGCGCTCTCCTTGGGGACCGGCTGTTTTGCCCCCATCGCCCGCGCGCTCGTCGCTGCGCAAGCTTGGCATCAGCACCGGGATGCCAGGACCACGCGATTTCACGTCCGCGTCATGCCGTTCGTCCGCATGTGAAACACACGCTGCAGCACATCCGCGTCCACCGCATTCCGTTGCCAACGTCCGTGACGATCGCGATACGCCCCTCAGCGGAACGGAACGCGAGGAAGATAAGGGTGATTTGGGGGAAGCACCAAGCGATTTATGTTTTTCAGAAGGGATTGACAGGATTCCGAGACGGAGGCGATTTGCCTGACGGGTAGTTAGATCGGCCTCCAACAGCCGAAATTCTATTCAAACTGCTGCAGTTAATCTGTCGAATAGCGCGTAAGGCGGTTTACTTACGCTGCGCTAATTAGGCCATGTACTTATAAACCCACGGCGAAGTCCGCTTCGCTTCAATGCCGACCTCCTTTGCGCACCCGCGGCAAATGTCGCGATGGGCCAGGAGCGGATATCCGTCGGTCGGTCCCAACCGCCGGCCTCGGGCCAAAATCTGACGTTACGTCCATCCAATTGGCCGTTGCGGGGAGTCATGGTAGGTGGTTTGCGTGAGCAAGCCCCTGACCCCGACCAGCGCAAGAGACATCGCGATCCGCCTCGCGTCGGTTCGCCCCGACGAAGCGCTAAGCGTCGCAAAGGGGATAGAAGCGCCTTGGTTCCGGTGTCAGGCGCTATCTCACGTTGCACGCCATTGGCCCGATAAAATGTATAGCCGCCTGCTTGAAGAGGCGATTCTGGCTGCCGA
>Ga0209455_1001215_pt1 | contig 12282 bp, 7 predicted proteins | sample AraplaCol_mCL_r2_FD_184275 | JGI IMG/M metagenome (GOLD analysis project Ga0209455, IMG submission 184275) | Arabidopsis root microbial communities from North Carolina, USA - plate scrape CL_Col_mCL_r2 (SPAdes) (version 2) | ecosystem: Host-associated > Plants > Roots > Endosphere | place: USA...
TCGAGCTCGAGGTCGGCGCGCTGCCGGTGGCGCGCTGGTATGACGAGCAGGCCGCACAGGGCCGTACGTTGAACTATGGCGCCGCCGCCGGCTGGGTGTTCGGCCGCATCGCCACCATGACCACGCAGCAAACGGCCTCCAGCGTCGCCGGCATGGGCGAGGCGATGCGCGACAAGCGCTGGGTCGAAGAGGTCGCGACGCCGGCGGAGACCGCCGAGATCGTCGAGCGCGTGCGCGTCGGGCTCGAGCAGGGCGGACTTGGCGTGGCCTTTCCGAACGCCTATGCGCCCGGCACCGGCGTCAAGGAATTGTCGGAGCTGTGCAGCCTCGCTGCGCGCCACAACGTGCCGACCTATACGCACATCGCCTACATGTCGAATGTCGATCCGCGCTCTTCGGTCGACGCCTATACACGCCTGATCGGGCTCGCCGGCTCGACCGGCGCACACATGCACATCTGCCACTTCAACTCGACCAGCCTACAGGACGTCGAGCGCTGCGCCGAGCTGGTGCAGACCGCGCAAGCGCAGGGCCTGAAGGTCACGGTCGAGGCCTATCCCTATGGCACCGGCTCGACCGTGGTGGGTGCCGAGTTCTTCGCTGATCCCGCCTTCTGCCAGCGGCAGGGCACCGGCTATGACGCGATCGAGATGGTCGCGGAGCGCCGCCGGCTGGCGAGCCGCGAGGAGCTGCTGGCGCGACAGCAGAGCGAGCCCGGTGCGCTGGTGCTGATCCACTTCCTCGACGTCGCGGTCAACCAGCGGCATCGCGATCTGCTCGATGTCTCAGTGATGTATCCCGGCGGTGCGATCGCCTCCGATGCGATGCCGTGGATCCTTGGCAACGGCACGCTCTACACCGGAGATGCCTGGCCGCTGCCAGAGGATGCGGTGTCGCATCCGCGCTCGTCGGCGACTTTCACCAAGTTCCTGCATGACTGGGTGATCGAACGCAAGGCGATGCCGCTGATGGAAGGCATCGCCAAGTGCACCTTGATCCCGGCGCAGATCCTCGGTGCGTCGACGCCGATGATGCGCAAGAAAGGCCGGCTGCAGGCCGGCTGCGATGCCGATATCGTCGTGCTCGACCTCGCAACGCTGAAGGATCGCGCCGACTTCCTCAACATGAACCGGCCGTCCGACGGCGTGAAGCATCTCTTGGTGAGTGGCGAGGCCGTGATTGCTGATGGCGCCTTGCTGCGCGATGCGCGGCCAGGGCGGCCGGTGCGGCGGCTGGTTGCGTCATGATCGTTCCGGTCCTGCTGGTCACCGGTTATCTCGGGGCGGGCAAGACCACGCTGCTCAATCATATGCTCGCCAATCCGGACGGTCGCCGGATTGCGGCCGTCGTCAACGATTTCGGTGCCATCGACATCGATGCCGGACTGCTCGGCACGGTGTCGGACGGCGTGGTGTCCTTGAGGAACGGCTGCATCTGCTGCTCGCTGCAGGGCGATCTGTTGCGCACGCTGGCCGCGGTCATCAAGCGTCCGTCGCCGCCGGATGCGATCGTGATCGAAACCTCGGGCATCTCGGATCCGGCCGAGATCATCCGCAACCTGATGGACCCCGTGATCTTCAAGGTGGCACCGCTGGAGACGGTGGTGACATTGGTCGATGCAAGGCGCGTGCTGGATGAGCCTGATCTGGTGCAGGATGCATTGTGGCGCTCGCAACTGCGCGCGGCGGATTTCGTGCTGCTGACCAAGACCGATCTGCTCGATGGCGAGGAGCGGGGCCGTGTCACGGAGACGATCGGCCGGCACAAGCCGGCGAGCGTCGTATTCGACGTCATCCAGGGCGCTGTAGCGCCGGATCTGCTGTTCAGCCGCGACGTCGCCGATGTTCGGCCGACACCGAAGCCGACACTCGCAGCATCGGAGCCGTTCGCCTCGGTGAGCTGGACCTCGCAGGCGCCGCTGTCGCTGGCGCGCTTTCAGCAGGTTGTGGGTCCACTGGCCGCGCGGACCTTGCGCATGAAAGGAGTTTTCGTCTTCACCGAGCATCCGGCGCAGCCGATGCTGTTCCAGTGCGTCGGCACTCGTGCGGCGTTGTCGGCTTCGCCTTTGCCGCCGCCGGATGGTCTCACCGCACAGCTGGTGCTGATCGGCCGGCAAGGGCAGATCGACGCGGCCGAGATCGAACAGGTGCTGCAGGGGATCGTGATCTCCTGAAGTTCGGTCTTATTGGACAAGACCTAAGCCGAGAACTCGGTCTACCCTCTCCCCTTGTGGGAGAGGGTGGCTCGCCGCGTAGCGGCGAGACGGGTGAGGGGTCTCTCTCGGCATTCGCGCAAGTGGAGAGAGACCCCTCATCCGGCTTCGATGCTTCGCATCTCAGTCACCCCCAGGGCGAGCTTCGCTCGTCCCGACTCCCACAAGGGGAGAGGGTGCAACGAGGTTGTCGCGATAGCGAAGCCGTTACTGCGTATTAGTTCTTCACATACGGGCACCCGCCTTCCGCGAGCGGACGGAAAGCCTGGTCGCCGGGGACGGTGGTCTGGTATTCGTAGAGGTCCCACTTGCCCTTGGATTCCTCGGGCTTCTTGATCCGCATCAGGTACATGTCATGCACCATGCGGCCGTCCTCGCGGACAACCCCGTTCTGCGCGAAGAAATCGTTGACCGGCGTCTTGCGCATCTGAGCCATCACGGTCTCCGAATCCACCGAGTTGGTCGCTGCCACCGCCTTGAAATAGTGGCGCAGCGCCGAGTTGACGCCGGCCTGATAGGCGGTCGGCATCGCGCCATGCCGCTTGAAGAACTCGTTCGCGAAAGCGCGGGTCTCCGGCGTGCGGTCCCAATAGAAGGAGTCGGTGAACAAGAGGTCGTGCGCGTGCGCCAGCCCCAGTGCCGGCACGTCGGTCAGCGTCACCTGCAACGCCACCACCTGCATGCTGCCGCGGATGTTGAACTCGTCGGCCTGCGCCACGGCGTTGCGGAAATCGGAGCCGGCGTTGGCAAGCGCCAGCACCTTGGCGCCGGACGACTGTGCCTGCAGCAGGAAGGACGAGAAGTCGGCGGTGTCGAACGGATGACGTACGGCGCCGAGCACCTTGCCGCCGGCAGCAACGACGGACTTGGTCGCGTCGCGCTCTAGCGCCTGGCCGAAGGCGTAGTCGGCGGTGAGGAAGAACCACGGCGTGCCGCCGCGCGCGACCACGGCCTTGGCGGTGGCGTTCGACGATGCATAGGTGTCGTAGGTCCAATGCACCGAGGTCGGTGAGCATTGCTTGCCGGTGAGATCGGAGGAGCCGGAGCCCGAGATCAGGAATATCTTCTTCTTCTCGCGGGTGACGTTCTGGATCGCCAACGCGACGGCGGAATTGACGCCCTCGGCGATGACGTCGACGCTCTTGTTGTCGATCCAGTTGCGCACGATGCCGACCGCAACGTCAGGCTTGTTCTGATGGTCCGCCGAGATGATTTCGATCTTGCGCCCGGCGACCGTGCCGCCGATTTCTTCCGCGGCCATCTGCGCTGATATCACCGAGCCGGTGCCGTTGCCGTCGGCGTATTGTCCGCTCATGTCGGTGATGATGCCAACCCGCAGCACGCCATCTTCGGCGACCGCCGCGCTGCTCGCATACAGAATTGCTGCGCCCAGCAGCAACAAGATCTTGGCGGATGAAATTGTCACCTTCAGCATTTCGTCTCCCGAAAAATTTTTCGATGTTATTCGGGAATCAGAACTGCAGGATTTGCCACGAGGGAGCAATCTCAAGCGACGCATGGCCGCCCTGCGCCGTGATGATACGGTTCGATCTTTGCTCAGTACGGTGCGCCGAGCGCTTGCTCCAGATGGGTCAACTCGGGTCCGTTGCCACAAGCGTTCAGAATGGATGTGAAGCGCTTGCGTGTGATGTCCGACAGGACCCAGCCGAGCGGAGGAATGACCGGCTGCTGGCCATTCTCGGCTTTGTCGCACATGGCGAGATGCGCGAAATGCGGCGCTTCGCGCGCGGTTGCAGCGGTGATTTTCGGGATGCTGCCGGTCGCATCATTGGCGGTCTGGCGTTTGAGAGAGTTGGCCATGGCCTGCGGCGTTTCCACGGTCTGGCAAAGCGATGCCGCCAGTTCGGCAGCGGCAAGCGTACCGTGAGCCTGCCGCACGGACATGATGCCGACGAGAGGCGCGCTCAACTCATTGGCGGGCGAGAGCACGAAACCTTCGCCCTCGTTCCTGGCCACTTCAAGATAATTGCTGGGATCGGATTCCCTGGTAGCCGACTTGGAGGATGGTTGAAAAAATACCATCACTGCCGAGACCGCAGCGTCCAGGATGTTAGTGCCCTCGTTAGATGGAGGAGCAGGGGACGGCGAAGCGGGCGCAAAGCTCGAAACGACGCAGGAACCATCGGGCTTTTCCAGCGTGCGCACCAGTGTCCGTTCCTCGCTCAGCGTCGGATCACTGCTGATCTGCAGCACTACCAGCTTGACCTTGTTGACATGGCCTTCCGTGTCGTGACCTGGATCGATCTCCTCGATTGCGGTGCGGGCGAGTTCGAGCGCCGTCTGGGCACCGTAATTCTCGAAGTAGCCGCCATCGATGATATAACCCTTGTTCTCAAGGGGGCGGCCATCGACGAGAAGATTCCCGGCTGGCGATACATAGGTGAAACGCGCACTGTTGTGTGCCGCGGTGCTCAGCCGAACATCTGACCCAAGCACATGCAATGCATCGTAGCTGTCGACGAAGACGTCGCGTTCGATCTTGATATGGCTCGTGATGATACGTCGTCCGGTTTCCTGATGTGTTGCATTCAGGAGCAGGGCCGGTCGCCAGGATACGGGATAGCTTGTGTCGAGCGCGGGAAAGAAGCTGAGAAAGCTGTGGGAGACAAGGCCGTCCTTATCGGCATTCGACTGGCTTGCCAGTTCGAAGCCGAGCTCGAGGGCCTTGCCGCGATCGATTTGGCCGAAATCCGGTATGACGTTCGACGGCCCGTCGATGAAGATCAGGCTGGCAAGTCCAGGCGCCAGAAAATCGGCTGTCAGGAAGCTGGTTGGCTTGATCGCCGCGCCCGTTGCCTCGTGATTTTGCAGTGCTGCGGTATAGGCGGCAGCGCCAACACTGCCGCCCGAGACGCCGCTGATCGCGAACAGGAGCTTATGCATGAGGCTCTGTGTCGAGCCGGTGGTGTCCGATGCGTCTGCAACGACTTTCTTGGCTTGCAGATCGCCCTCGAGCTGCTCCAGCACCGTCGCGGTCCAATATGCGGCACGTATTCCTCCGCCTGCGGTCGCGACGATGAGCATCGGTACCGGTCGGTCAGGATGCAGGGCATGATAAGCCGGCTCGGCCTGGCGATACCAGGCGAGTGCAGCTTCCTTGACTGTCGGACGCGCGGCAACGGTCTTTACCGCGGACCAGTTCTTCGGGGCCGCCACGGCGCTGCAGTCCGTCCTGCAAAGTCGAACCCGGTGAAACGACTGTGCGAGGGAGGTGAGGAACGCCGGCAGCACCAGGAAGCAGACGAACACCATGGCGAGAGCCCGTGATCCGACAGCAAAGCCGGCCTTTTGTGCATGGTCGGCCACCCAGGTCGCCACCAGGTCGAGCAGATTGAACAGCGCCATCGTCGAGCCGAAGGCGAAACAGGCGACGGTCAGCGATCCGAAGAGTTGGCCAACCAGCATCGGCCATCTCCAGATCGCGCCGGTGCCGAGCAGCATGATGAGTGCAAGACCGCAAGTCCACAGCAGGGTCTGCCAGCGTTCAGCCGCCCTGTCCGCCTCGCGTTGTTCGGACGACGCGTCGGCGGGGAGTGGCGCGCCGCTCCGGAGCCAACTGATCACGCCAAGATAGAGTATGGCCGAGGCGGTGATGAAAAGGGTCGCCAGCAGGAAGCCTGGCGACACGCTGCCGTACCAGCACGCGACGATCAGCGCCACCAGCAGCAGGATTTCGGCGAGAGCGATAGGATAGATCGCGTTGCGCGCGCGCCGGCTGGCGATCCACTTGGTCCGCTCGGAAACATAGGTGTAATCCACCGTCCAGACGAAGGCGATTGCCAGCAGGATCGCCAACGGAGCGGCGAAGACCCATAGCAAGGCGATTCCTCCACTCGAGTCATGCTGGCTGAGCGCGGCCATCGACAGGCTGAAAGCCGCAAGCAGATGCGCGGCGACGCCGATCAGCCGCGGGCCCCAGAACAGCAGATGCTGGTTGGCCGCGGGTCGAGGAAACTCCCTATTTAGGCCGATCCGCGCCGACAGCCAGTTGTTGAGCGCCCAATAGACCAGGACCAGGGCAAGGAGCAGGCCTTTCCAGTTCGCATCCATGAGTCCGATGCCGAGCTCACGTCCCTGATCGTTGATGAACAGCAGATAGACTGCGAAAGCAGAGACGGCGATCGGAAGCCAAGTCGCGAGCACCAGCCGGTCGAGCTGCCCGCGCTGAAAGATTCCCGCGATGAAGCGGATCGCGATCAACGATATGTAGATCTCGAAGACCACGAAGCCGATATTGGCGAGCGTCGTCCATTCCAGCCGTTTCGCCACCGCCCAGACGGCAAGGCCCGCCAGCATGCGCGCGGCCAGTGGCTTATAGTGCAACGCATATTGGATACATTGCACGAGACCGCCCTGTTGCACGCCTCGTGTCTGACCAATCAGGATGGACTGAAGCATTGAGAGCCTCCCGAGCGCGTGTCGCCGTTGAGCGTCGCTTTCACCGTAGCCTTGATGCATGCACAATCTCAGATTGATAACAAGAGATTATTCCTCTTCGAAGGAAGCGATCGCGCCGTGAGCACGTTGGTCAGCCGAGCCAAGGTATCGGAGTGCGATCAGCCGGTACGGCGCAGCCTCGTTGGCTCGGCGAAGGCGCAATGCCCGCCGCCGGCGTGCTTGGCGGCATAGAGCGCGCCATCGACCTCGTGCAGCAACTGTGTGAGCGCGTCGTCGGTGAGCGGCCCGACATCGACGACAAGGCCGGCGCTGGCGCCGATGACGACCGGAATGTCCGAGAGCAGATACGGCATCGACAGCGCGCGGATCGCTTCGCGCGCCAATGCATGCGCCTCGTCGCGCCCGGCCGGGCCATGCGCGACGGATGTCAGCAGCATGAATTCGTCGCCGCCGAAGCGGGCCGCCATCCCATCTGATGCAACGCAGGCCGCGAGCCTGGTCGCAACCTGGCGCAACAGATCGTCGCCGGCATGGTGGCCATGGCGATCGTTCACCGGCTTGAAGCCATCGAGGTCGATGGCGATGATGGCGATGGCGCCCGTTGCGCGCTGAAGCGCATCGAGAAACGCCGCGCGGTTCGGCAGGCCGGTCAGGAAGTCCTGGCTTGCCTGGCGCGCGAGCGCCTGCTTGGCCTCCAGTCGCTCGACGAACACGGAGCTGAGATGGCGCGACGCCTCGCGGATCGTGAACCAGAACAGCACCAGCATCGCGGCGCCGAGCCGATAGGCGAGCTCCGGCCGCATCAAGCCTGCGATCAGAGTCGATGAGAGCAGTGCGGCGGAGGCCGTCAGCACGATCCAGGGCCGAATGGCGGCGCGTGATATCATGCCGACGCGGTAGGACATCGAGAGCCCGAAGGCGATCCAGATGCCCGGCGCGTCGTCGAGCTGGAAGGCGCGGAACGACAGCGAACCCAGCGCAAGGGCGAAGGCGGTGGCGCCCGCGCATAGATGCGTTCCCAGCGGATCAGGTCGTTGTCGCCGAGGCGGCCTGCGAGCTCCTTGTAGCGGAGCAGGCTGACGACCGGCCGACCGCATTGATCAGCATCGCACAGCTGATCGCGACATAGCCGGGATCGTGGGTGGTCGCCGCCAGCGCGGCGGCGCCGGTGAGCGCGGTGATATTGGCCGCCATCACTTGCGGCAGCGAGGTGTAGAGCAGATCGACGAGCTCGCGACGGATGGCCGGATCTGGATGCGAATACTGAAAAAATGAATTTTGTCCCATGGCGGTACCATGGAACGCTTTTTCCTAACAATCGGATACGCAGTAGGCCGCTCGCTCGCGGAATGGTTGCAGGTTTCGTTAAACGTCCGTCAACAACAAAGACCGGGCAATTCCGGTCAGTCCGCGACCGAGGTGCGCCGCTGTGACACCCGCGTCAGCTTGGGCGGATCGAGCTTCAGCGGGCGCAGCGGCTGCTTCCGCGCCATCGCATCCATCACCGCGCGGTTCGTTTTGTCGATCCGCTTGGCACTGGCAACGTCGGCGAAGGCGCGGTCGAACTTGCCCAGGCGATAGAGCACGGTGCCGCGATCGATATAGGCGGCGGAGAACTTCGGATCTATCTGGATGGCCTGGTCGAGATCGGCGACGGCGGCGGCCAGGTCGCCCTTGCGGTAGGACGCCATGCCCCGGTCGCGATAGAACTTGGCGTCGTTCACGCCAGGCGCGCCAGCTGCCCCGGGCGCGTTATTAGCTGACCCGGGCGCGGCGGTTGCCGTGGACGTGTTGGTCAGCCCCACCGTGGTCTCGGCGGTGCAGCCATTGCTACCGGACGCCGGCGCGCAGTGAGCGCGGGCGTCGTCATTGGTGCCATTGATCGGGTCGGCCTGCTCGGATGCGGCGGGCTGCGCTGCCTTCTCCGGCAGGCTTCCAACCGCCTCGACAGAGGCGGCATCGGTTGCCGGCGCGGCAGCGGGCTCCAGCGTGAGGCCGGCAAGCGCGACCGGCTTGGTCGATACCGGCATGATCTTGATCTTGTCCGTCGTCACGACGATCGGCTTGAGCGGCGCAATCGATGCGGCCGACATGTGCATGAACAGCAGATAGCCGCCGACCGTCGTCGCCGCCGCGCCCGCGATCGCCATCACGCCGGAGGCCACCTTGTGGGCCTTCGCCGCGACCGCACGCTTGGATTCCTGCTCCTGCTCCTCGCGTGCGAGATCCAAGAGATGATCATAGGCTGCGCGCTGGTCGTGGTCGCTCAGAATGTCGTTGGCGCGCACGATCTGCCGGAAGCGCAGCGCTGCATCGGGATCGCCGGGATTGATGTCGGGGTGAGTGCCCTTGACGGCCTTGCGAAACGCAGACCTCAGCTCTTCGGCGTCGTCGTCCGGAAGAGCTCCGAGCAAATCGTAAAGCGTCTTCATCGTCGCTCTCGCCGCAGGGTCCTCTCGTCTCCGAGCCAAATTCCCGCCGCGAATTTACGCTGGAGCACGCTTACTAACACACTATCTACGGTTGGGATGATCCCCATCCAGTACGGCGGAAAAATGACTGAATTGCGCGGAGTTGGAGCCATTTCTGTCGTGTCGCCGTCACTCGATTTCGTGTTGCGGACATCCCCCAGCCCGTATGCGCGCGCGTGCGGTACGGCATTGTGGGATTTGCAACCAAAGATTGATTTCGGCGCCGCCCACCTCCCGGATAGCGCCGCCTGCTGCCGGGTTATGGTGAATGGAAAGTTTGAAGCAGGTTCTAAGAATTAAGGTTAATGCGCTTTTTACCGCGAGGCTGTTGCCGAACGATCACGCCGAGATGAGCGGACTTGACCGATCGCCGGTCTTACCTCCTTACCGAGCGCGCGCTATCGTCCGCGCGTGATGAGCCCGGCTTGCATGGATGCGGCGCCCCCGGGCAAGGGTAACCCCGGCGCTGCGGGAGGCTTCCATGTCGCCATTGAGGCCGCGCGGCGCGCGGCTCGGCCTTGTCGTGCTGCTGGCAATGCTGCTGCCGTTTCCGCTTAGCGCGGAGCCGCTGTTCTCCTTCGAGGCGACGCCGGGCAAGCTGCCGAAGACGGTCGTGCCGGTGCGTTACGACATCGATCTCACACCCGATCTTGCGCAACTGACGATCGCAGGCCTGGAGACGGTGGAGGTCGAGCTGCGCGAACCGGCGGCGCGGATCACGCTGAACGCGCTGAACATGACGATCGACGAGGCTGGTGTGGATGACGGTGCGCAGCACGCCACAGTTGCGCTCGACGCCGCGGCCGAGACGGCGACGCTGTCGTTTCCGCAGGCGCTGCCGGCGGGCGCGCATCGCCTGAGCCTGCGCTTTGCTGCAAAGATCAACGCGTTCGATCGCGGCCTGTTCTTCGCCGACTATCCGACCGAACAGGGCAGCAAGCGGTTGATTTCGAGCCAGCTCGAACCGGCCGACGCGCGGCGGATATTTCCCTGCTGGGACGAGCCTTCGTTCAAGGCGAGCTTCAAGCTGACGGTGACGGTGCCGCAATCGTTCATGGCCGTCTCCAACATGCCGGTCGTGCGTGAGGAGCAGGCCACGCCTGACCTCAAGCGCGTCAGCTTCGCGCCGACGCCAAAAATGTCGAGCTATCTGTTCGTGCTCACCGCCGGCGAATTGGAGCGGATCACGGCAAACGCCGGCGGCGTCAACGTCGGCGTGGTGACGACCAAAGGCAAGAGCGACAAGGGCCGCTTCGCGCTGGAAGAGGCGGTGACGCTGCTCGGTTACTACAACGACTATTTCGGCGCGGCCTTTCCGCTACCGAAGCTCGATCTGATCGCGGTGCCCGGCGGCTATGGCGGCGCCATGGAGAACTGGGGCGGCATCACCTTCTTCGAGAGCCGGCTGCTGTTCGATCCCGCCTCGGATTCGGATGCGCATCGGCGCGATATCTTCAGCGTGCTCGCCCACGAGATGGCGCATCAATGGTTCGGCGATCTCGTCACCATGGGCTGGTGGGACAATCTCTGGCTCAACGAGGGCTTTGCCAGCTGGATGCAGGAGAAGGCGGCCGAGCATTTCCATCCGCAATGGCGCAGCTGGCTCAACGGCTACGGCCAGAAGCAGGTCGCGATGGCGCTCGATGCCCGCCGCACCTCGCATCCGATCCAGCAGAAAGTCGCCGACGAGAGCGAGGCGATGCTCGCCTTCGACGGCATCACCTACAGCAAGGGCCAGGCCTTCATCCGCATGCTGGAGGCCTATCTCGGCGAGAACCCGTTCCGCGACGGCATTCGCGCCTACATGGCCGCGCATGCCACTTCCAACACCACGACCGCCGATCTCTGGCAGGCGCTGGAGCAGGCAACCGGCAAGCCGGTCGCCGCGATCGCATCGTCCTTCACCGAGCGGGCCGGGGTGCCGCTGGTCATCGCCGAGACCGATTGCAGGGATGGCGTGCAGCAGCTCGCGCTGCAGCTGGAGCGGTTCGCGGTCATCCCCGCGCGGTCCTTTGCCGGCGCTTCCGATGGGAAGAACCTGCCGAGCGTATCCTGGAAGCTGCCGCTCGCTTTCGGCCCCGTCGGCGCGGGCGCATCGCCCTCGGCCGTGCTGCTCGACGGGATGACAAGCCTCGCTTCGGGTCCTTGCGGCGCGCCGCTCAAGATCAATCTCGGCGACGTCGGCTACTACCGCGTGAGCTATGGCCCGCGAAGCAGCGCGGCGCTGGCCGCGGCGCTCGACCGGATGGCGCCGGAGGACCGGCTCAACATGCTCGCTGACGGCTGGGCCATGGTGGCAGGCCGTCGCGCCGAGATGAGCTCCTACCTCGCGCTGGTCGAGCGGCTCTCGCCTCATGACCAGCGCGCGGTCTGGGATCAGGTGATATCAAGCTTCGCGACCCTGGATCATTTGGCGCGCGGCGAAGCTGAGCGCGAGGCGCAGCGCGCCTATGCACGGGCGCGGCTGCGTCCCGTGTTCGATCGGCTGGGCTGGGACGCCGCGGGTCAGGGTACGCTCGTCGGCGATGATGACGACACCTTGCTGCGCGCGCGGCTGATCCGCATGCTCGGCGATCTCGGCGATGCCGATATCCTGCGCGAGGCGCGCGCGCGTTTTGCGCGTTTCCTTGACCAGCCGCAGACGCTGGCGCCGGAGCTGCGTGACAGCGTCATCCATCTCGTCGGCCTCAAGGCCGACACGACTGCCTACGAACAGCTGCTCGGGCTGGCGCGCGCCAGCACCGTGACCAGCGAGCGTGTGCGCTATTACCTGGCGGCCGCGACCGCGCAGGATGCGGCGCTTGCAAAGCGCACGCTGGCATTGACGCTGACGTCGGAGATCCCGGTGACGATCGTGGGGCCGGTCATCGGCAGCGTCGCGTCCGCCGCCGAGCAGCCGGAGCTGGCCTGGCAGTTCGTGCGGGACAATTTCGATGTGCTGCTGGCCCGGCTCGGCCCCGGATTTCGCGACCAGATGGTGCCGAACCTGATGACGAATTTCAACGACGAGGAACATGCGTTGCAGCTTGCGCATTTCGAGCCGTCGCAGTCGACCGCCGGCGGCCGCATCGCTACGGCACGCGCGCTGGAGACGATGGCGATCGCAGCGGATTTCAAGGCGCGGGCAATCCCAGAGCTTGCGGCGTGGATCAGGCAGCGCAAACCTTGAGTCACGTCGCC
>Ga0209455_1001217_pt1 | contig 12269 bp, 12 predicted proteins | sample AraplaCol_mCL_r2_FD_184275 | JGI IMG/M metagenome (GOLD analysis project Ga0209455, IMG submission 184275) | Arabidopsis root microbial communities from North Carolina, USA - plate scrape CL_Col_mCL_r2 (SPAdes) (version 2) | ecosystem: Host-associated > Plants > Roots > Endosphere | place: USA...
TCCATATGCAGCAGCTTGCGCTGAATGACATCCGGCTCGTCGAAAGGGCGGATGCGGAAGACCATATCGGCCTCGCGCCGCGCCAGGCTGTAGAGCCGCTGATCGGTGACAAGCTCGATCGTCACCTGGGGATGCGCTTGCGTGAAAGCTGTGAAGATCGGCGTCAGCACATGGGCGCCGAACCAATCCGAGGATGAGATCCGCAACATCCCGTCGATCTGCCCACCCTGGCCCGCCAGCTGCCGCTCGAAGGCGATTGCCTCCTCTTCCACCCGCTCGGCATGCTTCAGCACCGCAGCCCCTGCTTCGGTCAGCACGAAGCCCTCGGCAGTGCGCTGGAACAGCGTCTGGCCGACCGCCTGTTCCAGTGCCCGCAGGCGCCTGCCCATGGTCGGCTGGGTCTGGCCCAATTGCCGGGCGGCGGCACCCAGTGTGCCGCTGCGGGCGATGGCGAGGAAAACGCGAAGATCGCTCCATTCCATGATGTTTGCCTTGGTGATTGCCCCGCGGGGTCATGCATTAAAGTTTGGGTGACGTGCATATTGGTTTATTTCCAAACATTTTAGCATATCTCATCATCCCTGCATTCATCGTTCATCCCGTGCAGGAGCCGGATCATGATTGCCACAGCGAAAAACCCGTCACAGCAACAGGCAAAGGAAGGGCAGCGCATGCAGGCCGCCGTCTTGGAGAGCTATGGAACGCCGTTGCAGATCCGGGAAATCACCAAGCCAAAGCCGGGCAAAGGCGAGGTCCTGGTGAAGATTGCTGCCAGCGGCGTCAATCCGCTGGATCTCAAGATCGCCGCCGGCCAGGCCGCCCATGCCAAGCAGAACCTGCCGGCCATTCTCGGCATCGATCTCGCCGGCACCGTCGAGGCGGTGGGCGAGGGTGTCACCACTTTCCGGCCGGGCGACGAGGTCTATGGCATGACCGGCGGTGTCGGCGGCGTTCAGGGTTCTCTCGCCGGCTATGCCGCGGTCGATGCCGATCTCCTGGCGAAGAAGCCCCATAACATCACCATGCGCGAAGCGGCGGCCTTGCCGCTGATCGTCATCACCGCCTGGGAAGGCCTGGTCGACCGCGCCGGTGTCACTGCCGGCGACAAGGTGCTGGTGCAGGGTGGCGGCGGCGTCGGCCATATCGTCATCCAGCTCGCCAAGGCCTTTGGCGCCGAGGTCTATGTGACGGAATCCGAGCGCAAGAAGGCTCAGATGGAAAGCCTCGGCGCCACCTTCATCGATCGCCACACGCAATCGGTCGCGGATTATGTCGCCGCCCATACCGGCGGCGAGGGCTTCGACATCGCCTATGACACGGTGGGTGGTGCTGGGCTCGATGCTTCTTTCGAGGCGGTCAAGGTCTATACCGGCCATGTGGTGAGCTGCCTCGGCTGGGGCCAGCATAAACTGGCGCCGCTTTCCTTCCGCGGCGCCACTTATTCCGGTGTCTTCACCCTGATGCCGCTGCTGACCGGCAAGGGCCGCGCCCATCACGGCGAGATCCTCGCCGAGACGGCGAAGTTGATCGAGGCCGGCAAGCTGTTGCCGATTGTCGATCCCCGCCGATTCGCTTTGGAGACCGTCGCGGAAGCGCATGCGGCGATGAGCGATCGCTCCGCCACCGGCAAGATCGTGGTCGAGATCACGCATTAAGCTGTGACTGGACGCGATGTTGCTTCCGACAAGTCCCATCCTCGCATAGGCGGCGATGGGCTTTTCTTTTGGGCTGCCAATCCGCAAAAAGTTTCGCCACCTGCGGGGTGAGCCGCAGATGGCGATGGGTAATCCTCTCGTTTCGCTTCAACCGCGGACGGTGCGCAGCTTAGTGCCACCCAGCTTGGCGCCTTCGCGCTGCCGGATATGGGCCAGCAAGGTCCGGGCTGAGTCCGCCATCACCAGGATGCCGCCGGCGAGGATCGCCGTATCCTTCAGCACCAGGCGGCCGGCGCCCGAGAGATAAGGGAAGCCGAATTCCGCATCACCCAAAGGCTGGACCCAGGCTTCCGGCGTGGTGATCAGGAAGGACAAGGTCACGATCGGTGTCGCGAAGGCAAGGAAGCCGCCAATCAAACCGATCAGGGCGGAAACCGGGTTCAACAGCACCAGCAAGCCGATGGTGATCTCGACGATGCCAAGGCCGGTCGAGAAGGCGTAGGTGTTGTTCGCTTCCTGCCAGGCCCGCTGTGCCGGTACCAATTGGCCCTCATGGGTGAGATGTGCCTGGTACAGTTCCGGATGTTTGTAGAAGTATGACAGGAACGGGCTGTTGGCGACGAAAGGCGTGATGCTGTCGGCTTCGTAATGCACAAATTTCAGGGCACCGATCCACAGGAAGATGATGGCAAAGGCGATGCGGAGCGCATTGACGCCGATCTTGTCGGTACTGCCAACCAGTTCCAGGCCGGTTTCAGCGTAAGAGGTGATGCGTTTCATGATCTATTCCTCCATTTGGCCGCAGGGCGCCGTCGGCGGCGCTTCCTTGCGTGGCCGGGAGTCAGCGGTCAGTTTGACGATAGGATTTGGTGGAGCTGGACGAATTCCGCGGGACGGATGATGGGATCGGGTGGCTGCGGCATCGATCCATCCAGGATCGCTGCCGCACCGTCACCTCCGCCATCACTTGTCGTGCTCGTTATAGGCGTCGAGCACACGGGTCGAATAGACCAGGGCTGCACCGGCATTGACGGTAATGGCCGTGCCGAGCGCCTCGGCGATTTCTTCCTTGGTGGCGCCGTGCTTGATGGCGGCGTCGGTATGGACGGTGATACAACCGTCGCAACGCAGCGTCACGGCGACGGCAAGGGCGATGAGTTCGTTCACTTTGGCGCCTAGGCGGTTGGTCTTCTGGGAGGCGCCGGCCAATCCCATATAGCCCTTCACGGTATCGGGGCTGAGCTTACCGACTTCGCCAACGCCGGTCATGATCTGCTGGCGATAGGTGTTCCAATTAAGCATCGACATGATGATCTCCTTTCACGGGGTTAAGACATTCAGGTAAAGCTGCTTTTCTTTTTCGGTCGGTGTTTCGCTCCGACACCCAGAACTTAAGCCCGGTAGAGCTTTTCTTGAATGACCGGGCGGATCAGCTTCATGACCGGGCGGATCAAACCAATGCCACGACCATTGGCCGGCGGGTCGTATCGCGATCATCCAGAGGATCAACAGGCTTGATTTTCCAAGGAAAACCGCTGGCCGCCGCCTGTCAGCTTCCATGGCTTTCCGGCCTTGCTTGCGATAGGCTGCGGCTGATCCCGCGATGAACCGTTTCCAATGGGGTGACATGGCTCCGCCTGCCGCGACGACGAGACCGACGAAATCGACAAAGACCGCGGCTTTGCCGGCAAAGCCGGACATGGCAGCCGAGGCGGGGAATGTTGATGGCAGGATGGATGCGCTGAGCAGCCTGGCGCCGCTCTTGCGGGTACGGCCCATCTTCGACAACCTCTGCCGCTTCGGCGAGCAATGGGCTTCCGCCCACACGCCGGAACGTGACGGCTGGGTGCCGTTCCACCTCGTCACCGCGGGAAGCTGTGTCATCACCGTGCCAGGTGCCGGTTCCCATCCTCTCGCGCGCGGAGATATCGCCCTGCTGCCGCATGGCGGGGCGCATGTGGTGCATGGCACTGATACGCCGGCCGCGCTGGGGAAGACGCCTGGCCTGCGCAGCTACGCCACCAGCACGATCATGGTGAAGACCAATGTGGCGGAAGGCGAGGCGTCCACCGAATTGCTTTGCGGTCGGCTGCAATTCGAACTGGCGCAGCAGAACCTGGTGTTGGCCGCCTTGCCGGCGATCATCGTGTTGCGCTCCGATGACGGTTCCGCCGCCGGGCGATTGCAGCAGATGATGATCACCATCCGTGACGAATTAGTGACGGCACTGCCTGGCGCCGCCGCCATCGCCAATGACCTTGCCAGTGCGCTCATGGTGATGGTGCTGCGTCTGCATATCGCCCAGCAGAACATGAATCTCGGCCTGTTCGGGCTGCTCAGCCAGCGCCAGGCTGCGCGGGCCGTGATTGGCCTCATCGAACAGCCTGACAAGGCCTGGACGCTGGACGAACTGGCCGACCGCGCCGGTGCCTCGCGGGCGACCCTGGTGCGGCTGTTCCAGAAGACGGCCGGCATGGCGCCGCTGGAATTCCTCACCGATCTCCGGCTCAATCTCGCCCGCAACCGGCTCGTTGCCGGCCAGGAAACCATGGCGGAGATCGCGATCGCGGTCGGCTATCAGTCCGAGAGTGCCTTCAGTCGTGCCTTCACTCGCCACTTCGGCGTGGCACCGAGTTCGCTGCGCTTAGCCTGAAGATATGAATGAATTGCCCCTTCCTATGAACTGCCGGTCACGCAGTCATTGACCTGCCAGGCAGCATGATCGCGTTGCGATAACGCTGGTTGGCAGAAATGGCGGCGTCACGCCGCCATTTCCATCCAGGGACGATCAGAACTTGTAGCCGAAACCGGCGCCGACGATCCATGGATCTTCGGTGACCTGGGCCTTGATCGATCCGTTCACCTTGACCTTGTTGTTGAGCCACAGATGCTTGAGATCGGCGTTCAGATACCAGTTGCCGGCGAGGCGCACATCGATGCCGACCTGGGCCGCATAGCCGATCGAATTGGTGTAGCTGACCTTGTCGATGCCGTCGCCCCCGGCATGGGAATTATAGAAGATCGTGTAGTTGATACCGCCACCGATATAGGGACTGAAGCGGGCCTTGGGGAAGGGATGGAACTGCAAGGTCAGGGTGGGTGGCAGCAACCAGACGCTACCGAGATCGACATTGCCGAGCGAGGTGCCGTGGGCCGAGACATCATGCTTCGAGGTGGCAGCGATCAGTTCCAAAGCGAAGTAGTCGGTGAGGAAGTAGGAGAAGTCGACCTCGGGCACCGCCTCATTGCTGATATGCGGATTACCGCCGATCGTGTTGATGCTGCCGTGGTCGCGCGGAATGATTTCGATGCCGCGCAGACGGATCATGAAATCCCCGGCGCTTTTGCCGTATTGCGGCTCGGCCTTCGGTGCCGGCGGTGTTGTCGATGCCGGCTGCGGCGCTGCCGGCGTTGTGTCATCGGCGCGGCTTGCGGTGCCGGCCGAGAGCAGGGCAAGGCCCAAGGCGGCGGCGCAAAGGCTCGTTTTCACATTCTTTTTCATGGCGATCCCCATTTGATGCAGGCATGTCGTCAGGCGGATGCGGTTCCGCCGCTATGCCATGCCTCTTTGAAATCCAGTCTGGTGTGATGTGTGGTTGGGCGGTGTAGTAGCGGTGGCGTGTGTTAGGTGAGGTGTCGGTGATCGACCCGTTCGATCGCTGCGATCGAGCGATCTGATTGATCGAGATGCCGGCACTGTCGCCGATGACCTTGAGTCGGGATTTGATTTGGATCACGTGGGGCCGCGCCACTTCGCCGCGCCTCCTGCAGGCGGGGAACCGGGTGCGGTCATTCTGCCTGCAGCAGCGGTGCTTTTTGCCGGATGAGCCTCTTACCGGATGACAAGGTGTCGCAGCTCAGCTAAGCAAACATCTCAGGTCATTTCTCTCGAGCCGGATCATGCCCGCCAATCTCATTGCCTTCTGCGTTATCGCCGTCCTGCTGCGCCTCACCACGCTGGTGATCTCGGTTCGTCATGAACGGGCCCTAAAGGCAGATGGCGCTGTCGAGATTGGCGCCGGCAACAGCACCCTCCTGGCACTCACCCACGTCCTCTATTACGTTGCTGCCATTGCCGAGAGCAGCTGGCACGGGGCAATTCATGAGGGCGCGATTCGTGAGGGCGCCGCCACCTATGACGGGGTTACCTGGGCCGGGCTCGCACTCTATGCCTTCGGCATGGTGATGCTGCTGCTGGTGATCCGCATCCTCGGCCGCTTCTGGACCGTGAAGCTGCTGATCGCCCGGGACCATGAGCTGGTCACCCATCCGCTGTTCCGGCGGGTGCGCCATCCCAACTACTTCCTCAATATCCTGCCGGAGCTTGTGGGCTTTGCCCTGGCCTTGCATGCCTGGTGGACCCTGGTGATCGGCCTCGTCCTCTATGCCGTGCCGCTCGTCATCCGCATCCGCCAGGAAGAGAAGGCGATGGCGGCAAAGTTCGAGCGCTATTGAAGACTTTGCGCTATGGTCGGTGACGGCAGGGCGTAGCAACGAGAGGAACGAGCAGGCAGATGTTTCGATTACCGACCACGGCGACGGCACCCTTCTGTCCTTCGGAAGTGCGCGGCACAGTCGCCGTCGGGCTTGGCCTGCCATTCTGGAAAAAGGTGCTGCGCTTTGCCGGGCCGGGCTTGCTGATCTCGGTCGGCTATATGGATCCCGGCAATTGGGCGACCGATATCGAGGCCGGTTCGCGCTTCGGCAATGATCTCCTCTTCGTCGTGGGTCTCTCCAGCTTGGCCGGCGTCATCCTGCAGACACTCTGCGCCCGGCTCGGTATTGTTGCCGAGCGCGATCTGGCCCAGCTCTGCCGCACCCAATATTCCCGCCCGGTGGCGCTGATGCTCTGGCTGCTGGCGGAAATCGCCATCGTCGCCTGCGATGTCGCCGAGGTGTTGGGCTCCGCCTTGGCTTTGCAACTGCTTTTCCATCTGCCGCTCTGGGCCGGCGTGCTGCTGACCGGGCTCGACACCATCATCGTGCTTAGCCTCAAGGGCCATGGCTTCCGGCAATTGGAGGCGATCGTGCTCGGCTTGGTCGGCACCATTGCCTTTTGCTTCCTGGTGGAACTGATCCTGCTGCAGCCTGCCTGGGCTGATGTTGTGCCGGGCTTCCTCCCCAGGCTCAGCGTCGTCACCAATCCGGAGGCGCTCTATCTCGCGATCGGCATCATCGGCGCGACGGTGATGCCGCATAACCTCTATCTGCATTCCTCGGTGGTGCAAACCCGCATGGTGGGTGAGATGCGCGATCAGAAGGCCGAGGCAGTCAAGCTGGCAACGGCCGATATAACCGTCTCATTGCTGCTGGCGATGTTCGTCAATGCGGCGATCCTGATCACTGCGGCGACGGCCTTCCATACGACCGGCCACCAGGACGTGACGGATATCGACCAGGCCTATCGCCTGCTGGAACCTTTGGCCGGGGCGGGTGCTGCCATCCTGTTCGGCCTGGCGCTGCTCGCTTCCGGGCAGAGCTCCACCTTCACCGGCACGCTGGCCGGCCAGGTGATCATGGACGGTTTCCTGCAGATCAAGATCCCCTGCTACCAGCGCCGCCTGATCACCCGGACGCTGGCGCTCATTCCCGCTTTCATCGGCGTGGTCTGGTTCGGCGAGGGCTCGGTCGGCCGGCTGCTGGTCCTTACCCAGGTGGTGCTGACCCTGCAACTGCCTTTCGCGCTCTATCCGCTGATCCGCTTCACCGGCAGCCGAAAGTTGATGGGGGCTTTCGCCAGCGGCCCCATCCTGAGCACCATTGCCTGGCTAGTTTTCCTGGTGATCGTCGTCGCCAATGTCGTGCTGCTCTGGCAGCTCGCCACCGGCTGAAGCTCCTTCCCTCAGGCAGCGATGAGGAAATCGCCCAGCTTGTCGAGGCAACCGCTCCAGCCGCGGTTGTGGTCGTCGCGTGCCTTCTCGTCGGCGAACTGTGCATGGGTGAGGGTGAAGAGCGTGCCGCCTTCCTCTGCCTTCATGGTGACGGTGACCAGCGAGGTGCGCTCCGGCATGGTGCGCCAAGTCCAGCTGAAGACCAGCTTCTGATTGGGCACGACCTCGCGATAGAGGCCGCTGACATCATGCTCCTCGCCGTCCAGGGTCTGGAAGACGACGCGGTAACGGCCGCCGACAGTGACATCGGTCTCGGCACGCAAGACCGGGCCGGCATCGGGACCGAACCAATGCACTATTTTTGTCGGGTCGGTCCAGGCTTGGTAGACGAGTTCGGGCGGCGCCTTGAAATGCCGGGTGAGGGTGAGGCTGGGCCGTTCGCCGCCCGGGGTGTGGCTGGCTTGGCTGCTGCTCTCCGGGTTTTGGCCGGGGGGCTGGTTGCGGCTGTTTTCGTTTCCTGCGTCTCTTTGCATGTCCCTGCTTCCACAAAATCTGTTTCGACGAAAGCGGCGAGGCGGTCGAGTTGCCCGGACCAGAACTGCTGGTAGAAAGCCAGCCAGGACATGGCCGGTTCCATCGGACCCGCCGTCAAGCGGCAGGCGACGGTCCGACCGGTCTTGCTGCGGGTGATGAGCCCCGCCGCTGCCAACACATCCAGATGCTTCATGATTGCCGGCAGCGAAACCGGGAAGGGCCGGGCGAGATCACTGACCGCCATGCCGTCCCGCGCCCGCAACTGCGCCAGCAATGCCCGCCGCGTCGGATCCGCCAAGGCAGCAAAGACGCGGTCCAGCGCGGCATCCTCATAGTTAACCATGAAGTTAAGTGTTAGGGCTGTGCGGCAAGGCTGTCAAGCGTTCACGCGCCAAGGGCGGATTCCACTTGTGCCAAGCGGTCCGCGAAATGATGCGCCAAATGGTCGATCCAGGCGCGCACGGCCGGTGTCAGGCCGCGGCTGGTGGTGAAGACGAGATGGACGATGCCATCCAGGGAATGCCAGTCGGGAAAGAGCCGCAGCAACTGGCCGGCGCGCAGATGCGGGCGACAGATGTGATCGGGCAATAGCGCGATGCCAAGCCCCGCGACCGCCGCATTGCGCAGGCTGGCGAGGTCGCCGGTGGAGAGGCGCGGCTCATGCTGCAGCATCAGGGTATTGCCATCCGGGCCGACGAGGTCCCAGGTCACCGGACCGCGCTCTTCGCTTGCTGACAATGTCGGCAGGGAAGCGAGGCGCTGGATATCGGTGAGATCGGCCGGCCGTTCTTCCGTCAGGCGATTGACCAGGACCGGGCTCGCGACGAGGATGCGCCGGCTCTTCGCCAGGCTCCGCAGGGTGAGCTCGGCATCGGAATCGAGCTTAAGTCGAACCCGTAGCGCTACATCGATCGCCTCGCGGATCAGGTCGACGGGGCGGTTGGCGGCGACGATCTGCATCCGCACTTTCGGATATTGCGCCATGAAGGTCGGCAGGATATCGCCGATCAATTCCATCAGCCCGGTGGGACAGCTGAAACGAACGACGCCGGCCGGTTCGGTCTGTGCCGCGGCGACGGCCTTCTCGGCCCGCTCGATCTCGCTCAGCGCGGCGCGGCAGTGGTCGTAGTAAGCGCGGCCGATCTCGGTCACGCGGAAGCGGCGCGACGACCTTTCGATCAGCCGCACGCCGAGGCGCCGCTCCAACTGGGCGACATGCCGGCTGAGCTTTGATTTCGGCTGGCGCAGGGCCCGGCCGGCGGCCGCGAAGCCACCATGGGCCACCACTTCGGCGAAGAAGAAGAGTTCGTTCATATCCTGCATGTAGGCTCTCATCGTTCTATATATAGAACGTATCGTGCAAATAATGCCAACTACAAGCTATATCGTTCCGTTCATAAGTTCATAGCCGTGAAGGGCCGCAAGAGAGCCGCTTCAAAACGACGAACCTCAATGAATGGAGACAGGAAATGAGCGGTAGATTGCAGGGCAAGGTCGCGGTTGTGACTGGCGGTACCACGGGCATCGGCCTCGCTACGGCCAAGCGTTTCGCAGCCGAAGGCGCCCAGGTCTATATCACCGGCCGCCGCCAGGCCGAGCTCGATGCCGCCGTCAAGGCAATCGGCAAGAACGTGACCGGCGTGCAGAGCGACGTCGCCAAGCTCGCCGATATCGACAAGCTCTATGACGTCGTGCAGCAGCACCACAGCCAGATTGACGTGTTGTTCGCCAATGCCGGCGGCGGCGAATTCGCGCCCTTGGGTGCCATCACCGAAGAGCATTTCGACAAGACCTTCGCGACCAATGTGAAGGGCCTGCTCTTCACGGTGCAGAAGGCACTCCCCTTGTTGCGCGACGGCGCCTCGGTGATCCTCACCGGCTCGACCACCGGCTCGATGGGTACGGCTGCTTTCAGTGTTTACAGCGCCACCAAGGCGGCGGTCCGCAATTTCGCCCGCAGCTGGGCGCTCGATCTCAAGGAACGCAAGATCCGCGTCAACACGCTGAGCCCCGGCCCGGTCAACACGCCCGGCCTGCTGGGCCTGGTGCCGGAAGGCCAGGGCGACGGGCTGCTGACCTATCTCTCCAGCCTGGTGCCGAGCGGCCGTGTCGCCGATGTCGACGAAATCGCCAAGGTCGCGACCTTCCTCGCTTCCGATGACAGCAGCTTCGTGAATGGTTCGGAGGTCTTCGCCGATGGCGGCATGGCGCAGGTCTGAGATGACACGGGTCTGACAAGAGAGAGGTTCGAAACACAACCTCGCATCGCCTGGCTTCCCACGGGGCCGGGCGATCACCGTTTGTGCCGGCAGTGTTAGACGCGCAGCTCGATCAGTTCCGTTTCGATCTCGCCGTGCCGCAAATGCAAGCGCCCGACGGCGATCGGCAAGGTGAAGCGGCGCGGGCCGGCACTGCCGGGATTGATATAGAGAACGCCGTTCTCGCGCTTGGCCAGGGGGCGGTGCGAATGGCCGCTCATCACCACCTGGATGCCGGCGGCGACCGGATCGATAGCGAGCAGGCCGAGATCGTGCAGGATGTGGCAGGTAATGCCGGCGATTGTCACATCGGCGGTCTCCGGAATACGCCAGGCCCATTCCGCCATGTCGTTATTGCCGCGCACCGCCGTGACGGGCGCAATCTCGGCCAAGCGGTCAAGGATCGCGGGGTCGCCGATATCACCAGCATGCAGAATGGCATCGCTGCCCCGCAAGGCATCGACCGCCTGCTGCCGCAACAGGCCATGGGTATCGGAAATCAAGCCGATGGTGGTCATGATGCTGGCAGTCTGCGCTGCCAACTTCAAAGAAGGCAAGTCGTCGTGCATTTGACACTCGATAATTTTCCATGTTCTGTTTCAACCTGATGTTGAAATTTCCACGGACGCGGGAATTGGCGCATAGGCATGGATGCACGAAAGATAGAGGCCTTTCTTGATCGATACAGGTCGCTGACACCTGACGCCATTGCTTTGCTCGACGAAGATCGGCACAGGCTGGCGGGTGAGGAAGCTGCGGCCCTTGATCGTGTGATGCGGGATCCGGAGAAAAAGCAACGGATCGACGTCGCGATCGCCCAACTCGATCTGATGAAGCGACGCAGTTTTCGGTTATTCATTCTCGAATTTCTTGCCTACGCTTTTTTTACCGGAAGCATCACGATGTTCGCCGGACCACATAGCCACGAAGCATATGCCGCTCTATGGTTGGCTATTCTGCTTTATGCTTGGATGCTACGCCCCCGCTTGTTGCGGTTTGTGGCTCGGGACACCGGGGCCGCAGCGGAAGGCGATGGGAAATTATAGTTGTCATCAGTATTTGTCATTCAGCGCGCGATTGAACATTGGTTGATGAGGCTTCATAAGGACTACAGCCCAGGTACCATCCGATTGTCCCTAGGATGTCGTGAAACAAGAGATTGCCAGAATGACCACATCAGACACCGCCGCCCGCATCCGCACTTTCTTCGCCAGCTATAACGACGCTTTCAGTGCGCTGAACACGGCCGGCATCATCGACCATTTTCATTTCCCGGCGCAGATCTCCACCGAGACCCAGGGCTATGTCTTCAACACCCGCCAGGACATGGTCGATGATATGAAGGGTTTTGTCGACTTCTATGCCGATCAGGGTTTCGAGAAGGTGGTGCTGGCTGATCTCGAGGTGCAGGAGTTGTCGCCGGCCTTTGCCCTGGCGCATATCCATTGGCATCTGAAGCACAAGGACGGCAGCGATCTCGTGCGGGTCCACAGCACCTATGTGCTGCGCATGACCGGGGCGGAGCCGGCGATCATGGGCATCCTCGGCCATGACGAGGATACGCAGTGGAAGAAAAAGCAGGGCTGATACCAGGCTGAAACCCGGCACCGGTCTGGTGGCGGGGGAAGGGGAGGGGGAAATGACGGTGACGATGCCGCCGGTGAAATCGGCGGACCGGCTGGTCGCGAATATCAAGACGGCGCGCTTTCAGCAATTCGAAGCCGACGGCGCCGTCATCCCCGGCCAGAGCTATCTGCAATTCGACGACACCTTCGAAGCGGCGACGGGTTTCCATGTCTATCGCATGGCGCCCGGCACGGCGAGCCAGCCGCATGAACATACCTGTCACGAATCCTTCTACGTGGTCGACGGCGAACTCATCGACCATGACGGCTATGTCTACCGCGCCGGCGATTTCGTGCTGCTGAAGGAAGGCACCATCCACAACACCCGCACCGAGACCGGCGCCACCCTCATCGTCTTCATCCGCA
>Ga0209455_1001220_pt1 | contig 12226 bp, 8 predicted proteins | sample AraplaCol_mCL_r2_FD_184275 | JGI IMG/M metagenome (GOLD analysis project Ga0209455, IMG submission 184275) | Arabidopsis root microbial communities from North Carolina, USA - plate scrape CL_Col_mCL_r2 (SPAdes) (version 2) | ecosystem: Host-associated > Plants > Roots > Endosphere | place: USA...
CAGGAACTGGGCAACGCCACCGGCTTCGATTTCGAGCTGACGGATGTCGCCGGTATCGGTCACGACCGGCTGGTCGCCGCGCAGGGGCAGTTACTCGGCATGGCGGCCAAGGACCCGCGCCTTGCGGGCGTGCGTCCCAACAGCCTGCCCGACCAGCCGCAGCTCAAGGTCGATGTCGACCAGGACAAGGCACAGGCGCTCGGCGTGAATATCGCCGACGTCAACAGCACCATCTCGGCGGGATGGGGCAGCGCCTATATCAACGACTTCATCGATCGCGGCCGCGTCAAGCGCGTCTTCATCCAGGCCGATGCGCCGTTCCGGCTGAAGCCCGAGGATCTCGCGGACTTCTACGTGCGCGGCACCAACGATCAGATGGTGCCCTTCACCACGCTCGCGTCGACCCACTGGCAGTCGGCGCCGGTGCAGCTCAACCGCTATAACGGCGTGCCCGCGATGGAATTGCTGGGCGTGCCGGGACCGGGCCAGAGCTCGGGTGCGGCATTGAAGGCGATGGAAGAATTGCAGGCCAAATTGCCGCCGGGCACCGGCTTCGAATGGACCGGTCTGTCCTACGAGGAACGGCTGGCGGGCGGACAGGCAAAGTCGCTCTACGGCCTGTCGCTACTGATCGTCTTCCTCTGCCTCGCCGCGCTCTATGAAAGCTGGTCGGTGCCTGTATCGGTGATGCTGGTGGTGCCTTTGGGCGTGTTCGGCGCGGTGCTCGCGGCGACGCTGACGGGCGTCAACAACAACATCTATTTCCAGGTCGGCCTGATCACCACGATCGGCGTGTCGGCGAAGAACGCGATCCTGATCGTGGAGTTCGCCGAGGAACGGATGCGCGAGGGCATGAACGCCTTCGACGCCGCCGTCGCCGCCGCACGGCTTCGACTACGTCCGATCCTGATGACCAGCTTCGCGTTCGTGTTCGGCGTGTTCCCGCTCGCCATCTCGTCCGGCGCGGGATCGGGCGCGCAGAATGCGATCGGTCGCTCGGTGGTCGGCGGCATGCTCGCGGCGACAATCTTCGGCATCTTCTTCGTGCCGATGTTCTTCGTGGCGGTGCGCCGCCTGTTCGAACGGCGCCGGGAGAATAAGGGCGCGGCGGACGACATGACGGAAGCGCAGGCATGAAAAAGCTCATCCCTCTAACCGCGATGCTGCTGCTCGGCGGCTGCGATCTGGCCCCGGCCTACAATCGGCCGGGCCTGCCCGCACCCGCGAGCCTGCCTGCCGGCGGCACCTATCCTGCCGCCAATGCCGCGACCGCGGCGTCGGACATCGCCTGGCAGGATTTCTTCGTCGATCCGTCGCTCCGGCAGGTGATCAGCGAAGGCCTCGCCAACAATCGCGACCTGCGCGTCGCACTTGCCAACGTGCAGGCCGCGCGCGCGCAATATCGTGTCCAGCGCGCGGACCTGTTGCCCACGATCGGTGCCAATGCCGGCGCGACCTACGCCAAGACCGCGCAGGCCGAGGTCTTCCCAGGCCAGTCGCGCACCAGCCACATCTATCAGGCAAATGCCGGCTTCTCGGCGTTCGAGATCGATCTGTTCGGCCGCGTCCGCAACCTGACCAAGGCCGCACTCGACCAATATCTCGCGACCGAGGAAGGCGCACGCGCCACGCGGATCACGCTCATCTCGGAAATCGCGAGTGCGTACCTGACGATGGCCGCCGACCAGGATCAGCTCAAGATCTCGCAGGATACGCTCGACAGCTTCAAGCAGACGGTCGATCTCACCACCGCGCAATTCCAGCACGGCGTGATCTCGGAGCTGGAAGTGCGCCAGGCGCAGACCAATTACGAGCAGGCGCGCTACGATATCGCCGCGCTCCAGACGCAGATCGCGCGCGATCAGAATGCGCTCAACCTGCTGGTGGGCACGACTGTGACCGCAGACCTGCTGCCGACGGGCTTAAGCGATCGCACCTTCACGCTCGCCCAGATCCCCGCCGGGATCAGCTCGGACGTCCTGCTCCAGCGCCCCGACGTGCTCCAGGCCGAGGATCAGCTGAAGGCGCAATATGCCAATATCGGCGCGGCGCGCGCGGCCTTCTTCCCGCAAATCTCGCTAACCGCGCTCGCGGGCACGCTCAGCACCGGCCTGTCCGGCCTGTTCGACCACGGTAGCTACACCTACCAGGTCGCGCCGACCGCCAGCCAGACGATCTTCGATTTCGGCCGCAACGCCGCCAATCTGAAGTTCGCCAAGGCCAGCCGCGACGCGGCGCTGGCAACCTACGAGAAATCGATCCAGACCGCCTTCCGCGAGGTCGCCGACGCGCTCGCCGAACGCGGCACGATCGACGAGCAACTCCGCGCGCGCACCACCCGCGCCGAAGCGGCGGGCACCGCCTACAAATTGTCCGACGCGCGCTATCGCTCGGGCGTCGATCCGTTCCTCACCACCTTGGACGCGCAGCGCACCGCTTATGCCGCGCAGCAGAATTTGGTGCAGACCCGCCTCGACGCGGCCGCCAACCTGGTCGAACTCTACCGCGCTTTGGGTGGCGGTTTGCGCTCGAAGTAATATCCGCCGTCATCCCCGCGAGGCGGGGATCCACTCTGCGGCTAGGCGCTGGCCTCCCGGTGGATTCCCGCCTTCGGCTTCGCCGAAGTTTATCCTGAGCAACGCCGCAGGCGGCGTCGAAGGGCGGGAATGAGGGAGGATTAGGCGGCGGCCACCACTACTGCCGCACCACCACCCCGCCCTTCATCACCAGCTGCACAGCTTTAACCGCCGCGACATCTCTGGTCGGATCCCCCTCGACCGCAACGATATCCGCCAGCATCCCCGGCTTGAGCGACCCCACGTCCTGCAGGTGCAGGATATGCGCGTTGCCCGAAGTCGCCGCGGTCAGCACCGCGATCGGGGCCATGCCCGCTTGCTGCATCAGGATCATCTCGCGCCAATTCTGCCCGTGCGGGAATACGCCGACATCGCCGCCCATGCAGATCGGCACGCCCGCCGCCAAGGCCATCTTGAAGCTGCGCCGATTCTCCTCGACCGCCGGCGGCGCGGGCTCCTGCCCGTTCCAGCCACGATAGCGCGACACCGCATCGGAGGCCGCCAGGGTCGGGCAGAGCCCGATCCCCTTGTCGTGCATCATCTTGAAGATCTCGGGCGTGCCGCCATAGCCATGCTCGATCGTGTCGACCCCCGCCGCGATCGCGCGCCGCATGCCTTCGGGCGTAACCGTATGTACCGCCGCGATCCGCCCCGCATCGTGCGCGGCCGCCGCGCCCGCGTTGAGCTCGGCCTGGGTCAAAGTCGCTCGGCTCGGCTCCTTGGGTAGGTAATGATAGTCGGCGTACATCTTCACGACATCCGCGCCCGCCGCGATCTGGTCGCGTGCCGCGCGTTGCATATCGTCCGCCCCGCTCACCTCCTGCGCGCCCTGCGGAATCTTGAGCCCCGGCTCGAACCCCTTGGGGCCGTAGGCGCCCTCCGCCACGATCGCCTTGGTCGCGACCATCATCCGCGGCCCCGGCACGATCCCCTGGTCGATCGCCTGCTTGAGGCCCACGTCGGCGAAGCCCGCGCCCTCGGTGCCAAGATCGCGCGCACTGGTGAAGCCCGCCATCAACGTATCGCGCGCATGCACGATCGCGCGTGCGGTCCTGACCGCCAGCGGCTCGTGCAGCACCTGATCGTCCCAGCTCGTCTCGTTGTACGGGTGGAGGAACATATGGCTGTGCCCCTCGATCATGCCGGGCATCACCGTGTCGCCCGGCAGCTCGATCACGCGCGTTCCCGCCGGCGTCGCCAGATGCGGCCCGACCGCGGCGATGTGATCGCCCTCGACCAGCACGTCCCATCCCGCGTGCACCGCAACCCCGTCGAACAGTTGCGCGCCGCGCAGCAATATCGCGGGGTCGGCCGCCCGTGCCGAAGTGCCCAGCATCAGCAGCCCGATGAGCCAGCTTTTGCGCATATCCGTCTCCCTTGCCGCCCGCCCTTCCGCGCGCGATACACGCCCCATGGATAAAGCGACGCACCGGCTCCGCAAGCTGATCCCGCTCCTCGGCGCATTCCTCGCAACGTCCGCGATGGCCCAGCCCGCCGATCTCGCCCGCCAGCAGGCGGAGGCGCAGCGCGTCACCATCGTCCGCGACGATTGGGGCATCGCGCACATCACCGGCCGGACCGACGCCGACGCCGTCTTCGGCGCGATCTACGCCCAGGCCGAGGACGATTTCGGGCGGGTCGAGGCCAATTACCTCACCGCGCTCGGCCGCACCGCCGAGGCGGAGGGCGAAAGCGCAATCTGGGCCGACGTGCGCCAGCGCCTCTATGTCGATCCCGCAGACCTTCAGGAGCGCTACCGTACGAGCCCAAGCTGGCTGCGGGCGCTGATGGACGCGTGGGCCGATGGCCTGAACTACTATCTCGCTACCCATCCGAACGTGCACCCCCGGGTGCTCACCCATTTCGAACCCTGGATGGCGCTGAGCTTCACCGAGGGCAGCATCGGCGGCGATATCGAGAGTATCTCGCTTTCCGAACTCAAGAGCTTCTACGGCGGCATGAACGAGCCGAAGACTGCGCTCGAAACCGGCCGCGAGGCGCGCGAGCCACGCGGCTCCAACGGTATCGCGATCGCCCCGGGCAAGACCGAGGACGGCCACGCCCTTCTCCTGATCAACCCGCACACCAGTTTCTATTTCCGATCCGAACTGCAGATGACCAGCGGCCAGGGTTTGAACGCCTATGGCGCCTCAACCTGGGGGCAGTTCTTCATCTATCAGGGCTTCAATCCCGATATCGGCTGGATGCACACCTCGTCCGGCGTCGACAATATCGACGAGTTCGCCGAGGTGGTCGAGCGCGATGGCGGTAAGCTGTCCTACCGCTATGGCCGCCAGCTCCGCCCGGTGACGATGGTCCCGATCACGGTCAAATACCGCAGGCCCGACGGCAGCCTTGCCGATTTCAGCCTGGTGACCTTCCGCACGCATCATGGCCCGATCGTCGCTGCGCGCGACGGCCGGATGATCGCGACCGCGCTCATGTGGAAACCCGTGCCCGCGCTCGAGCAAAGCTGGCTGCGTACCAAGACCAGGGATCTCGACAGCTACATCGACGTCGCCCAGCTCCAGGCCAATTCGTCGAACGACACGATCCTAGCCGACCGCAAGGGCGAGATCGCCTATCTCCACCCGCAATTCGTGCCCGTCCGCGACGACAAGTTCGATTATACCAAACCCGTCGACGGCTCCGATCCCGCGACCGACTGGAAGGGGCTGCACACGCTCGACAGCCTGCCCAACGCGGTCGATCCCGGCGTCGGCTGGGTCAAGAACACCAACAACTGGCCCTGGACCGCCGCCGGCAAGGACAGCCCGCGCGCGAAGGAATATCCGCGCTACATGGATCAGGCGGGCGAGAATTGGCGCGGCGTCCATGTCGACAAACTGATGGCCGACGCCAAGCATTTCACACCTGAAAGTCTGATCGCGACCGCCTTCGACCCCTGGCTCCCCGCCTTCGCCACGCTCGTCCCCCAGATCACGCAGGCCTGGGACGCACTCCCGGCGAACGACCCGCGCAAGGCCGATCTTGCCGAGCCCGTCGCCCTGCTGCGCGGTTGGGACGACCGCTGGGCCTACGACTCCGAAGCGACCACGCTCGCGGTCATCTGGGGCGACACGTTGTGGCCGGATGTCGGCCCCTTCGCCAAGGCCGAGCGGATGAACGTGCCCTCCTACATTGCCGAACATGTCGGCCCCGACGCCAAGCTGGCGGCGCTGGCCAAGGCGCGCGACCGGCTGGTGCGGGATTTCGGCAGCTGGCGGGTCAAGTGGGGCGACGTCAATCGCTTCCAGCGGCTCGACGACGAGATCGAATCCCATTTCGACGATAGCAAGCCGAGCCAGGCGGTGCCCTTCACCTCGGCCCAATGGGGCTCGCTGGCCTCGTTCGGCGCCAGGCCCTACCCCAACACCAAGCGTTATTACGGCACCAGCGGCAACAGCTTCGTCGCGGTGGTCGAATTCGCCCCGCATCTGCGCGCCTGGGCGGTGACGGCAGGCGGCGAGAGCGGCGATCCCGCCTCGCCACATTTCAACGACCAGGCCCAGCGCTACATCGACGGCAAATTGCGTCCGGTCTATTTTTACCCCGCCGACCTAACTGGCCACACCGAACGCACCTACCATCCCGGCGGCTGAGATGTGGTTCCTGCTCAAAGCCGCTCTGTCGGGCCTGATCGTCGCCACTGTCTCGACCGTGGCCAAACGCTATCCCGGCTTCGGCGCGCTGATCGCCTCACTGCCTCTGGTCTCGGTGCTCGGCATGATCTGGCTATGGCATGACAAGCCCGATGCGACGAACATGGCCGCGCATGCCCAGGCGACATTCTGGTTCGTCCTGCCCTCGCTGCCGATGTTCCTGCTCATGCCCTTGCTGTTGCGTAATGGCGTAAGTTTCTGGCTGGCGCTGCTGGCCGGCTGCGCGCTCACAGTCGCGCTTTACCTCGCCATGACCTGGATCGGTCCGCGCTTTGGATTGAGGCTTTGACCGTGCGCTTCCTGCTCGCCGCTGCCTTCCTCGCGGCCCCGCTTTTCGCCGCGACGATCGAATACCATTCCGATCCCGGACCTATGTCGATCCCGCAAGTCCGCATGCTCAGGCATTCCGCAGCGCAGATCGAGCATTTCTTCGGCGGGCACTTCCCACGCCCGATCGAATTCACGCTCGCACCGAATCGCGCCGCGTTCGACAGTGCGCTCCCTTCCAATCTCGGCATGGGCAAGAGCGAATGCTGGATGGTGGGCATGGGCATCGGCGACCAGATGGTGCTGCTCGATCCGTCCGACTGGAAGGCCGAGGCGTGCGAACATGATCCCGCCAACGCCACCGACTTGCAGCGGCTGGTCACGCATGAGCTGACCCACGTCTATCACGGGCAGCACAACCCCCATTCCGACTTTGCCGGCGAGGACGATCTCGGTTGGTGGATTGAGGGGCTGGCAGTCCTGGTCTCGGGCCAACTCACGCCCGATCGCGTCACCGACGTCCGCGCTGCGATCGCCGCCGGAAGCGCCCCCACCAAACTCGACGCGGTCTGGAGCGGCAAGCTCCGCTACGGCTTCGCAGGCTCGCTCGCCGCCTATGTCGATAAACGCTGGGGCCGCGCGATGACCAGGCGCCTGCTCGCCGCGACGAGCAATGCGGAGGCCTTGAAGATGCTCGGTACGACCGAGCCGGACTTGTTGGCCGACTGGAAGAAGGCAGCGGGTTAGGGACCAAATCGGTCCAGTTTTTCGCAGCGCCGTCCGCGCACCACGCCGTCCGCCGCTTGTCGAACCAAAAGAAACAATTAGCATGCCCCTCCCTGGGGAGATCGGCATGAACTTATATCGTTGCCTGGCGGCTCTGCTGCTGTTCAGTGCCGCGCAAACGGGGAAAGCGGACACGCCCGAGGCGGCCCCCCTCGCCCAGGCATTCGGTGCCCGCCCGTGGGTGAACGGCGCCAGCATTTCCCCTGACGGCAAGCACGTCGTTTTCATCACCGCGGGCGCAGGCCCGCTGGACGTTGCGATGGTGCAGGATGTCACTACCGGCGAAACCAAGCCGATCACCTACGCCGACGGCAAGCCGCTCAAGATTCGGCGATGCGGATGGTCTGCGAATGATCGGCTGGTCTGTCTGTTCGGCGGCATTTCGCGCGTCGATCTCCAGACTCTCGAGTGGAGTCGGGTCGTCGCGATGAATGCCGACGGGACCAAGGCGATCAACCTTGGCAATGCACACAACGACTATCGCTATTTCCGCGGCAGCGACGGCGAGGTTATCGATTGGCTTTCCGGCACGGACGGCACCATCGTCATGACCCGCATCAACGGTGCGACCTTCCGGGTGGAAAGGGTCGATACGCGCACCGGCAAGGGCAACCCCGTTACACCCGCCAGCGCCGGCGATCTGGTCATATCGGACGGCAATGGCGCGATCCGTATCGGCGGCTTTTTCGACTATAACAGCGCCGGCTTTAACGGCCGCGTCGAATATCAATATCGGCTCGCCAATGGCGATAAATGGTTGCCTTTCAGCAAGGTCACGCTGGATCAGGGATTGAAGCCGATCGCGGTCGATGGTTCGACCAACCTGGCCTATGGCCTGCAGGACCTCAATGATCACGCCGCGCTCTATTCGGTCGCGCTGGACGGCACGCTCAAGACGACCCTGCTCTTTTCCGATCCCAAGCTCGACGTTGACGATGTCGAACGGATCGGGCGGAATAATCGCGTAATCGGCTATCGCTATTTCTCGGACCGGCTCCAGATCACCTATACGGATCCGGACTACAAGGCGCTGACCGCCAAGCTCGCGCGCGCCCTGCCCAAGCTGCCCAATATCGTGATCGGGGGTGCCAGCACCGACGAGAAGAAACTGTTGATCTTCGCCGATAGCGATATCGATCCGGGCCACTATTTCATTCTGGACCGCGACAGTTTCCGCCTGACCGAGCTTCTGCTGGAACGGCCCCAGCTCGAACATCAGCGCCTGGTCGAGCAGCGCAGCATCACCTATTCCGCCGGGGACGGCACACCGATCCTGGCCTATCTTTTCATGCCGCCGGACGGCCCGCAAAAGGGCCTGCCCGCGCTTGTCATGCCGCATGGCGGCCCCAGCTCGCGCGATGTCTGGGGCTTCGACTGGCTCGCGCAATATTTCGCCGCGCGCGGCTATGCCGTCCTGCAACCCGAATATCGCGGCTCCGCCGGCTTCGGCAAAAAATTCCTTGGCGGGAGCGGCTTCAAATCCTGGCGGACCGCCATCGGCGACGTCAACGACGCCGGGCGCTGGCTGGTCAATCAGGGCATCGCCGACCCTGCGAAGCTCGGCATATTCGGCTGGTCTTATGGTGGCTACGCCGCGCTCCAGGCCAATTATCTCGATCCTTCGCTGTTCAAGGCGGTGGTCGCAGTGGCGCCGGTCACCGAGCTCCTCGGGATTCGCAGCAATGTCCTTGAAGGCGCCAATCAAAAGGTCGCCGAGGATTTCCTGGGTGCTCGCAGTAACAGCGTGGAAGGGTCGCCGCTCCGGCATGCCGATGTCTTCAAGGCGCCGGTGCTCATGTTCCACAGCGATCTGGATGTTAACGTGGATATCAATCAGTCGAAGAAGATGGATGCCGCGCTCAAGGCTGCGGGAAAGCAAAGCCGGCTGGTCATATATCCGGGGCTCGACCATCAGCTCGACGACAGCAATGTGCGCGCCGATCTGCTGACCCAGTCCGACGCGTTCCTGCGCAAGGCGTTCGGGATCGAATGATCTTCCGGTGAAGACGATCCGCACGCCACGCCTGCAGCTACGCCGCGCCCGGATGGAGGATCTCGCCGCGATCCATGCCGTGCTGAGCAACGCGCGAGCGATGCTTTATTGGTCGACCCTGCCCCACGCGACGCTCGATCAATCGCGCGCCTGGCTCGCCTCGATGATCGATGTCGCGCCGCACGAAAATGCCGATTTCGTGATCGAACGCGATGGCGTGGTGATCGGCAAGGCCGGGTGCTGGCGGATGCCCGAGATCGGCTTCATCCTGCACCCCGATCATTGGGGCCAGGGGTTCGCGCAAGAGGCCGTCGCAGCGGTGGTCGACTACGCCTTCGCCCATTTCGATATCCCCGCGATCACCGCCGACGTCGACCCCCGCAACACCACCTCGCTTGCCTTGCTTGCAAAGCTCGGTTTCCACGAGACGCATCGTGCCGCGCGGACGTTCGAGGTCGGCGGCATATGGTGCGATAGCATCTATTTGGCGCGCCCACGGTCCGATCCGAATCACCAGATCGGCTGAATTTCCCAAGCCATCTTACCCACCTCGTTAATCTGCTGGACCTAGCGTCCAGGCTAGCGGCTATCGGCGTAAACATTTGAAAGATTTACAGAACTTAAGGGTCGCATCCTGACGACGTTAAAGCGGCCGCCTAGACTCCCTTACCGTCATGCCGGACCTGATCCGGCATCCCGCTCCTTGCTCTTTTCCTCCGCCCCCAACCCCGTTCGTGCTGAGCGAAGTCGAAGCACGCCGCCAACGCCCTTCGACTTCGCTCAGGGCGAACGGCCGGGTGGGGCTTGACAAACCCACCCAAATCATGTACGCATGGTGCGTTCGATGGTTCAGGCCAGAGGACATGACCGGCGCGAAGCTCCTCGGCATGCATGAGACGGTATCTTCGCCCACAGTACAGATCTCGGCATGGCGTCAGCCATGGTGATGCCGGCGTCGTGTAGCGGAGCTATGCGGACGACGCTGGGGCTTCTGCTCCAAGGGGGTAACCTCCGGCCAAAGTCCGCCGCTTCGGGATGGCAGTCGCGTACTCGGTGCTAGGCGGGCGATTGCTGGGGGTGAAAACCTCCAGGGGCTTGAAAGACAGTTACCCATCCTATTCCGCAGCCATCAGGCTGGACGTCGCATTCCGGGAGGCATGCGGGCGGCGTCCAGGGCTTCATAAGCCCAGGCTAGACGCAGCCTCCCCCGCTGCCGGGAGACAAGGGAGCGGAACCGCGCCGGTCACACCTTACCTGCTCCAGGCACGGGAAACGTGCGCCCATTTTCCGTCATCCTAGCGAAAGCTGGGATCTCAGGAGGCAAGAACACCAATCTCGCCCACACACCCATCGTCATTGCGACCCCGGCGAAAGCCGGGGGAAGCAATCCAGACCCGGACGTCCGGCACATCCCAACCATCAGGACTGGATCGCCACGTCGCTTCGCTCCTCGCGATGACGATCGCTTGGGGTAACCTGCACCTCCCAAACACCCACCGTCACCCCGGACTTGATCCGGGGTCCACTCCGCGGCTTGACCACACCCTCCCGGTGGATACCGGAACAAGTCCGGCATGACGAATAAAGCTAGGCCGCCGGCGGCGGCAGGGCAGGTAGTGGGCGCTCTCCTTCCTCCTGTCTAAGCCGCTGCGGCTCCGGTGTCGTACCACTAACAGATCGCCGCCGCGCCGCACGCACGATGGCTGCAGTCGACAGCAGCATCGCGCCCACCATTCCGCCGACCGCGAGCAGACCCACCGGCGTCACCGTCACGCTCGCCTCTGCCTCGAAACCGCCGCCCGCACGCATCCTGGCGCGGGCGACTTGCGGTGCGGTCAGCGTGTCGGTGATGCGGGACATGTTACCCTCAGTCGTGCTCCCGACCGCCCGCGCCCATATACAGTTCGCGGCCGGTCTCGTTGTACAGCTCGCTCATCTTCTGCATGCCCGCCTCGGCCTCTTCCGCCGCGATGAACGTGTCCGCCGGCGCGTTCTGCTTCGCCGCGAAATCCCGAACCTCCTGCGTGATCTTCATGCTGCAGAACTTCGGCCCGCACATCGAACAGAAATGTGCGGTCTTGGCGCCCTCCGCGGGCAAGGTCTGGTCGTGATATTGCTCGGCCGTGTCCGGGTCCAACGACAGGTTGAACTGGTCGCGCCAGCGAAACTCGAACCGCGCCCGGCTCAGCGCATCGTCGCGCAGCTTGGCGGCCGGATGGCCCTTCGCGAGATCGGCGGCGTGCGCGGCGAGCTTGTAGGTGACCACGCCCACCTTCACGTCGTCGCGGTCCGGCAGGCCCAGATGCTCCTTGGGCGTGACGTAGCAGAGCATCGCGGTGCCGTACCAACCGATCATCGCGGCGCCGATGCCGCTGGTGATATGGTCGTAACCCGGCGCGATGTCGGTGGTGAGCGGCCCGAGCGTGTAGAAGGGCGCCTCGCCGCACGCCTCCAGCTGCTTCTCCATATTCTGCTTGATCTTGTGCATCGGCACATGGCCGGGGCCTTCGATCATCACCTGCACGTCCTGTTCCCAGGCGCGCTTGGTCAGCTCGCCAAGCGTATAGAGTTCGGCGAACTGGGCTTCGTCATTCGCGTCCGCGATCGATCCCGGGCGCAGCCCGTCGCCCAGCGAATAGGCGATGTCATACGCCTTCATGATCTCGGTGATCTCGTCGAACCGCTCGTAGAGAAAGCTCTCGCGGTGATGCGCCAGGCACCATTTCGCCATGATCGATCCGCCGCGGCTGACAATGCCGGTGACGCGCTTGGCGGTCATCGGGATATAGGGCAGGCGCACGCCCGCATGGATCGTGAAATAGTCCACGCCCTGCTCGGCCTGCTCGATCAGCGTATCGCGGAAGATCTCCCAGGTCAGGTCCTCGGCGATGCCGCCGACCTTTTCCAGCGCCTGATAGATCGGCACCGTGCCGATCGGCACC
>Ga0209455_1001221_pt1 | contig 12223 bp, 7 predicted proteins | sample AraplaCol_mCL_r2_FD_184275 | JGI IMG/M metagenome (GOLD analysis project Ga0209455, IMG submission 184275) | Arabidopsis root microbial communities from North Carolina, USA - plate scrape CL_Col_mCL_r2 (SPAdes) (version 2) | ecosystem: Host-associated > Plants > Roots > Endosphere | place: USA...
AGCCGGTAGTCGGGCTCACACTGATAGGGTAGATCTGGTTTTTTGTAAACGATTTGTACAAGTTTAAAGTTAAATTAAGCTTGTCGTTAAAGAAACGCCAATCTGTACCTATCTCATATGAGCGGGTTTTTTCGGGAAGCAAGGTTTTAAATGGCGCTGAGCCAATTGAATTTACTGCGCCGTTAGAAACAGGGTAGCTTGGGTTGGTTGCATATTGAATTGCGCCGGCGCCGTTACCCACGTTTGTTAAGTTGGCCCTGATTTTTGCAAAGCTTACAAATTCAGGCATTTTAAATATCGAAGTTAAAACTGCGTTTAAACCAACTGAAGGATAGAAATAGTTGTCCTTGTTGGTAAACGCCAAGCTCGAGTCCCAGTCGTTCCTGGCAGTAACATCTAAAAAGAATTTCTCTTTATAGCCTAATGTAGCCGTACCAAATATCGACTGGATTTGTTGCCTGTCGGCATATTGCGTAGGTAAAACCCGGTCGTAGTCGATGTTCGAGATGGCAAACACGTTAGCAATGTTTTTTAAGTTACCGCTTATGTTTGAGCCTTGAGTCTGACTGTTTTGTAAACTGGCACCCACGTTTGCGGTCAAGCTGAAATCGCTGAATTTTTTGTTAACGTTTGCGATAACATCGGCATAAGTTTGAGTAACGCCATTGGGGTTATAGGTATAACCGCCTTTTGAGCCAACCAATACGTTGCTGCTGGTAGCAAAGTTTTGAGCTTCAAAAACATCGGTGGTTTTATCCACTTTTAAACGGCCTGCAATATTTAACCAGTTGGTGATGGTATATTTTAAAGCAACTGTACCTAATAAACGGCTCAGGCGGTCCTGGCTGTTGTTGCGGTTAACGATCCAGTATGGGTTTTGCGTAGCAATATCGCTGATGGCATATGGCCAGTTTTGCGCAAAAAGCACACGGGTAGGGTCGTAAACAGCGTAATTGTTTTTGTATTGATTAAAATCAACTCCACGTGGGAACAGGTATAATGAAACCAATGGGTTAAAATAGAACGCCTGGTTTGGCCTGTTGTTTACCGTTTGTGAAACGTAGTTTGCCGACACATCCAACGACAATTTATCGTTGAAGAACTTGCTGGTATTACGTGCGGTAAAGTTATATTTATCAAGCTTGTTGTTTGGTATTATACCGGTTGAGTTAGTGCTCTCGAAAGAGAAGTAGCTCTGATTTTTTTCAGTACCGGTTTGTACCGAAAGCGAATTGATAAAAGTTTTACCGGTGTTGAAGAACGATTTAGGATTAAATGCATCCGGACCTGATAATTTTGCTCCCCAGCTTTGTGGCGAGTTGGTTACCGGGGCGCCTGCTTCTTCAGTAGTTTCGCCATAAGTGTTTTGCAGTTTTGGAATTTCGAAAGGTTTTTCGAAAGTTGTGTTTGACGAGAAGTTAACCTGGGTTTGGCCGGCTTTACCTTTTTTGGTGGTTATTAATACCACACCGTTTGAGCCCTGGCTACCGTAAAGTGCAGCAGAAGCCGAACCTGGCAGGATGCTGATGCTTTCAACATCGTCAGGGTTTAGGTTTTCGATACCGTCACCTCTATCCATACCGCCAAAAACGCTTGATAACTGACCGCTAAGGTTACGCGGCATCGGTATACCGTCAATTACATACAAGGCGTTATTATCGCCATTAATTGACTTGTTACCACGCAATACCACTTTGGTTGAACCGCCAACGCCCGATGAGCTTTTAGTAATCTGCGCGCCGGCTATTTTACCCGACAAGCTGTTTACCAAACTTGCATCAGGAACGTCAGTAACCTGGTTGCCTTTGATGGTTTGTACACCGTACGACAAAGTTTTGGATTCCCTTGAAATACCTAAGGCCGTTACAACTACTTCCTGTAATTGTTTCGAGTCGTTTTGGAGGGTTACGGTAATAAATACATCGTTGCCAACGGTAACTTCCTGTTTGGCGTAGCCGATATAAGTAAATACCAACACGTCGCCGGGGTTGGCATTTAACGTAAAGGCACCGTTAACATCGGTTTGCGTTCCGGTTGTGGTACCTTTTATAGATACCGATACACCTACCAACAATTCGCCGGTGTTGTCTTTTACAATCCCTTTAACAGGGCCCTGAGCATGTACAGCCCTTCCACTTATCCCTTTGATTTTCAATGGAGTTGAGTAGCCATTGATACAGCAGGCAATTAATAAAGCCGCTGTTAAACAACAAAATTTTAATGGTAAATTAATCTTCATAAGATTGTCTTTTAGGTAATTAAGTAATGGTTGAGAAATAATTGCTAAACTTAAAAAAAATGCCAAGGAAAACGGGCGGCTTTTTAAAATATTTTAAAAAGTATGACATATTTCGGACATTATCGAAATTTTAAGGGCTTAATAAGGATTTAACATTGCGGGATATGCGCGTTATATCCGGGAAGCTCCCAGGCATCTTTTAGCGCCAAACCACGCGAACGAAGATTTACGAAGTTTTACCCAACCAACCACTTACTCTTGGGCAGCAAGGATAGTAGCTTAACTACAAGGAAGGTCAAAATGAAGGTACACACACCTATAAGCGGGATCTTAAGGGCGGCGCTGGCAAAACGTTTATCAACCAGCGAATGTACAGCGTTTAACACCAGTATATGCGCCAGGTAAATGCCATAGCTTTTTGCGGCAATTTCTATCCATAACTTCATGAACGGCCGGTCGGGGTTTTTTATGCGGATGTTTTTAAACATCAGGAATGCGCCGGTGGTCATCATGGCAACGTTAATGGTTTCGAAGCCCCAGGTTAGTACGAGTTTGCTTACGTGCGTTTCGGTTGGCAGCCGTTGTAAAAACCCATAGGTTGTTAATGCATAGCCTGCAATGATGAGCATAATGCCTGCCGGGTAGTTCCAGCGCCGGGGCTCCATGTGGAAACGTTTGATATAATTGGCCAGCACAACGTAGCCCAAAAAGCCCGAAAAGTAATAAAGCATAGGGGTGCGGTTCCAGAAAGTTTCGCCCCATATTTCGGGTATAACCAGGTGTATGTAGGGAATACACAGTGTTACGGCCCAAAGCGCCAGGTAAAACTCCATGTTTTTACGCGTAGCCGTTTTTATCCATGGCGACAGGATGGGGGCGAACAGGTAAATGCCCAGCAACATATAAACAAACCAAAGGTGGCCGATTTGCGCCCCATAGTTTAGCGGGATGTTGGCGATATGGGCAAGCGTGGTACCCATATCAGCGTAACCCTTTAAATAGTAATAAAGCGCATAAAAAATGCACCATAAAACAAAAGGAATGGCTATACGGCTAAAGCGCTTTTTGAAAAAAGCAGGCACATCCTTCACAGGGAAAAGAAAAAGCCCTGATATCATTACAAATAAGGGCACCGACACAATACACAGTGGCGTGTACCAGCCAACCCAGTAAGCATCAACTTTGTTTGCCACCATGTCGCCATTGCCGATGTAGTAAAACTCGCCGGCGTGGGCCTGTATTACCATATAACAGGCAATCACCCTTAAAATATCGAGGCCGTAATTACGTGAAGGGGTATTTATTGCCATGCAGGTTTGGTAATGTTAATTGCAGGATGCGTTTGTTTAAGCACTTTTACGCAACGGCAGCCGATGTGGTTACACCTTTCAGGAATCAAGAACCGGGTTGGGGAACCGGGTTGGTTTTAATCAAGCGCAGAGAGTGCGAGCCTGATAATATCGTCGAACACAGTTTTATCTACGGTTGACTTGGCAGTCACGCGTAAGCCTTTTACGGTGTTGAATGTAAAGCGGGCCAGGGCGCGGGCATCCTGTCGGTTAGTAATCTCACCGTTTTCCTGTCCTTTTTTTATTACCCGGTAAAAAACATCTTCCACCTGCTGGTCGTTCTGGCACACCAGTTTACTAACTTCCGGGTCGTGCGGGGCTATTTCTACTTCGGCATTCACCATAAAACAGCCTTTCTGCATCCGGTCGCCAAGCAGTTCACCAATAATATATTCCAATAGAGTCTTTACGGTTTCTTTGGCAGATCCGCCGCTGTTAACAATATCGCAAAGTTTAGCGGAGCCGGCGCATTGATAGGCTTCCAATGCTTTTATAAACAGGGTGTGCTTATCCACATAGGTGTCGTAAAGGCTCGAGCGGCTAATGCCGAGGCCATCCACCAGGTCCTGCATGGAAGTGCCGTTGTAGCCTTTATGCCAAAAAATAGCAATGGCTTTGTTCAGCACCTCGGTTTCATCAAAATCTTTTGTTCTTGCCATAACAGGAATAGCCTCGCTTATAATTAAGCAAAGCTATTCATTTTAAATAAGATGCAAGAGTCAAGAGGTCAAGAGTCAGGAAAAAATTACTGGTGGATTGCATCAATAGCTGCAATGTCGGTCTGATTTAGGTCGCCATTGAGCACTTTTATTTTCTTAATTCCTGTAACGTTACCCCTTGTGTCTTGATTCTTGTTTCTTGAAATCTTGTCTCTTTTTTTACCTCACACCGCCACCGGCCAATAATGTTTCGCCTGTTAACCAGCGCGACTCTTCTGATGCCAGGAATACGGCTACCAACGCAATATCTTCCGGCTGACCGATACGGCCAAGAGGCGCGGTGCGCTCCATTTCGGCCTGTAAATCGCCACCGAGAAATCCTGCGGCGTGCACGCCTTCGGTTTCAACCATGCCGGGATTGATGGAGTTTACCCTGATCTTTTTCGGGCCAAGCTCTTTTGACAATACATGGGTAATGGAATCAACAGCACCTTTTGTTGCTGTGTAAATTGAACTGCCAACCGGGGCAATGTTGCTTACAACCGAACCAATATTGATAATGCTGCCGCCGTTTTCGTTAAAGCTTTTCAATGCACCTTGTGTTGTGAGTAACAAGCCAAGCACGTTGGTGTCAAACTGGCTGTGAAATTCTTCTTCGGTAAGTTGTTCTATCGGGGCAAATTTGTAGACACCGGCGTTGTTTACCAATATATCTACCGCGCCAAATTCCTTACTGGTTTCAGCAAATAAACGGGCCACATCGGCCGATTTTGATACGTTGCCTTGTACGGCGATAGCTTTGCCGCCGTTGGCCACTATCTCAGCTACCACTTTATCGGCGCCTTCTTTTGACGAGGAATAATTTACTACTACCGATGCGCCTTCGGCTGCCAGGCTTTTGGCTATGCCCGCGCCTATACCTTTTGATGCCCCTGTTATTACTGCTACTTTGTTTGCTAACTTTTTCATGGTTTTGAATAATTAATTTTTCTATATTTGGAATAATCGTTCCGCAAATGTAGAACATTAACGGAACGAGCGTTCCGTTAATTGAAAAGATTAGCCGGGGATGACAAATTGCTATAACGCCATGTACTGTAAAAGATCAAATAGCGCAGGCCCGGCGGCCCCGGGGCGAAATATGCCGCCTGGCACCATGCCCCTAAAACTCCCGCCCTCCAGGCCTTTTCCTCTTGTTGCCGCCCTTTAACCCTCTTCTCATTAAAACATTATGCAAAACCCCATTAATTTATACGTACTATTGTAGTATCTCCTTTTAAACTTATCTTCTATTAACCGACAGTTGCCCCGGCAACCCCATGGAAAACCAAAATTTGACTGAGCAATTGTTAATTGCGAACCAGGAAAAGGCACGATTTGAAGCTGAATTGATCCTTGCGAATATTGAGCTTGATTTTCAGAATGAAGAAAAGCTGAAGCGCGCCGCCGAGCTTATCCTTGTTAACCGCGAACTCGATTTTCAAAACGAGGAAAGGGCAAAACGCGCCGCCGAGCTTATTATCGCCAATAAAGAGCTTGTATTTCAGAATTCGGAAAAGGAAAAACGGGCCGCTGAGCTGGTGATAGCCTATAGCCAGTTGGATGCCCAAAGCCGCGAACGCGAACAACGGGCGGCCGAACTGATTACCGCCGGCGCCGAGCTTATCTTCCAAAACCAGGAAAAAGAAAAGCGGGCGGCCGAACTGATTATAGCCAACAAGGAATTACATCTTCAAAATAAGCTAAAGGAAAAGCTGGCCGCCGAACTGATCATCGCCAATAAGGAATTGATTTTTCAAAACCTGGAGAAAGAAGAACGGGCAGATGAACTTATTATAGCCAATAAAAAGCTGGTGTTTGAGAACCAGGAAAAAGGCAAACGCGCCGCCGAACTGATCATTGCCAATATTGAGCTCGATTTCCAGGACGAAGAAAAGGAGAAGCGTGCCGCCGAATTGTTGATAGCGCTAAAGGAACTCGGTTACCAGGATGAAGAAAAAAGTAAACGCGCTGCGGAACTGATCATTGCCAACCGCGAGCTGCTGGTACAGAAACTGGAGAAGGACAGGCGCGCTGTGGCCGAAGCAAAAAAAGACGAGTTTTTTAATATGGTGAGCCATGAATTTAAAACCCCGCTCACCAACATCAAAGTCATCCACCAGTTGCTGGAGAAAAAAACGGACAAAGCGGATAAGATATACCCCTTCCTGGCCAATGCCAGCAACAGCATTAAACGCCTTGAAAAACTAATTGCCGACCTGCTCGACGTGACCAAGATCAATTCGGGGCAGATAGATTTGAATGTGGCCGCATTTTATTTTTCCGACGCGTTGACCAATAGCATCGCCAACGTGCAGCTAGCGGCCCACCAGCACGAGATCGTACTTGAAAATTCGGTTGAACTGCTGTATACGGGCGACCAGTTCCGGATTGAGCAAGTATTGATCAACCTGCTCACCAATGCCATTAAATACTCGCCCGAAGCCACCCAGGTAATTGTTACAGCTGGAACCAGCGCAGGGAAAATTGTGGTTTGCGTGCAGGATTTCGGTATTGGCATCGACAAGGACGACATTGACCAATTGTTCCAGCGTTTTTACCGGGTGAGCAAAACCGCCCTGCAGTTCCAGGGGGTTGGACTTGGTTTGTATATCGCCTCCGAGATCATCAAAAAACACAAAGGCACCTTTTCAATTGAGAGCGACCCCGGCAAGGGCAGCACCTTCTGCTTTAGTTTGCCGCTGGGGAAATAGCGATCACTGAAAATTCCCGCCGTTCGCGGCTACAGGGAAACCCCTTCCTTATATTGTTTCGGCGAAAGAAGCCCCTTTACATATAAACCGTACGCCGGGTATACACAACAGAGCATTGCTCTTCGGCAACTATGTAGCAATTATCTGCTATATTAGGGTCTTCCTTATTAATAATAAATGACGGTTACCGATATTGATCAGCGCATTAACGAAAAAGTTGAAAGCATTAAAAATATTGCACATTTGCTGCCGGGTGTAATTTTACTCCACCGGATGCCGGGGGGCGAAATTGAGTACATGTCGCCAAACGGGCTGCAGCAGTTAAATTTAACATTAGAAGAAGTAAAAAAATTAAGTACCGAAGAATACCACAATCGTTACTTTAACCCCGACGACGCCAAAGATTATGTACCGAAGGTGCTTAACTGGCTTCAAAACAGCAGCGACGAAAATCTTTCTTTTTTTCAGCAGGTACGCGAGGGCGTAAATAAAGCCTGGGCATGGCACATGAGTACGCTTAAAATAATTCTTCGCGACGACGCAGGCATGCCGGTGCTTGCCGTTAACATTTCGGTTAAGGTGGAGCCCATGCAACACGTTACAGATAAATTGGAGCGCGTTTTAAAAGAGAACACATTTTTGCGGGAAAATTACCATCAATATTTAACGCTAACCAGGCGTCAGCGGGAAATATTGCGGCTTATAGCCCTTGGCTTAAGCGCGCCCGAAATAGCCGGTAAGCTATTTATTTCGGTAACCACGGCCGAAACACACCGCCGCAATATAAAGTCGAAGCTGAATGTAAACACCTCTTTTGAATTGGCGGAATATGCCCGTGCGTTCGATTTAATTTAATGTTGCGATAGGTGTATAATCGGGTTGGCGGGTATAGGCGGGGATATGATGGTAGGGGGTTAGGGGAGACAGAGTCTCCGGGCATAGGCGTCCGTAGTTTGGAAACCAGGGACAGCGGGCGATGATAAAACAACCTTTGCAATCGATTGCACAAATTTATTATATTTGCGTTTAGATGCAATACCTACATTAGGTAAAGGCCTTAGCCAACTAACCAAATTATAATTAAAAATCAATGCATTACTTTAACCAATCTACTGAACTTTTTGGCAAAAAAAAGTTTTGGATAGCTTGTATTTGCCTGTTGGGTTGCCAGCAACTCCGGGCGCAAAGCGTGGTACCCCTTAATGATCTTTCTTTTTTCGACAACCCATCTCCAAACTGGAAGATAGCAGCCAGTGCGCAGGCTGATATTGTGCAGGATGAAGTTTTAACTGTTAAAGATGGTAATGGGGTTTTAGTAAACCTTACCGGTAAAAGGGGGGCTAAAGACCTTTTTACCAAAACTGTTTATGGCGACGCCGACATAGAACTTGATTATATGATGGCCAAAGGTTCAAATTCAGGTATCTATTTGCAGGGGCGTTATGAAATTCAGCTACTTGACAGCTGGGGGACCGTGAACCCGAAACCGGGCGATAACGGTGGCATTTATGAGCGCTGGGACGATAGCAAGCCCGAGGGACAGCAGGGGTTTGACGGCCATGCGCCAAGGCAAAATGCCAGTCGTGCGCCGGGCCTATGGCAGCATATTAAAATTTCGTTCCAGGCGCCGCGCTTTGATAGCAATGGCCAAAAGGTTTCAAACGCGAAAGTGCTTTCTGTTTGGTTGAATGGTGTTTTGATCCAGGATAATGTAGAGCTTTCCGGGCCAACCCGCGGTGCGATAGATAATAAGGAAACTGCAACGGGTCCGCTGCGTTTGCAGGGCGACCATGGCCCGTTAGCGTTTAGAAATATTAAAATAACCAGTTTTGACAAACCCCGCCTGACACTTTCAAACCTAAAATATTGGGTTTATAAAGGTGGGGCTATTTTAGGTGATGAATATAAGAAGCTAAAGCCGGAATCTGAGGGGGCTTCGCCTGTGCTGTCATCAAACTTAAGCAAGCTAAACAATGATTTTTTGATCCGCTACATCGGTAATATCCAGGTTAAAGAAGCCGGCGAATATGCTTTTAAGCTGAGCGTACCGGGCGGGAAAGGAACTTTAAGGATAGATGGCGCCGATGCTGTGACAGTAAGCCAGAACCGGGGTGAAGGTGCGATACAATTACAACCCGGTGATCATCCATTTGAATTGTTTTATTCAAAAACTGCTGAGTGGGCGAAGCCAGCGTTAGGGCTTACTGCATCCGGCCCGGGTATTCGTGAGTATTTGTTAAGCGATGCTAATGTTAGCAACAATGATCCTGTTGACCCTATTTTGATCAATGCCACTTCAAACATCGTTTTACGGAGTTTCTCTGATCTGCCGGGAGGCGTCAGGGTTACACATGGTGTAAATGTGGGCAGCCCTGAGCTGTTGCATTACACTTACGACCTGGATAAAGGGACGATTGTAGCGATGTGGCGCGGAGAGTTTTTGGATGCTACGCCGATGTGGCATGACAGGGGCGACGGTTCTTCGCGCCCGGCCGGTTCTGTTCAATACCTTGGCAAGCCGGTACCGGCTATTGAAAAACTTGGCGATGCAAATACCGCCTGGGCTTTGGATACTGCGGGCACGGGATACAAGCCCAAAGGCTATGTTTTAAATGCTGAAGATGTGCCGGTATTTAAATACATTATTTACGGTTCACCGGTAAGTGATGCCAGTAGCGTAATGGATAAAGGGCAGGGCATTCACAGGGAAATAACACTTACAAATCCGGTAGCGGGCCTGTTCTATCGCCTTGCATCGGGCAATATCGAAACGCTTGGAAATGGCTTGTATGCTATTGATGATAAGTCGTATTATATCCGGGTTGATGACGCTGTGGGGGGAGCCAAAGCTATTGTACGTGATGCGGGAGGACAGCAGGAGCTTATCATTCCGATACAAAACAAATTAACTTATTCAATTATTTTTTAAGCCGCCTTGATCATGAACAATACTTTAAAACAAATGATAAACAGGGGCACGTTTTTATTTACGCTGGTAATTATTGTGCTGTTGGGCGATATCAAAAATACTTTTGCCCAGGCCGAATCGCCAAAGGAAGACGATTTTTTCAAGATCATGAAAGTGCCCGCTCCCGAAGGCACCATACTTGAAGTTGGCGGTTTATGCACGCTGCCTAATGGCACTTTGGCTGTGACCACCCGTCGCGGTGACATTTTTATGGTTGAGAATCCTGCTGGGCAGCACCCTTTCTTTCGTAAATTCGCTTCGGGCCTGCATGAGGTGCTGGGAGCAGCCTGGAAAGATGGCGCTTTATACGTTGTTCAGCGGGGCGAGCTTACCAAACTGGTTGATACCAATATGGATGGCAAAGCCGATGTTTTTGAAACTATTTATGCATGGCCGTTATCTGGTAATTACCATGAATATAGCTTCGGCCCTAAAATTGCCCCCGATGGCTCATTCTTTGTTACCCTGAACCTGGGCTTCCCGCCCGATTGGTGGCACCCCAAAAGTTTTGTACCTTACAGGGGCTGGGCTTTAAATATCAAGGAAGATGGTACTGTTACCCCATGGGCAGCCGGTTTTAGATCGCCCTGCGGTATTAGTATGATTGATGGCGAACTTTGGTATGCCGATAACCAGGGCGACTGGGTAGGGTCGGGCAGTATAATGCCGATAAAAAAAGGCGCTTTTATGGGGCACCCTGCAAGCCTGGTTTGGACAAGTTTGCCTAATTCGCCATTGAAACTAACTTCTGAACAATTCTATAGCAAAAACAACCCAAGGATAGAATTTGATAAAAGCGGTCAGCCTGTAAAACCGCAGGACGTGGTTAATGAAAAATTTAAGACTGAGTTTGAAGCCAAAAAAGAAATTCCTGAGTTACAACTACCCGCTGTTTGGTTGCCTCATGGCATATTAGGGATCTCAAACTCCGAAATTGTTAAGGTCCCGGAGGGTGCGTTTGGCCCTTTTGCAGGGCAGTTACTGATATGCGACCAGGGTCAAAGCATGGTCGACAGGATATTTTTAGAAAAAGTTAACGGCGAATACCAGGGCGCTGCCTGGGCTTTCAGAAGCGGCTTTCAGTCCGGGATTGTAAGGCTGGCCTGGCTGGCAGATGGTTCATTGGCAACGGGCGAAACTAACCGTGGCTGGGGATCGGCGGGAGAGGCCACGATGGGGCTGCAACGTTTGGTATGGAACAACAAACTTCCGTTTGAAATGCGTGCCATCCGTGCCATGCCCGATGGCTTCGAAATAGAATTTACCAAACCGGTTGATAAAAAAGTGGCGGAAGATATTGCATCGTACTCGGTAGAAAGCTTCATTTATAAGTATCACGGCGTATATGGAAGCCCGCCTGTAAATACTGAAAAATGCCCTATAGCCGGCGTTAAAGTATCGGAGGATGGTTTAAAGGCACGGCTTATTGTTAACAATTTACGCAGGTATTATATCCATACTATTACGCTTAACGGCATCCGCGATAAGGAGAATTATTTCAATTTAGTTCATCCAACGGCATATTATACGCTAAACAACATCCCCGAAGGGCAAAAACTTTCCATGACGGGCGTAAGTACGGTAAACTCGGCTAAAGCCGCGGTTTCGGACAATCTGAAAAAAGGTGTGGCCGGTAAAAAGGGCACGGCAGTAAAATCTGCCGCCGGGTTAAATGCTGTTCCCGCTTATGCTGAAGTGCAGGCTATTCTGCTGAAAAATACCTGTCTTTCGTGCCACAATGCTACAAAAAGGCAGGTTGGTCCGGCGTATGTTGATGTAGCTAAACGAAAATACAGTGTGGCCGAATTGATTCAACTGATCCATAACCCTAAGCCGGAGCATTGGCCCGATTATTCAACACCGATGCCGCCGATGCCACAGGTTCCTAAAGAGGATGCCCGAAAGATTGCGCTATGGATCAAATCGCTGGCCAAATAAATTAAATGTCGACCCTGATTAAATTAATTTGATAATTAAACGCTCACAAGTTCCTGCAAGTATTTTTCCGCTGGCAGCATAGCAGGAGCCTTGTTGCCAGCGCTTTGGTAGCCCGCGCGCCATGTAGCAACGTCCCCGGAGTTAGCGATTGTTGTCCCGAACATTCGGGGGAGCGGCTATGTTTCTACCAACGTGGAACCCTATAGTAATTATGCGATTGTTTTAGCTGCCACATAGGGTCCAACCTTGTGGCCCGTGTTTATGTATGCCGCTTGCCATGCAGTAAAATTGGCTCACGCCCCGGTCGCCGGGTTATT
>Ga0209455_1001222_pt1 | contig 12210 bp, 12 predicted proteins | sample AraplaCol_mCL_r2_FD_184275 | JGI IMG/M metagenome (GOLD analysis project Ga0209455, IMG submission 184275) | Arabidopsis root microbial communities from North Carolina, USA - plate scrape CL_Col_mCL_r2 (SPAdes) (version 2) | ecosystem: Host-associated > Plants > Roots > Endosphere | place: USA...
AGATCGGGTCGAGGATCAACACCGAACGCGGCACGTCGGCCAGACGGCTGACCATGAACAGGGTCACCGGCACCGCCAGCGCGGACGTGCCTACAGCCAGCACGATGCGCCGCAGGTCGGGAATGCTGGCGTAGCGCCAGATGCCGCGGTAGAGGCCGAAGAAATAAAACGCCACGCCCTGGACAGGCACCACCCATGCCAGGTAGGACCACATCACCCGCACATACTCGGGCGGAACGTCCAGGTTGAAGCGGAACCAGTAGGCCAGCAGCCACGCAATGGTGGCAACTACGAGATCATGCAGCGTCGCGACGAAGGATCGAGAATTCAAGATTTTTTAACCCGGTCTCCACGTCCTTTGCCAAGAACGGTCATGAACAGATAACGGAAATACGCGGCCATATTCAATTCCGCCAGCATTTTACGATCTGTCTCGGCCAAGCGCTCGGGCCTGGACATGTCGATGCCGTTGACCTGCGCCAGCCCCGTAATGCCCGGCCGCGCCTCGAACACGCCTTGCGCGGCGCGCGCGGCGATCAGTTCGGTCTGGTTGAATAGACAGGGGCGTGGGCCGACCAGGCTCATGTCGCCGCGCAGCACGTTCCAGAGCTGGGGCAGCTCATCGAGCTTGGAGCGGCGCAGGAACTTGCCGAACCGAGTAACGGCGGAGGCATCGGCCAGGTGCGTCGCTACCGATGCCGTATCGGGCCGCATCGTCCTGAATTTCAACAGCGTGAAGGGACGTTGATGCCGCCCGACCCGGGTCTGGAGAAAGAAAGGCGAGCCGGTGTCGAAGAGCCCGAGAATGGTCAGCACCACCAGGACGGGTGAACCGAAAATCAGGCCGCAAAGGGCAAAAAAAACATCTAGAACGCGGATCATCTGGCCATTTTTTTTAGTTGTTCGTCCATGGATACGACGGGCGTCCAGCCAAGCATAGCGCGAGTCTTGGACGCATCGACCACCAGCGATCCCAGGAGGCGGTCAGCCGCCGCCCGCTTGCCCAATACCGTTGCACAAAAGCGCAGGAGGCCGGCAGGAACGGGGATAAGGCGTGCAGGCAAGCCGTAGGCAGCCGCGACTTTGCGCAGCAAGGTGCTGGTGGAAACGTCCTCGCCATCGGCCACCATGAATATCTGGTTGGCCGCGGCGGGGTGGACCAGGCATGTCATGATCAGGTCGATCAGGTTGTCCAGCGCAACCAGGCTGCGGCGGTTGTCGATAGCGCCCAACGGCAAGGGAACGCCGCGCTGCATCACGCGTACCATGGCCTGGAAATTTCCCCGAACGCCCGGACCGTACACCAGTGGCGGACGGATCACGACGAACTCCATGCCTGTCTCCAGGCAAAGATTTTGCAAGGCTCGTTCGGCCTCCAGTTTGGATATGCCGTAGGCGTCTTCAGGCGCGGGCTCGTCGTCGGGCGTAAACGCCCGGCCGGGCAGCGTCAGCTCTCCATTGACCTTGGCGCTGCTCAGAAACACAAAGCGCTTCACGCCGGCCTGCGCGGCTTGGCGCGCCAATGCGATCGTCGCTTCCGTATTCACGCGTCGAAACGCGAGCAAGGCGTCATCGCCCTCCTCGCGCGACGTGCTGGTGCGCGCGGCCAGATGCACGATCACGTCGATGCGCTGCAATGCTTCGCGCCACTCGGCTTGATCCGCAATGTCGCCGACGACCACCGGCGTGGCCAGCCCGCCGAATGCCTGTGCCGTGCGCAGCGCGGCCACGACCTCGTGGCCGCGCTGCGTGCATTCTTCGCAGAGCGCCTGGCCGACGAAGCCGGAAGCGCCGGTCACCATTACACGAAGGCTCATCGGATCACTGCCTATTCTGTTGAAACCGCCAGGTACTGGAACACATGTCGGCCAACGAGTACGTGGCCTGCCATCCCAGCAGGCTCTTTGCCTTGCCCGGATTGGCATAGCACGCCGGCACGTCGCCCGGACGCCGCGGGGCGATCACGTACGGAATGTCGCGGCCGCTGGCCTTCTCGAAGGTGCGCACCATTTCAAGCACGCTGTACCCCTGCCCGGTTCCCAGATTGATGACGTCCCATCCCGGATGGCTCTGCAGGTAATGCAAAGCCGCGGCATGGCCTTCGGCCAGGTCCATCACGTGGATGTAGTCCCTGACGCCCGTGCCGTCCGCGGTGGGATAGTCGTTGCCGAACACTTGCAGCCGTTCTCGCTCTCCCGTCGCAACCTGCGCAATGAAGGGCATGAGATTGTTGGGAATGCCGTTGGGTCGTTCGCCGATCATACCGCTGCCGTGCGCCCCGACGGGATTGAAGTAACGAAGGCACATGATGTGCCAAGCCGCATCCGACCTGGCCACATCGCTCAGCATTTCTTCGACGTGAAGCTTGGTGCGCCCGTAGGGGTTGATCGCGCTGGTAGGATGCGCTTCATCGATGGGCAGATATTGGGGCAGACCGTAGACGGTCGCGCTGCTGCTGAACAGCAGCGTCTTGACGGATGCCCGCTGCATGGCCTGCAGCAGGCTCACCGTGCCATGGATATTGTTCGCGTAATACTCGATGGGAACGGCAACCGACTCTCCGACGGCCTTGAATCCGGCGAAATGGACCACCGCTTCGATGCGATGTTCGCGCAGCGCCTTTTCGACTAGCTCCGTGGCCCGCACATCTGCCCGCACGAACGGCAGCTTCTTTCCCGCTATCGAAGAAATCTTCTCGGGAACCGCCGCATCGCTATTGGAAAGGTTGTCGAACAGCACTACATTGTGGCCGGCCTGGGCCAGAACCACAGCGGTATGGCTGCCAATATAGCCAGCGCCGCCGGTAAGAAGAATATTCATGTAGGTCGTCAGTTGCCCTGCTTCGCGGGACCCGGAAAATTGATGCTATGCGACCATAGGCGACGCAAAGCGCGGCCATCAAGAAAGTCTTTGTAATTTTACTTCATCAAAATTAAGCCATGAACGACACGGTCGTATTAATAAGCCATGCGGTAGAGACCCTGACCAATTTTCGCGGACCGCTGATCAAGGCCATGGTGGCAGCCGGCTATCGTGTCGTCGCTTTCGCCCCGGATTACACCGAATCCAGCCGGCAGGCCATACGAGCGTTGGGCGCGGAACTGGTCGACTATCCGCTCCAACGCACCGGCATCAATCCATGGCAGGACATGCGCAGCATGCTGGCGCTGCGCAAGGCGCTGGTGAGCATACGGCCCGACGTCGTGCTGGCCTACACCATCAAGCCTGTCATCTGGGGCACCCTGGCCGCCTGGCTCGCCCGGGTGCCGCGCCGTGTCGTCCTGATCGAAGGCTTGGGTTTCGTCTTCACCGACAGCGGGGATTCGGTCCCGTTGAAGCGCCGGCTTCTGCGCGGCGTCGTGTCCTGGCTATACCGCTTCGCATTGACCCGTGCCAGTCGGGTCCTGATGCTCAATCCGGACGACATCCGGGACTTCACGACCCGCGGCCTGGTTGCCCCGGAAAAAGCCCTGAACCTAGGCGGCATAGGCGTCGATCTGGCCGAATGGCCCGTCACGCCGCTGCCGGACGGCCCCATGACCTTTTGCCTGGCCGCGCGGCTGCTGCGTGAAAAAGGCGTCTACGAATACATCGAGGCGGCCCGCGGCATCAAGGCCCGCCATGCTGATACGCGCTTTCTTCTGCTGGGCAGCACCGACAAGAACCCTGGCTCCCTGCAAGCCGAGGAAGTGGAGCAATGGGTGCGCGAAGGCGTGGTGGAATGGCCAGGGCACGTGCCCATGCGCGACTGGCTGGCCCGGTCCAGCGTGTTCGTTCTGCCGTCCTATCGGGAAGGCGTGCCGCGCAGCACGCAAGAGGCCATGGCCATGGGGCGTCCCGTCATCACCACGGACGTGCCCGGCTGCCGTGAAACCGTGATCGATGGTGTCAATGGGATCATCGTCCCGCCGCGCGACGCGGTGGCATTAGCGGGGGCCATGGAAAAACTCATCCTCGATCCCGGCCGGCTTGCCGGCATGGGAGCCGCGAGCCGCCGCATGGCCGAGGAGAAATTCGACGTGCATCACATCAATGCGGTCATTCTGCGGGAGCTGCGCGGCCAGGCAGCCTAGCTCAGCAAGCGATGGCGGACTTCGCGCGCGGCGTCCCGGCCCACGCGCAGCACAGTAGCGGCAAAAGCCAGAGCTATCGCCCCCATGGCCTTCTGGCAGCGAAAGTACTTCGCCTGCACGGCAAACAACGCCTTGCGCGTGCGCCACAACTTACGCCAGGCGGTATGCGTGCGCAAACGGTATGTGAGTAGCTGCGCCGGCAGCGTGTGATAGCGGCTGGATCGGTAAGCTCGCAGCAGCAGCTCCTGGTCCTCGCAGCAATACGGGCCGGGGTCCTGGTACGGATGCCTGCAGAACCACTCCACCCGTCCCATCCAGGTGGGGTGGTACATGGGAAAACCCAGCCACGGACGGGCGCAGATATCCTCATGGCTCGTCGCGTACGGCAGGGCTCCATTCGGCTTGCCGTTTTCGTCCATGGTGGCGCATTGCGTGGCCAGCAGATCGACCTCCGGGTGCTGGTCCAGAAACGCGACCTGCCGGGCGAATCGTTCCGGATGACAAAGATCGTCGTGGTCCATGCGGGCGAAATAACGACCGCGCGCCATGGCGACGGCCTGGTTCAATCGGCCGGAGAGGCCTATGTTCTTGCCATCGCGCACGACGATGATGCGCGGGTCGTGCAGGAACGGAAGCTTATCGATGGCACCGTCTGTCGAACCGTCGTCGAGGATCAGCAACTCCCAGTCGACAAAGCTTTGTTCGACGACCGATCGCACGGCAGACTCCAGGACCTTGCCGCCGTTGAGAACAGATAGTGCGACCGTAATGGCTGGTGGCATTTTGTATTGTTAGTCCTATCAGGTCACAAGTAGGGCGAGAAAGCAGGCATGATGAACCGCATTGCCTAGATCTTCCTCACCAAGCCCAACCGCTTGCACACGCGATATCCGGCAAGCGCGATGCAGTACAGGGGATAGCGCCAGCCCAACCGTTCGCGCTGCACCTGGCGCGTCTCGGCCACCGACCGCGCCACATTGCCCGACGCGCCGCCACGCCAATGCAGCGCGGTCACCACCGGCACCGGACGGAACCGCACGCCAGCCACATATGCCCGCAGGAAGAAGTCGTAATCCGATGCAATGCGCAGGTCTTCGCGGAAAGGCCACTGCTGCAGCAATTCTCGTTTGGCAAACAAGGCCGGGTGGTGCACCGTGCAGAAAAACGGCAGTTTCCACGGCACTGCGGGCAACTCGCCCTCGGCCGTGTTCATCACCCGCATGCTGGCGCAGACAATGGGATCTTGCCCCACGTCCAGCAGCGGCATGACCGTGGGAAAGCCTTCGGACGCCAACCTGTCGTCGCCGTTGATAAACAGCACATAGCGCCCACGCGCCAGGACTACGCCTTTGTTCATGGCGTTGTAGATGCCGGTGTCCGGCTCGCTCACCAGACGATCGACCAGGCTGCCCCGTGCCCGCACCCGCTCCAGCGTATCGTCGGTTGAGACACCATCCACCACCACGTATTCCACCCGACTGTCTTTTATCGCCGCCACGGAATCCAGCGTTTTATCGATAGTGCCCGCACAGTTCTTGGTGACCGTGACGATGCTGAGTAGATATTCCGTCTGCATATCAGTCAATTTTTCTTTTTTCAAAAATCTGCCAGAACGCTTGTGCGCATGCGGCGGGCGAATGCTGGGCCATCAAGGGTAGTTCTGCCGTGCCGAGAAAAACCGCATCTATCGCCTTGCGCAGGATGGCTTGCAGATCATCGGATGCATCGTCAACCACGTGCAGATAGGGATTGGGTTCTATATTTTCCGCCGCAACGGGCGTGCAGACGGCTCGCACCTGGTGCTGCAGCGCAGTCAGCACGGACGTCTTCGTACCCGCGCCCACTTCGAGCGGAAACAGCTGCATGTCCACGGACTGCAGCAATTGAGCGTAGTCATCTACCCACGCCACATCCTGCACAGCGATGTGAGAACTGTGCCCGGTCAGTGCTTTGATGGCCTGCAGCGCTTCGCGCGAGGCCTTGTGCAGCACCAGCACCATTTTCGCCTCGCCCAGCGGCAGACGGCACAGGGTCTTGATCCAGTCTAAATACAGCGGCGTACCGTAAAAAACGTCTCCCAGGCCGGACATCAGGATGGTCAAGGGTTTGTCGACCGGGCGCGGCACGGGCAAAGGCGGGTCGTACGCCAGGAAAGGGTGCGGCACGAACACAGGGCGCGCACCCAGGCATGCAAGCACCCGCGCATCCTGCCGGCCCACTACATGTACGCGGCGACCGCGCAGATAACGGGCCTCGAAGACCAGGTTCGCCAGCAACCCTGCCGGATCGCGCAGCAGCCGCCGCGGCTTGAAGCGTGACGCTTTCAGCTTGCGCCAATACAGCATGGTGGCGCAGTCCATGCCGCTGATCACCACCGGCTTTTTGCAATGGCGCAGCATGGGCGCGAACCAATAGGGATACGCCCATACCGCGTCGAATTCCCGCAAGTCCGGGAAAGCAAAGCTCGCGATCTGCCTGACCCCTTTGGGCCACCACGCGGGTACGGAAGCGGCAGCGGAGGCTGGGGCGCATCGTACGAAACGCACTCCTTGCAAGGACAGGTCCCGCACCTCTGGAGCGTCTTCGTAACTGTCCATGTTCTGGCCGAAGAGAAAAACCGTCAGCGTCACTCCCGCTGGACGCCCTTGGAGCATCTGATACAGCAGTCCGCTGGGGCCGCCGATGTTTTCCTTGCGAGGCACGAAGCAGGTAAGGCAAGCGACGTTCATGCCAGCCGCACCCATTCGCCGGGGATGAGATCGCTGGTGTTGCGCTGCGCGTCGTTGAACCACGCCAGCGGCGCCACGACACGCTTTTGCGGGCAGGCGCCCAGCCACGCCCCCCACCAGCTCAGCGAGCTGTTGGCGATCACGAAATTCTTGCATGCGGCCATCAGCCATAGATCTTGATGCGCGTCATCAAGGCCGTTGACGTCGACCACGGTGAAATCCAGGCCTACGTCCAGGTTCTGCCGCACCCATTCGGGATCGTCGGAGAATACATAGCCGTGAGGATTGCGTAGATCGGCAGCAGCGATTTGGACACCTTGCCGGTAGTAATCCATCGAGCACAGGCCATGGAACTGGGCGGCATTCTTGTTGGTGACGTAATCGCCTCTTCTCACGTGCAGACAGATAGCATCTGCCGCGGAGATTTCCGCATGCAAGGCGCGGCTTTTTTCGCTCATGGCCCCGACGCTTCCGATTTCCGCACGGATGATCTCCTGCGCGTCGGAAAAATACTTAGGCGACTGCCAGTGTCCATGCAGGCAAACGGGCGCGGACAACTCGAGCACTTGGGGATCGAACGCAAAGGATCGCTCGAAATACACGCCCCCCTGATTGGCCAATCCGAATTGGCGCAACACGCGCCTGAACACCTTCTTCAGGAAATGCTGAGACTGTGTATAGAATCCGGTCGATTGCACCTGGGCGTTCAACGCAAAGGGAGACAGCGCATACTTGCGCGGCGTTACCGCATCCGAGGCCGGGATATTGTCGAACCAGCTCAGATCCAATACCAGCGGGACCTTACGGCGTGCCGCCAGCGCACGCGCGGCCGCATATTGGAACAACTGATTCCCCAGGCCCCCGTACAACGCAGTTGTAACGACCTTGTCCACCTGCCCCCCGATGATCACAGGCTGCGCCCGTAGTTGTCCTCGAGCCGCACGATATCGTCTTCGCCCAGATAACTCCCCGACTGCACCTCGATGATCTCCAGCGGGATCTCGCCGGGATTGGACAGGCGATGCACTTCTCCCAGCGGGATATAGGTCGACTGGTTTTCGGTGAGCAGCAGTATTTCCTCGCCGCGCGTAATCTCGGCGGTGCCCTTGACCACGATCCAGTGCTCGGCGCGATGATGATGCTTTTGCAGGCTCAGGCTGGCCTTGGGCTTGACCTGGATGCGCTTGACCTTGAAGCGGCCGCCCTCGTCGATGCTGTCGTACCAGCCCCAGGGGCGGTGCACCTTGCGGTGCAGGACATGCTCTTCGCGGTCGCTCGAGCTCAGCGCATTGACGATGACCTTCACGTCCTGGCTGCGGGCACGGTCGGCCACCAGCACGGCGTCCGGCGTTTCGATCACGACCAGGTCGCTCACGCCCACCAGGGCGACCAGGCGGCTGGTGGCGTGAACCAGCGTATTGCGGCTGTCGGTAGTGATCACGTCGCCCAGGTGCGCGTTGCCGGCTTTGTCCTTGGGCAGGGTGTTCCAGACAGCTTCCCATGCGCCCAGGTCGTTCCAGCCGGCATCGAGCGCCACCATGCGGATGGGGAAGTCGCTGCCGGGGCAATGCTCCATGACCGCGTAGTCGATCGATTCGCCGGGAATGGATTCGAACTCGGCGCGGCCTGGGCGCACGAATTTCTGGTCCGTGCTGCGCTTTTGCCACGCGGCGCGCGTGGCCTGGACGATGTCGGGACGGAAACGCTCCAGTGCGGCCAGCCACACGGAAGCCTTGAGCACGAACATGCCCGCGTTCCAGTAGTAGCCGCCTTCGGCCAGATAGGTCTGCGCGGTTTGCGCATCGGGCTTTTCGACAAAGCGTTCGACCACCATGCCCGCGGTTGCCGCATCGCCGGACGCTTTGGTCTTGATGTAGCCGTAGCCGGTCTCGGGACGGTCCGGCGTGATGCCGAGGATGACGATGGCGCCGTCGGCCGCCGCGCGCACGGCTTGCCGCATGGCTGCCGTGAACGCTGCCGTGTCCGCCACGGTTTGATCGGCGGGTGTCACGACCAGCACGGGGTCATCCCCGTTTTCCCGGGCGGCAAGCGCCGCCAGCGTCAGGGCCGGGGCCGTATTGCGGCCGATGGGTTCGAGCAGGGCCGCGCCCAGCTCGATGCCGGCTTCGCGCAATTGCTCCATGGCCAGGAAGCGGTGTTCTTCGTTGCTGACGATGCACGGCGGGGCGACGGCCAGGCCCTCGCCGGCCAGACCGGCCAGGCGGTGGGCCGCCTGCTGGAACAGGCTTTCATCTCCCGTGAGGCAAAGGAACTGCTTGGGAAAACCTGCGCGGGACAAGGGCCACAAACGCGTGCCTGATCCGCCGCAGAGAATCACGGGCGAGACTGCGACCATGAGGTGGGACTCCGGTTTATGCCCGCCTGTCGGAACCGGGCTGTTTTAGAGGCAAAAGTATAGTCTGCAAGCGGGTTGGGGCCTCGGCATGCGCCAAATCGGAGGGGCCGCCAATTTTTGATACCTTTGTGCCCCTGGTGAAAACCCCGGGACAGGTACAAAATTGGGTACGTAGTCCGTTGCCGCATGAATTCATCCAACAAGGGAGACCGCCATGCGCATAGCCGATGCCCAGTGGATTCCCTCCACGCCTCATCAGACCTGGGACGCTCTGGTCGACCCGCAGGTGCTGCAAAAGTGCCTGCCGGGATGCATCGAGGTCAGGCAGCTCAGCCCCACGGAATACGCCGTCACCCTGCGTAGCAAGGTAGGCGGTATGGAGCATGACTACCAGGGCGAGATTCTGCTCTCCGATGTGGAGCCCGGCCGCGGGGCCATGCTGGCCTTCGAAGGCATGGGCGCCGCCGCCGGCCTGGCCATAGGCACGGCCCAGGTGACGCTGGCCGAAAAAGAAAACGGCACGCGGTTGAGCTACACCGTGGCCGGCATGGCCGGCGGCAAGCTGGCCGAGCTGGGCGAGGCGGTCGTCTTGAAGGCGGGCCAGAAGATCCTGGACAAGTTCTTCGCGGCGTTCGTCGAGCACATGTCGCATCAGCCCCGTACCGCGCCGCCGCCGCCCTTGCCCGAACCCGAAGCGACCGGAATATCGAATTCACCCTGGTCGTGGGCGCTGGCGGCCCTGATCGTGGCGGTGCTGGTGGGTTATCACATGCTGTATCGCTAGGTAGGCGACACAACCCCATCGCTCGATTAGAACAAACCCGACTTCCCGGTCAGCGCCACGCCGATGCGCAGCAAGGCGTACGACACCCTGTCGATGGCGCGGCGCAGCCAGCTGCGGCGGCCGAATTCATATCGCCGGATGCGGACGGCGCTCTGGGCGATGGCTTGTTCCACCCGGGCCTTCAGATCCGCGACGAAAGGCTTGCCGTCGACGATGACGTTGGCCTCGCGCGCCAGCAGCAGGCTGAAGGGATCGAGATTGGACGAGCCTACGGTGGCGATGCCGTCGATGACCGCGGCCTTGGCGTGGATGAAACCCGCCTCGTATTCGTAGATTTCGATGCCGCCGGCCAGAAATTCGTCGTACAGCACGCGGGTCGCGTGATATTGGATGTGGTGCGCGGTCTTGCCTTGCAGCAGGACGCGCACCCGTACGCCGCGCGCGGCCGCATCCAACAGGGCTTTGCGAAAATCCCTGCCCGGGAAAAAGTAGGCATTGGCGATGAGGATTTCGTCCCGGGCGGCGCGGATGCAGCACAGATAGGCCCGCTCGAAGACCTGCCGGTAGCGCACGTTGTCGCGCAGGACCAGCGCGGCGCGCAGGTGGTCGTACTGCGAAGGCAGCGGCGGTTCGGCCGCGGCCGCCACGGCGATCCTGGCGTGGCGCGGCACGAGCAGCCGCAGATGGTGCCAGCTCCTCGGCCGGGCAATGTGGCGGCGCAGCCGCCGCCAGCTCAAGCGCACCCACATCAGGTCTTGCGCATACATGACGTCGGCCACCAGCGGGCCGCGGATTTCGACGGCGAAATCGAAGCGCGCCGTCTTTGCGCCGTCGTCGAAGTCGTCTTCGATATTGATGCCGCCGACGAAGGCGACGGTTTCGTCGATCACCGCGGTCTTGCGGTGCAGGCGGCGCAGGCGGCTGCGCGAAGGCACGAGCTTGCCCAGCCAGCGCGGCTCCGGGCGAAAGACCATGCATTGCGCGTCGACCTCGGCCAGGCGCTTGCGTACATAATCGATGTTGGCATGGCTGCCGAAGCCGTCCAGCACCAGGTTCACCTGCACGCCGCGCCGGGCCGCGGCCACGAGATGGTCGAGCACGCTGTCTCCGATGGAATCGCGGGCGAAGATATAGGTCTCGAGATGCACGCTCTGATTGGCGCCGTCGATGGCGGCGCACAGAGCGGGAAAGAAGTCGGCCCCGTTTTGCAACAGGCGCAAGGTGTTGCCGCGGGTCCAGGCCAGGAAGGCGAGATCATCGTCTTGCATGGCCGCAAGCATACCTGCCCGTTTATTTCAATTCCAACTCCGCCAGCAACGGGGCATGGTCGGAGAGCCGCGCCCATTGCCGGCCGCGTAAAACGCGGGCGTCGTGCACGGCGAAGCCGCGCTGATAAATGCGATCCAGGCGAAACCACGGGAACAGCGCCGGGAAGGTGCGCGGCGTCTGGCCGAACACGTCGGACAAGCCCAGATCCTGCGTGAAGAAAGGCGTGAGCTTGTCGCCCCAGTCGTTGAAATCGCCCGCCACCAGCACGGGCGCGTCATCGGATACAAAGGAGCGTATGCGTTCGGCCAAGGCCTGCGCCTGGCGCAGGCGGCTGCCGGCGAACAGGCCCAGATGCACCACGAAGCAATGCACGTGAATGCCGTCCACATCGATCAAGGTATGCAGCAGGCCGCGCTGCTCCAGCCGGTGGTCGGAGATGTCCTGGTTTTCGTGGCTGAGGATGACGTGGCGCGACAGGAAGGCGTTGCCGTGGTCGGTGCGGTGGCGCACGGCATTGCACCCGTAGACCATGTTCAGGCCCAACGTCGCGGCCAGGGCCTCGTGTTGGGCGCCGAGCTGGGCGATGCTTTCGTTGCGGCCCTGGACCTCCTGCAGGAAGACCAGGTCGGGATGCAAGCCGTGCAAGGCCGGCCGCAAGCTGCTCAGCGACTCGCGCAGCCCCAGCGACGAGCGGCCCTTGTGGATGTTGTAGGTGACGACGCGCAGTTTGGCCACCACCTACTCCCAGCCGGCTTTACTTCGCTTCGGGATTACGCAGACGGATGTGCAGTTCGCGCAGCTGCTTCTCGTCGACCTCGGACGGGGCCTGGGTCAGCAGGCACTGCGCGCGCTGGGTCTTGGGGAAGGCGATCACGTCGCGAATCGATTCGGCGCCGGTCATCATGGTGACGATGCGGTCCAGGCCGAAGGCCAGGCCGCCGTGCGGCGGCGCGCCGTACTGCAGCGCATCCAGCAGGAAGCCGAACTTCTGGCGGGCTT
>Ga0209455_1001223_pt1 | contig 12192 bp, 4 predicted proteins | sample AraplaCol_mCL_r2_FD_184275 | JGI IMG/M metagenome (GOLD analysis project Ga0209455, IMG submission 184275) | Arabidopsis root microbial communities from North Carolina, USA - plate scrape CL_Col_mCL_r2 (SPAdes) (version 2) | ecosystem: Host-associated > Plants > Roots > Endosphere | place: USA...
AAGCCCAGCAGCCTATCGCACAAAATGTACAATTCAAAAAAGACCTGTCCCCGGGAGGCACCAAGGCCTATCTTACTTTAGCTAACGGCCACCGTATTGCACTTTCTGATACAACCAACGGGAAAATTGCAATACAGTCAGGCGTGGTCATAACCAAGACCGGCGACGGACAACTGGTATACCAGGCCGCGCCTGCTGTAAACCCCGGGATAAATACCGAGCCAGCCTATAATATGATCGAAACCCCGAAAGGCGGACAGTACCGGGTGGTACTCCCGGATGGCACGCAGGTCTGGCTGAATGCAGCCTCGTCATTAAAATATCCTGCCCGGTTCGCAGGAAATGAACGGAAAGTTGAATTAACAGGAGAGGGATATTTCGAAGTAGTACATAATAGCCGGCAGCCATTTAAGGTAACTACGAATGGACTGGTAGTAGAAGATCTCGGCACCCATTTTAACATCAACTGCTATACGGACGAACCCGCAGCTTTAACAACACTCTTGGAAGGCGCGGTAAAAGTTAACGGCAAGACGACCTTACACCCGGGCGAACAGGCGCAGCTTATGGTGTCGGGAACTCTGGCCGTGAGGACCGTTGACACAGATGAGGCCGTTGCCTGGAAGAACGGCGTCTTTATGTTTTCGAATGAAAGCCTGGGCAGCATTATGCGTAAGATCGGCAGGTGGTATAATACAGATATAACATTCAGCAACGAACAGTTAAAACAGGTCACCTTTAGTGGCACCATCTCCAGGCTCGATAATGTGTCCAAGGTTTTAAGGAGATTGGCCCTGACCAATGAAGCGACTTTCAGCATAGAAAATAACCGGATCATTATTGGATCTGTTACCCGCAATTAAACTAAACTATTTATTAACCCTTAAAAGAAAACAATATGGCAATAAGCTTACAAACGTAAACAGTAAAAAGGGTAACCCATAAAAAAACCGGAAAGTGCTGGTAACACCGCCCGGTAAATGTTTTGAGTTAACCCTTCGATGGACATCGAAAAAAACAGAGCGATCTATTTACTTATTAACCCAAAACTTTACAAAAGTATGAAATTAAATGCTTTTAATTCCGGTGTGCCGCGACTTCGGCTGCCTATTAAAATATTGTTAATTATGAAACTTATCGTAATTATCATCATCGCCTCCCTGGTACAGGTCAGCGCAGCCACATTTGGCCAGCAGATTACCTTGTCAAAAGACAAGATCACCCTGAAGGCCTTATTCAAAGAGATCACCAAACAAACCGGTTACGAGGTGATCTATGCGAACAAAACCCTTGATGACCAGCAGACGCTGCATGTGTCGTTTAAAAAAGCGCCATTGAACCAGGTGCTCGACGCCTCATTAAAGGGATTGCAGGTTACCTATGTCATGGACGAAAAGGGCATCGTTATTAAGGAAAAGGTGGCCTCCCTGCTCGACCGCATCAAGAACTTTCTTGCTGCAAAAGATATCAACGGTATTGTTGAAGATGAATCAGGTAACCCGTTGCCGGGCGCTTCGATCAGGGTAAAAAATTCTGACCAGTCGACGGCTGCTGATGCGGATGGTAAATTTTATCTTAAAAATGTAGCCGATAATGCCGTGCTGGTCATCTCTTACCTGGGATATACCACCAGGGAAGTAAATGTTGGCTTGAATCTGATCAGGTTCAGGCTGGAAAAAAGCTCCTCGAAATTGGATGAGGTACAGATCGAAGCCTACTCCAGGTCATCGAAACGTGTGAGTGTCAATGATATAACTACAGTAAAAGCCATTGACTTTGAGAAACAGCCCATAGATAACCCGTTAAAGGCGTTGCAGGGGCGTATTCCCGGTTTGATCATTACACCAACGTCCGGTATGCCAGGGTCAGCGATAACGTTGCAATTACGCGGTCAAAACAGCCTGGCCGGGCCCCTTACTCAGCCGCTCATTGTGTTGGATGGCGTGCCGATCACTAATAATATACAAGGTGGTCAAGTGATCAGCCTTGAAGACGCAAACATATCATCATTAGCATTTATTAACCCTGCAGATATAGAATCGATAGATGTGTTAAAGGACGCTGATGCCACCTCAATATATGGTTCAAAGGGCGCTAACGGTGTGATCCTAATAACAACAAAAAAAGGTAAAGCCGGAGAATCCCGTATAAATGTAAGCAGCTATACCGGCTATTCGCAGCGTGTAAAGGAAATAGCGATGATGAATACGCAGCAGTACTTGAGTATGCGCAGGGACGCTTATATCGCAGATGGCCTTGAAGTCCCGACAGATCCCCACAATGATTATGAATTTACAGTTTGGGACCAAAACCGCAACACTGACTGGCAGAAGACCCTATTAAATAAAAATGCCTTTTACACCAAAAACGATGCTTCCATTTCGGGCGGCACGACATTGCTTCAATATTTAGTAAGCGGGAATTACAGTAAACAAACCTATGCGTTTGACGGCCCCGGTAAATTTGAAACCGCAGGTGCGCATTTCAGCATAGCCGGATCGTCGTCTAATAAAAAATTCAAGGCGGTGTTAAGCGGCACTTACTCGGCCAATAATAACGTGGCGGCTGTAGACCCAACCACCACGGCTGTCGCTATGCTACCTAACGCGCCTGCACTTTATAATGCAAATGGCGACCTTAACTGGGAGCCGGGGCCGGATGGTTACGCGACCTGGACAAATCCTCTGGCCAGGTTGGCGAATGAAACTTATCAAAAGTCAACCACATTTTACAGCTCGCTGAATTTAAGCTATAAAATCATACCGTCGCTAACTTTTGAAACGACCGCGGGTATCACAAGTATTAAGCTGCATGATTTTAACGATCTTACGATCGCGTCGCAGGACCCCGCTAAAATCGCCATTGCCAGCGGTTATTCTATTTTTACGGATAATTCATCCGGTTCATGGAGCTTGGAGCCTAAGCTGATTTACAATCATGCCATAGGCAGGGGGGTGCTGAACGTTATCGTTGGCGCTTCGCTTGACGAACGCAACCAGCTCAATCAAAGGATAGAGGCAACCGGATATAATAATGACGCGTTATTGCATAGCTTGGCCAGCGCCAGTGCATATGGAGCCGGCAATGAAGCCGTACAATACAGGTCTGAAGGCGTTTATGCCAGGGCCACTTATAACTGGGACGACAAATATTTGCTAAGTCTAAACGGCCGGCGCGATGGCTCATCGCGTTTTGGGATCGGTAATCAGTTTGGTAACTTTGCCTCTGCAGGTATCGGGTGGGTTTTTACAAACGAAGAATTTGTTAAAAAAGCGCTACCATTTGTCAGCTTCGGTAAATTGCGTTTTAGTGCAGGCACAAGCGGCAACGACGCCATTGGTGATTACCAGGCCGTAGGTTATTACCAAACTCTACAGGGCAATGCTGGTGGCCTTGGCGCTCCTATTACTTACCAGGGGATCAAAACCATTTATAGTAGCGGGCCGTTTAATCCTGATTTTCATTGGGAAACCGTTTATAAAATGGAGGTTGGGTTTGACCTCGGATTTTTTAATGACAGGATAGTACTTAATGGAAATTATTTCCGTAACCGCTCATCCGATCAGTTATCGCTAATTAATTTGCCGGCCACCGCCGGTGGAGGGACCATCACGGTCAATTTGCCGGCAAAGATCCAAAACATGGGCGGCGATCTCAGCATCAATACGGTAAATATCAAAAGTAAGAACTTTACCTGGTCAACTTCAGGCAATATCAGTTTTCAGCGGAACAAGTTGTTGAGCCTGCCAACGGAAAATTATCAATCTAATTTTCCTGGTTATCAGTATTATGTTTCCAGGCATGAAAGCCCGGTCGGCAAAGCGTTTACCGATGTAGCAGCTGTGTATGGGTTCCGCGGTGTCGACCCTGCCACCGGCGTATATATGTTTACCGGCTACGATGGCAGCGCAACGACGTTCGACCAGGCAAATCCGTATGGCGCGCTGGTAAGTACCAATCCCAAATATTACGGCGGGCTTGGAAATACATTTAATTATAAAAACGTCAGCCTTACCATATTCCTGCAATTTATGAAACGGAACGGGCTCAATTATATTTATCAAGGTTTTTCACCGCTGCCACCCGGCTACGCCGCAAGTACTTCCGATAATGTAAACCAGCCTGTTGCTTTTACCAACTACTGGAAAAAACCAGGTGATATTACGCCAATACAACGGGTTTCTTCACAGGGATATTATATAGATCAGGAGACCGGAAATTTCTATGACCTGGTAGGATCCCAGGCTGCGGCAGCTAATAGCACTGCCCTTTATACTGACGCTTCTTTCATACGTGTGAAATCGGCAACATTGTCGTATAGCATACCCGATAGCTGGAAGCGAAAGATAGGTGTAAGAAACCTGACTTTCAGTATTAGCGCCGAAAATCTTTGGACCATTACCGGCTACAAAGGCGCTGATCCCGAAACCCAGAGCATCTATTCCTTACAGCCACTGCGAAGTGTAACTGCAGGATTTAATATTGGACTATAACAATCACCATTTAATTAAATGAAGATGAAAAGTATACATACAGAAATCAATGATAAAACCCACAGCAAGCGAATGGCGCCTGTTGTGTTAGGTATTTGTTTAATGATCTGCGGCGTGTTTGGAACCGGTTGTAAAAAGCTGTTAGATATCGATCCGCCCATTAATAAAACAGCGGCAACTACCGTTTTCAGCAGCACCGCTTTTGCAACGGAGGCAATGACAGGCATATATGTCCAAATGATCAAAAGTTTTGCCGGGACAAGCACGTCTATGTCAGTTAAGCTGGGCTATACCGCTGACGAAATGACTGTCGTGAGGACATCAGGAATTGACCTGCGATCCTACAGGAACCAATACACAACTGATCCTGGTGTATGGACTTCACTTTACCTGGTTATCTACCGGGTAAATGCCATTATTGATGGGGTAAAAGCCTCTGCCGGAATTCCGGAAAAGGCAAAGTCGGTCCTTATCGGTGAAGCCAAATTTATTCGGGCTTTCTGTTATTTCCACCTCGTAAATGAATACGGCGATGCACCGCTGATAACTACGTCTGATTATTCAAAAAATATCAACGTGCCCCGTACAGCCAAAGACCTGGTCTACGCACAAATGGTGCAGGATCTGCAAGATGCGCAAAACAGACTGACAGATGATTACCTTGGTTTGGACTTGGTTGCGCCAACTGTTGAAAAAATAAGGCCGAACAAATTTGCAGCCACGGCCTTGTTGGCAAGGGTGTATTTATATACCGGCCAATGGGCGAAAGCCGAAACTGAAGCTACCAAAGTGATAGATAATGGAAAATATAGCCTGCTGACCGACCTGAATGGCGTGTTTTTGAAAAACAGCAACGAGGCCATATGGCAGCTGCAGCCAAACCCGCTTGATCCGACAACGGCCAATACTCCTGAGGGTTATTTCCTTATCCCGCTGGATGGAGGTACCCCTCCCTTAAAGGCAAGTGCCAATCTTTTGGCGGCCATGGAAACAGGAGATAAGCGCAGGGACAACTGGCTGTCGGATATTACAGGCGACGGCGTAACGCTGATCCCTTTTAAATATAAATTGGGTCCTTTCCAGCTTGATCAGCAGGAATATATTATGGTTTTGCGCCTTGCAGAACAATACCTGATCCGTGCAGAGGCCCGCGCGCAATTAGATAAGGTGACCGGAGCCGGAAGCGCTGAAACTGACGTTGACGCGATCCGCACCCGTGCGGGTTTGGCAGGTACCACGGCCGGCAACAAAACAGAAATGCTTGCGGAAATAGCAAAACAGCGTTTTGCGGAATTATTTACAGAATGGGGGGACCGTTGGAATGATCTGAAACGGACCAACAAAATTAACGACGTCATGACGCTGGCGTGCCCCAAGAAGGGCGGAGTATGGGATCCGAACAAAGCGTTGTTTCCAATCCCTCCCAACGAATTTCTATATAACCCTGCCTTACGGGGGCATCAAAACCCGGGCTACCAGGAAAAGTAAATATTTTATTTAGCTAAACATTATTTAAATCAAAAGCACCGGCGCCACAGAGCGCTGCGCCGGCGCTTTTCCAAAAAATAGCTTATGAAACTCAATTTCGTCGTTTTAACCTGCCTGTTACAGCTATTTTTTTCGGGGTTACATGCGCAAAAGAAACTCATCGCCAACGAAACCTTTAAAAGTTGGGGAGGTGTCGATGAATATGCCATCAGTAATGATGGGAAATACATTACTTATAGCTATTCTTTAGCCGCCAAACAATGCCTGGTTATTCAGCCTGCTGATAACAGTTCTAAGCTGGAAATCGCGAATGGCTTTAACCCGGTATTTACCGGCGATAGCAAACAGGTGATGTACCAGGTTCCCGGTGACACCCTTGTATTTTATGATCTAATAAAGAAAACAAAGCAATACCGGGCTAATATACGCTCGTTTAAAGTTGGCAAGGGTCGAAAAGGAGAAGTTTTGCTTTGCCAGACCGGGAAAGGCCTGCTGGTTAAAAACCTGCTGACCGGTATGGAATCTTTATTCCCCGAAGTCCGGGGCTATAAGGGCAACCCCGGGGGCACGGCTTTTTTACTGTTAACTAAAGGATCGATGCTATTGCTCGATCTGAAAAATAATGCTACGACGGTCTTGACCAACACCCCGCCTGCGTTACCCGATGTTCGTTTTGACGCGGACGGCGGGCAGCTTGCTTTTATCAGGACGGACAAAAAAGGCAGCACGCTGCATTATTACCGGTCAGGTATGGACAGCGCAAAGGTATGGTTAACCGGTCGATCGCCTGAAATGAAACCAGGATACAGCATTGCCGGGGATGCGCCGGTTTTCAGTCCCAACGGTCGTTTAGTGTATTTTAAACTTGCCCGGACTCCTGTAGTGGACCTTAAAAAAGATACCGACGTCATCACAGATAAGGTCGATGTGTGGAATTACAAAGACGCCTACCTGCAGTCGCAGCAGCAGTTTGAAAAAGCATATGGCGCAAACGGGCTGTACCAAACGACATTCCGCACAAATTTTGTAACCGCAATAACTGTAGCCAATGATAAACTGGTCCAGGTAGAAGATGAGTCGACAAAACTGGTCAGTGCAAAGGGAAACCGGTATGTTTTGGTCAGCAATGTTACCAACGAAGTTTTGAACGAAGGATACTGGAGCAAAGATCAGCGTAAAAAATACTGGCTGGTTTCACTTTTGGACGGGCACAGCATTGATATGGGTATGGAAAAATGTGAAATATCTCCCAATGAACGCTTTGTCTGCTGGTTTAACAGGGGTGATAAAAATTGGTATACTTATGAGATCGCTACGGGGACCACCCGGAATATAAGCGGGGGTATTAAAGTACCGCTAACGGCCGGTAAGGCAATGGAATTATTCGGTGTAAATGCGCCTTTTGGAATAGCGGCCTGGCTGGCGGATGATAAGGCGATGTTGATTTATGATCAATTTGATCTCTGGCAGGCAGATCCTCAAGGCAAACGATTGCCTGTGAATATAACCAATGGTTACGGTAGTAGAAATACCGTTAAATTCCGCGTAACCGATCTTGCAGACGGGATCCCCCTAGCTAATGAGCAGGTATTACTTATTGGCCAAAACCAAAATAATATGAATACCGGTTTTTTCAAGACAAAGACAGGTAACCCCGCCGATCCTGAAACCGGTACAATAGGACCCTGGAATTTTTATGAAAGCGGGATATATGGTTTGCACCCGCCCGTTAAAGCTAAGGACGCGGAGGTGTACCTGGTTAAGCGTATGAGCGCATCCAGCGCCCCGAATGTATTTTTGACCCGCGATTTTAAAACTTATAGCCAGCTTTCCGATGTCCAGCCGCAACGCGGATACAATTGGATGACCAGCGAGCTTCATCATTATAAAATGGATAATGGGCAAACAGGTGCCGGGATTTTGTACAAGCCTGAAAATTTCGACCCCGCTCAAAAGTACCCTGTCATCTTCCATTACTACCAGGCGCGCAGCGCAGAGGTTTATAATTTTCAATACCCTGATTTCGCCACGAAACAATTCAATATTTCCTGGTATGTAAGCCACGGTTACCTGGTGTTTGTGCCGGATATTATTAATGATAAGCCCGGGTACATCGGGCAAACAGTGGTGAATTCGGTCGGGTCCGCCGCAAAGTACCTCAGTGGCTTTTCGTTTGTGGATGCTTCAAAGATGGGTATCCAGGGGCATAGCTTCGGGGGGTACGAAACCAACCTGCTGGTGGCCAAAACCCATATTTTTGCTGCAGCGCAATCTTCAGCAGGCATTTCCGACCTGGTAAGTTTATATGGTGATATCATCTCCGGCAGAAGTGCGATCCCGTTCGTCGAAAAGGGCCAGCCTTACATCGGTGTGAGCTTATGGGAACGACCTGATCTGTACCTGGAGAATTCGCCGTTGTTTTCCCTTGATAAAGTAACAACACCTTTGCTTATTTATCATTCCAGGACCGATGGCGCCGTGCCATTTACACAGAACCTGGAATTATTCACAGCACTGCGCAGGCTTCAAAAACCCGTATGGATGTTGCAGTATGATGATGAGGGCCACGTAATGACAAGCGCAGATTGTGCGCTTGATTTCAGTATTCGCCAGGAGCAGTTCTTTGACCATTATCTTAAAGGTAAGCCCGCACCGAAATGGATGACCGAGGGTATACCCGCCATTTACAAGGGAATAAAAAGCGGCTTACAACTGGATAATGCAGGTAAACAGCTGCATTAAATATTTATGGATATGAGATTACGGTTAACGGTGATACTGGTGTTTGCAGCGCATTTATGCATGGCGCAAAAACAATTGCTGGAACAAAAGGAGTATTCCTGGCCAATGTCATACAGCCCTAAACTTACCAATAACGGCAGGTTTATCAAATACATCATCAGCGGGCCTGACGGCGCGCAATTAACGACGGTGCAGTCCGCAGATGGAAAATGGAAAAAGGATTTTAAAGCCGGGGAAAACGAAACGTCGTTTTTGCAGGATAATAAATACTTAGTGGCCAAATTGCCCGGGGATACGCTGGCGATCATGACCCTGGGAACAGACAGGATACGTTACCTGGACCATGTCCTTTCTTACAAAACGCCTTCCGACAGTAAAACCGAGTGGATAGCCTGCCAGCTTAAAACGGCAGGAAAGCCGGTGGTCATGCTCAATACCGCCACAGGCAAGGACAACAAATATGCAGATGTAAAAGATTATCGCTTTGCGGCGGATGGCCGTGTTTTATTCCTGAATGTGACCACGGCCACAGGCAGCGATGTCGTGTTGGTAGATGTCGCTTCAGGAAAACAAAAGACAATTTGGTCGGGTAAGACATTTAGTCAATTGATCTTGGATGCGGATGCGGCGCATGTTGCTTTTATTGCAACCGGGAAAAATGATGCGGTAACTGCAAATAGTATCTGGTATTATGAAACCGGCATGGAGCAGGCAACGCAGCAGCTAACCGGCGAGGCGTCCTGTTTTGCCGATGGCTCAACGATCGAGAACTCGGCGCTTGCTTTCGGTAGGGATAACCAGCAGCTGTTTTTTTCCATGAGAAAAGCAAAGGCCAGTACTTCCGCCGCGAAAGAAAACTCCCCCGAAATGGAAGTATGGAACTATAAGGATAAAATATTTTACCCCAGCCAGTCGCGCATAAATTATTTGACCAGCGTGCCCGCTGTCTTGAATATTAAAGGCGGACGGGTCATACGCCTGCTGGAGCAAGGGGATGAAAGTATTTTAACGGATCTGAAGAATGGTCCGGCTGGATTTGTGCTGGTGCGAAAAACTCCTGTAAATTGGGATGAGGGATATTGGTTAAAAGAAGCCAGCGTGTCTTATACCCTGGTTTCCACAACGGATGGTTCCAAATTGAAGTTTGAATCCCCCGGCTACAAAGATGTGAGATTGTCGCCTGGCGGCAAATATGTGGTGTTCTTTGATGGAGAAAAAAAGGATTACATGTGCTATGAAACCGCCTCGGGTAAAAGCACCAACATTACAGCGTTTATAAAGGTCCCGCGCAGGGTAAAGAACACCGTTGAGGGTACAGACGACATAGACCTGCTAAGGATAGCCGGCTGGCTGGCGGGGGACTCCGGCGTTCTCATCGGCGATGAATTCGACATCTGGCAGGTTGATCCTTCCGGAAAAACGAAGCCTGTGAATATCACCGGCGGTTACGGACGAAGCCATCAAACCAGGTTTGAGCTCGTTAAGGGGAATGGTCGCTTTTCTTTTTTTAATAAAACTGAACCCGCTGTCGCGAAAAACGAAAAGTTACTGCTCACGGGTTTCAATGAACAAACGAAGGAAAAGGGATTTTTCAGTGTACAGTTAGGTGGGGCAAAGGACGTGGAATTATTATCTATGGGGGCTTATGCTTACACCGATGCCCCGGAAGACCATATCAAGGCCAGGAAAGCGGAAGTATTTGTGCTGACCCGGATGACCGCTTCGGATGCTCCAAATTTATACTACAGTAAGAACCTGAAGAATTTTACCCGTCTTACCCAACTGCAACCCCAGGTCGTTTACAACTGGATGACCTGTGAATTGGTGAACTGGACCACCTACGGGGGCCATCCCTCCCAAGGGCTGTTATATAAACCGGAGAACTTTGACCCTTCCCGGAAATATCCCATGATCATTACCTATTACCGGCGGTTTTCCGATGACCTGCACCATTTTATATGGCCTCAGATAAGCGACCGGCCCAATATCGCCTATTATGTCAGCAATGGTTATCTGGTTTTTGTGCCTGACCTTTATTGTGAAAAAGCAAATTATATGCAAAATATTCACGATGATGTTGTTTCCGGCGCCCGGTACCTGGCAAGGAATTCCTGGGTCGACTCCACAAAGATCGGGATAACAGGCCACAGTTTTGGCGGTTACGTGACCAACTGCCTGGTGGCAACCACCCCATTTTTCGCAGCGGCCTGTACGGCCGCCGGGGCGTCTGATATGGTCAGCACCTTCGGGGCAGGGACGATACAAACGATGTACACCGAACGGGGTGCATACGGCATAGGTTCAGCCCTGTGGGACGATCCGGAGACCTACGTCGGAAATTCGCCGGTGTTCCGGGCAAACCGGGTGAGCACCCCCTTGCTGATAGAACATAGCAATGCCGATACGAATGTCGGTTTCAGCCAGAGCGTGGAATTTTACGTAGCGCTTCGCCGGGCCGGAAAAAAAGTGTGGCTATTGGAATATGACCGGGATGGGCATGTTTTAGAACGTGATAATGCACTTGATTTTAACCTCCGCCAACAGCAGTTCTTTGACCATTATTTGAAAGGAAAACCCGCACCCCTCTGGATGACCAAAGGGATACCGGCCAAAGATAAGGGTACCAGGAACGGGCTGGCTTTAGATACCTCAGGTGATCAGCCCTGATACCATAAATAAATTAACGACAAAACGATGAAAAAAATAATAGGCCTTTTAGCCGCCGGCGTATGTTGCTGCGGTCTGAGTTTCGGTCAGACCGGCATTTACCGGATGAAGGAGCTGGCGATCCCAACCAGATGGGCGAAAGACGTAAGCCCCGCCAACGCCCTCCGTGAATATCCGCGACCCCAGCTGGTTCGTGCCCAATGGCAGAATCTTAACGGGCTTTGGGATTACGCCATAAAGCCCCGGGACGCGAAGGCCCCCGTTACCTTCGACGGAAAGATACTCGTGCCATACCCGGTAGAATCCGCGCTGTCCGGTGTCAAGCGGGCCCTGCAACCGGACCAGTTGCTATGGTACCGGCGAACCCTCACGAAGCCTGTGCTAAAGCCCGGCGAGCGGGTGCTTTTGCATTTCGGTGCGGCAGATTACCAGGCCACCGTCATATTGAACGGCAGGGAATTGGGAACGCATAGCGGCGGATACCAGGAATTCAGCTTTGATATCACGGCAACACTTAAAAGCGGCAAAAATGAGCTGCTGGTAAAAGTATGGGACCCCAGCGATAAGGGCCCTAACCCGCATGGCAAACAGGCGCTGAACCCCGGAGGAATTCTTTATACCCCAAGCAGCGGGATCTGGCAAACGGTATGGCTGGAGACGGTCCCGGCTGCCAGTATAGTCGGGATCAAACTTACCCCGGATATAGACAAGGGCGTGTTGAACCTTACCGTTAATGCCCCCGAAGGCTATACCGTAAGCGTTGTAGCCACGGCAGCCGGGAAGGAGTGCGGTACCGTTGACG
>Ga0209455_1001224_pt1 | contig 12191 bp, 10 predicted proteins | sample AraplaCol_mCL_r2_FD_184275 | JGI IMG/M metagenome (GOLD analysis project Ga0209455, IMG submission 184275) | Arabidopsis root microbial communities from North Carolina, USA - plate scrape CL_Col_mCL_r2 (SPAdes) (version 2) | ecosystem: Host-associated > Plants > Roots > Endosphere | place: USA...
GACGCACAGGCGCTCGACGGTCCCTCGCCGCCGGCTCCGGCATCGCGCATGCCCCCCGCCCCTCCACTAGCGCGTTTTGCGGCGGAGTGGAATTCGCCAATGTGAACAAAATCACGTGCCTTCAATATTTTAGGCAGGCCTGCGAGCTCATGATGCACGGTTTGGCGCTTTCGGCGGCAAGACTGACGCGAATCTCCATGGCAATCCTGCGCAGTCGCCGTGAAGTTTTGATGATTTCGACCGGACAATGTTCCGCCAGGCCTTAAGTCGAAATCAATCTATGGACCGCGCCCGCCTGTTGAAAGAGGGGCCCTGCTGCGCCGGCCGGCTGCGGGGCACACGATGACGTGGCCAACGCCTCGCTCCCGATGATCGCGTTGCACTGCGATATCACAGGCGTCATCGCGGTCGCCCGGCAGAGCCACCGCGATGAGCACGTTGTTTGGAGGTAGCGTTCTCCTCAGGCTGCAAGCTGCGGGCGCATCGCTTCGATGCCGGCGATCCAGCCCGCGACGGAGCGGCCGATCGCCTCCGGGTGATCCTCCTGCAGAAAGTGCAATCCGGCGCCGAGGCGGACGAGTGCGCAGTGCTTCAGGGACGCCGCGAACCGCTCGGCAAACTCCGGCGCGACCAGAGCTCCTGGCTCGCCGCTGAACAGCAACTTTGGATAGGACGAGGAGGCCAGCGCCGCATGCGCGGATTCGAGTGCGGCGTAGACGTCGGCGGGCTCACCGGCGATCGGCAGCTCGCGCGGAAGCGCAAGCACGGGACGACGACTTTCCGGCGTCGGGAATGGCGCACGATAGGGTGCCATCTCTGCCGCGCTGAGCTTGCGCACGATGCCGCCAGGCAGCACCCGCTCGACGAATGCATTGGCCTCGAGGATCATCGCTTCGCCCTCGTCCGGCGTCCTGAACTTGCGGAAGACCGCGCGCGCCGCCTCGGCATGATCCTGCTCCTCCGCGACCTCCGTGTGGTGGAAATCCTGCCAGGTCGGCATCGGACGGATGAATTCCATGAAGGCGAGGCCGCGCACGAGATCCGGACGGCGCGCCGCGAGATGAAATGCGAGCGCCGTGCCCCAGTCCTGCGCGACCAGATAGGCCGATTTGATTGCGCGCTCTTCGATGAAGGCGTCGAGATAACGGACAAGATCGAAGAAGCGGTAGGCGATGTCGGGCTTGCCGGACTGACCGAAGCCGATGTTATCGGGCGCGATGCAATGCGCGACCGGCGACACCAGCGGCAAAATGTTGCGCCAGATGTGCGACGAGGTCGGATTGCCGTGAAGGAACAGCGCGACGGGCGCGCCTTCGGCGCCGGTCTCGCGATAGGCCATTTGGCTTCCGAGGACGGACGCTTTGCGAATCTCGATGTCGATCGGCTTGGTCATGTCGGCTCCCTGAACACGGTTTGGAATGCGATGGTCTTGAAACGTTCGAGCGCTTTGGGATTGCGGTCGACCTTCATGCGCAGGATCGCGCCCTGCCAGGACGCGAGCAGGAAGTCGGCAAGCTCATCGGGCTCGAAATCGGACGCAATCTCGCCGCTGGTTTGGCCGTCCTTGATGCAGGCGGCGAACGGCGCGCGCCACTCGGCGAAGATCGCTGCGAGGCGCACGCGCAGCAGCTCGCTGCTACCCGATGCCTCCAGGCTGAGATCACCGATCAGGCAGCCGCGACCATAGCCGTCGGCCTCCAGTCGTCCGGTGATGATGTCGAGGTAGCGCCGCAGGCGCCCGCGCGGCGTCAGCGAGGTGTCCTCGAGCGCTTCGGCGACGAGGCCCCGGGTGACGTCGAAGTAGCGATCGAGCACCTCGGAGGCGAACGCCTCCTTGGAGCGGAAATGGTTGGTGAAGGAGCCCTGCGGCGCGCCCGCCGCAGCGGTGACGTCGCGCACGCTGGTGCCGTGATAGCCGGTCCGGAACATGACCTTGAGGCCGGCGTCGAGGATGGCGTCTTTGAGTGATGGCTTTGGCATAAACAAAATAATACGTACGTACGTATTATTGTCAAGCGCTGACTTGTCGCCCCGGCAATCGCCTTGCCGGTCAAACGGTTACCGAATTGTTGGACGACAGATCAGGCCGCAGGCTGGCTGCGCGAGACCACCCAATAGCGCAGCCATGCGCCGATGGTGCAGCCGACCAGATAGCAAGCGAACATGACGAGGCCGAGGTCGAGCCAATAGCCGAAGCGGCCCGGCACCACATGCGCTAGCGAGGCCGCGACCAGGCCCGCGGCGAGCACAGCGAGCCAGCGCGCGGTCACCTTGGAGGTGCCATTGCCGCGCTGGACCACCGAGATCCAGCCCATGCAGAAGCCCAGCAGCACCGAGCCGATCAACCAACCCATGTGAAACGAGACCAGATAGGGCATGATCACCTCACCAGAAATTCGATGCGGCGGTTCTGCGCCTTGCCGTCGTCGGTGTCGTTGCCGGCGACAGGCTGCGTGCTGCCATAGCCGACAGCGGTGAAACGGTCTGCCGGCAGGCCGGCCTTGACCAGATAGTCGATCACCGCCTGCGCGCGCTTCTCGGAGAGCGCCTGGTTGAAGGAGTCCTCGCCGTCGGCATCGGTGTGGCCGGCGACCTCGATATTGGTGGTGGGGCAGCGCAATGCCGTCTCGATCAGATGATCGAGAACGCCTGCGGAATCAGGATCGATGTCGGCGCGCTTGGACTCGAACCGGATCTTGCCCTTGGCCAGCAGCTCCGAGAACAATTGCTGGCACACGGTGCCGTCGACAGGCCCTGCCGCGGGCTTCACGGTGATTTCGGGCTTGTATTGCCAGCTCTTTGGAAAGTCCTTGCCGAGGCCGGCGCGGATTTCGTTGGCCGCACCTTCGTACAGCGCATCGCCCGACAGCTTCACCTCGCGATCCGAAACCACGAGCGTGCCGGTCGACAGCCGCGACAGCGCGCCGAGCGCTGCGACAACAGCGGTGTTGAAGGACGCGGGTGCGCCGAGGCTGGCCTTGAGATTGTCGACCACCTTCTCGGTGAAGAATTTCCGCGAGGCGCTGTTTGCGATCGCGGCGTGCACGCTGTTGTCCGGCACGTAGCCGGTCAGCGTCACCGTCGCGGCAACCGGATCCTTGTAGGCCTGGAAGATGTAAGGCGGCGCCTTGATGTCGTTCGCGGCGATCGAGAAGCCCTCTGGCAGGTTCTTCAGCGCGGCGGCGATCGCCTCGCGGCCGCCGAGGTCGCGCGCCATGCCGGACAGGTTGACCTTGGTGTCGGAGATCGTGATCTTGCCGTCCTTCAGCTTGCCGATCTGGTCGAGCAGCAGCATCGCCGCCGCCTCGAAGCGCGCCGGCGCGCCGCGGGCGAGACCCATCTGATCGGCGACCTCGCCGCCATTGACCTCTTTTCGCGCGGCTTCCGTCAGGCGCGCCTTCATCGACGGCAACGGCGCCGAGCCCGACAGCGTCACGCGCACCACGTCACGCTCGGCGTTCCAGACGAAGGGTTTTGCTTCGGGAACAAGGCGGGTCTGGTCGTCCACCAGCCGCACGCCGGGAACCATCTCGACGGTGGTGACGGCGTCACGGCGCCCCTCCTCGGAGAAGGCATCCGCGGCCAGGCTGACGTCACGGCCGTCCACCGCGATCCGGGTCTTGTCCAGGACGGTGTCCTTGAGCGCGGCCGAGCTGCGGGCCGACAGGTCGGCCTCGACAGGCAAGGTGTTATTCCAGGCCGCAAATCCCCACATGACGGCCAGGGGAATCAACCCTGGCCACCATTTGCTGGCCCACCTGAAAAGCATCTGCATTCGACGACCCGAACTCTGGAACCGGAGACAAAACAAACCCTTGGCGGGCTGTCAAACCGGAAATGGGGCCGTTTCCGGGGCCACAAGTGAACAATTGGAATAACTTTTTCTTCAAGGGTCAGTCCCTACATTGGGGGCGGAATGCCCAGGGGTCGGCCAGCCGGTCATGAAACAACTCCGTAACAACGTCATTCGCGCCGGGCTGGGAGCACTCTATTTCAGCGGCGCGCATCATCTGCTGCGCCCGCTGCTGTCGGGCGTCGGCGCCATTTTCATGCTGCACCACGTGCGGCCGGCCCGTGAGGGCGCGTTCCAGCCGAATCGGCACCTCGAGGTGACCCCCGACTTCCTGCGCGCGACGCTGTGCCATTTACGCTCGCGCGAGATCGACATCGTCAGCATGGACGAGTTGCACGAACGGCTGGTGCAGGGCCGGTTCGAGCGTCGCTTCGCCGCCTTCACTTTCGACGACGGCTATCGCGACAACCGTGACCATGCCCTGCCGGTGCTGCGCGAATTTGACGCGCCTGCCACCGTCTATGTCGCCAGCGACTTCGCCGAAGGCACGGGACGGCTGTGGTGGACCGCGCTGGAAGCCGTCATCGCCAAGGCCGAGCAGGTCGCCGTCACGATAGGCCAATCCGCGCTGCGGCTCGATGCAAGCTCGCCGGCCGCCAAGCAGGCGACGTTCGACCGCCTGCATGACTGGCTGCGCGTACTGCCGGGCGAGCACGATCTGAAGCGCGAGATCGAGGCGCTCTGCACAGCGCATGGTGTCGACATGGAGGCGCTGTGCCGAGGCCTCTGCCTGTCCTGGGACGAGGTGAAGCGGCTCGCGGCCGATCCGCTTGTGACGATCGGCGCCCACACCATCAGCCACTGCAATCTCGCCAAGCAGAGCGAGGAGATGGCCACGCAGGAGATGGCGGTGAGCCGCGTGCGGATCGAGCATGCGCTGGAGCGCGAGGTGCTGCATCTCGCCTATCCCTATGGCGACCGCGAGGCGGCGGGGACGCGCGAATTCGCGCTGGCCGCATCTGCCGGCTTCAAGACCGCGGTGACGACAAGGCCCGGCATGCTGTTCGCCGAGAACGCCGGCCACATGACCGCGCTGCCGCGCGTTTCGCTCAACGGAAATTATCAGGATGCGCGCATCCTGCCGGTGCTGACTTCGGGCGCCGCGACCGCGATGTGGAACGGCTTTCGCCGCTTCGCCGCGGCATAGTTGACTCCCCTCCCCGCGGCGCTCAAAACGAGCGCCAACTCAAGGGAGGCACCATGTCCAACGATCTGTTTTCGCTCAAAGGCCGCATCGCACTCGTCACCGGCGGCTCGCGCGGCATCGGCAAGATGATCGCGGCCGGATATCTCGGCGCGGGCGCGGCGAAGGTCTACATCACCGCGCGCAAGGCGGGCCCGTGCGAAGCCACCGCGAAAGAGCTCTCGGCGCAATATGACGGCGAATGCATCGCGCTGCCGATCGACATCTCGACCGTCGAAGGCTGCAACAAGCTGGCCGGCGAGATCATCAAGCTTGAGCCGAAGCTCGACATCCTCGTCAACAATGCGGGCGCGGCCTGGGGCGCGGAGTTCGACGAATTCCCCGAAAGCGGCTGGGACAAGGTGATGGACCTCAACGTCAAGTCGCTGTTCTTCCTGACCAAGGCGCTGGCCAAGCCGCTGCGCGCGGCGGCCTCGCATGAGCGGCCGGCCAAGGTGATCAACATCGCTTCCGTCGACGGCATCTTCGTCAATCCCGGCGAGACCTATTCCTACGCCGCGAGCAAGGCCGCGGTGATCCATCTGACGCGGCGCATGGCGACGAAACTGATCAAGGACAACATCAACGTCACCGCGATCGCGCCGGGTGCGTTCAAGTCCGACATGAACCGCGCCGCGCGCGACCACTCGGACGAAGTCGCAAAGCGCATTCCGTCGCGCCGCATCGGCACCGACGAGGACATGGCGGGCGTTGCGATCTACCTCGCCTCGCGTGCGGGCGATTACGTCGTCGGCAACACCATCGCGGTCGATGGCGGGGTGGTGTACGCGAATGCGGGATTGGAGATTGCGGGGTAAAAGTGAGCGAATGGCGAGAAGCGAATAGACATTCCTTGTCTATTCGCTACCTACCATTCGCTATTCGCCAACGAGCTTACGACTCGATCTTCACGTACTCGAAATCGCCCGGCTTGTTGTCGATGCCGACCTTCGGCGGCGAGATCCAGGAGGCGAACTTGCCCGACTCGGTGACGGGCTGCATCAAGGAGCTGATGAAGTCGCCGTCGGCGGTCGAGGGCAGCCAATCGTCCCTGCGCTTGGCCCAGGTGGCATCGTCGATCAGGATGCCGTCGGGCGTCGCGTGCACGTCCTTGAACTCGCCGATATGGCGGTGGAAGGCGACGTTGGGCAGCGTCAGCTTGAAATCGTAGCCGGCGGTCGAGATCACCTTGTTCCAGCGCAGCATGCCCTTGACGCAATCCTGGCTGTAGTCGTCGCGCAGGCGCATGTTGAGCGCGGTCAGTGCCGGCTCGTCGACCAGCTTGATCTCGCCGTTGATCAGCTTGAGCACCGGATAGGTCGAATTCTTGAGCTGGTGATCGTCGTCGATCTGCGTCTCGTGATAACGGCCCTTGATGCCGGTGTTGAAGGCGTTGGCCGCGTTGGTCGAGACTTCCGAGCCGAACAGATCAAGCGACAGCGTGTAGTGCAGGTTCAGCTTCTTCTGGATGGTCGGCAGATCGATCACGCCGAGCGCGCGGACTTTTGCGATATCGGTGGGGTCGGTGATGCCGGCTTCGCGCATCGCGTCACAGGTGCGCTGCACGACGCGGGTGATGCCGGTCTCGCCGACGAACATGTGGTGCGCTTCCTCGGTCAGCATGAAGCGGCAGGTGCGCGAGAGCGGATCGAAGCCCGATTGCGCCAGCGAGTGCAGCTGCATCTTGCCGTCGCGGTCGGTGAAGTATGTGAACATGAAGAACGACAGCCAGTCCGGCGTCGCTTCGTTGAAGGCACCGAGCATGCGCGGCGCGTCGGCATCGCCGGAGCGGCGGCGGAGCAAATCGTCGGCCTCTTCGCGGCCGTCGCGGCCGAAATACTTTTGCAGCAGATAGACCATCGCCCAGAGATGGCGGCCTTCCTCCACGTTGACCTGGAAGAGGTTGCGCATGTCGTAGAGCGAGGGCGCGGTCTTGCCGAGATGGCGCTGCTGCTCGACGGAAGCCGGCTCGGTATCGCCCTGAATCACGATCAGGCGGCGCAGCATGGCGCGATATTCGCCGGGGACTTCCTGCCAGGCCGGCTCGCCATAATGCTCGCCGAAGGGCACGACGCGATTTTCTTCCTGGGGAGCAAGGAGGATGCCCCAGCGATATTCGGGCATGCGGACATAGTCGAACTTGGCCCAGCCGCGCGGATCGACCGAATAGGCGGTGCGCAAATACACCAGCGACTCCTGGAAGCCCTCGGGGCCCATGTCGCTCCACCAATCCATATAGCCGGGATGCCAACCCTCGAGTGCCTTCAGCACCTGGCGGTCTTCGGCGAGGTTGACGTTGTTCGGAATCTTGGTCGAGTAGTCGACGTTCATGATGTTCATGTTCATGGCCGTGCTCTCCTTAAACCCGCGTCATATCGAATTTCGGCTTCTGGCCGCTGCCATAGCGGCGCAGCGCGCCTTCCTCGCCGACCGCGTTGGGGCGCTGGAAGATCCAGTTCTGCCAGGCGGTGAGGCGCGCGAAGATCTTTGATTCCATGGTCTCGGGGCCGACGAAGCGCAGGCTCGCTTCCATGCCGGTGAGGCTGTCGGGCGAGAAGCTTGCGCGTTCCTCCAGGAACACGCGGACCTCGTCGTCCCAGTCGATGTCGTCGAGCGCGAAGGTGACGAGGCCGAGCTCTTCGGCCTGCTCGGCGTCGAGCGTAGTGCCGAGCGTGGCTTCCGCGCGCTCCACGTCGGCAGGATCGGCCTGGAAGCGCGATTCCAGCCGCGTCAGGCCGTGGCTCATCGGATAGGGGCCGAAATTCATCGCCGACAATTCGATCGACGGCGGCGGCTGATTGTCGCCCTGGCGCGTGCCGATCAGCATGTAGGAACGATCGGCGGCGAAGACGAGTTCGGCGAGCGTGCCGGCAAAGCACGAGCCCGGCTCGACCAGCGTCACCAGCGTACGCGAGGTGACGTCGATGCGCTTGAGCACACGCTTCCAGTAATGCCTGATCTCGTTGACCAGCCAGTGCGCCTTGTTGGCTTCGAGGAAGGCGTCGGAGGCGAGCACATGGGCGCGGTCGCCATGGCTCTTGAAGACGAGCATCGCGATCTCGAGCTCGTTGATACGCAAATGCAGGATGGCGTCGTCGAGCTCGCGCGCGACTTGCAGCGGCCAGAACGAGGCGCCCTGCGCCATCATGCCGTCGATGTCGGCGGGCGGCGCGGTCTCCGGCGCCTTGATCGAGATGGTGGCGATGCGCGCGGCGCGGTCGATATCGACAGTGACGAAGCCATAGCGGATGCTGGTCTCGTCGATCACGCGCTTCAGCGGGGAGAGCGCGATGCCCTTGCCGCTGCCGGCGCGCTTCGACTTGCCGGCGAATTCCTTGGCGCGCTCCGCGATCCGGGCCTCGAGCTTGGAGTTCGGCGCGATCTCGTCGACCAGGCGCCATTGCACGGCGCGCTTGCCCTTCACGCCCTCCTCGATGGTGCAGAAGAAGTCGGCATGGTCGCGGCGCACCTTGCGCTTGTCGACCACGCGAGTGAGCCCGCCGGTGCCAGGGAGCACCGCGAGCAGCGGCACCTCCGGCAGCGCGACAGCAGAGGCGCCGTCGTCGGCGAGAATGATGTGATCGGTCGCAAGCGCGAGCTCATAGCCGCCACCGGCAGCCGAGCCGTTCACCACGGTGATGAAGCGCTGGCCGGAATTCTCCGAGGAGTCCTCCATGCCGTTGCGGGTCTCGTTGGTGAACTTGCAGAAGTTCACCTTGTGGGCATGGGTCGAGCCCGCGAGCATGCGGATGTTGGCGCCGGCGCAGAACACGCGGTTCTTGGCCGAGCGCATCACCACGACCTTTACTTCGGGGTGCTCGAAGCGCAGCCGCTGAATCACATCGGCAAGCTCGATGTCGACGCCGAGATCGTAGGAGTTGAGCTTGAGCAGATAGCCCTCGAACAGGCCGCCATTCTCGTCGACGTCCATGGTCAGCGTCGCGACGCTACCTTCGACCGCCAGCTTCCAGTGCTTGTAGCGGGACGGTTCGGTCTGGAAATCGATGAATGTCGCGCCGCCTGCGAGGCGCCGATCTTCCCCGGCCATGGGCCACCCTTGAGCTCGTCTTGGTTTTAACGTTAGATGCACAATAGTGCATATTCAGGAATGAGTCTACCCCTTCACGTCCGATACATGCACTTTGTTTCATGATGGCACTTTATTTCAAGAAGGTGCCTGGGACCGCACGATCGCACCAAGTCCGATCCAATCGGCCTTAGTGAGCTGGGTCCGGCCGAGCTTGGCCTGGAGCAAGGCCGTCAGCGCCGGCACTGGAAAGCTCTCGACAAAGCCGTCGCCGCTAGCCGCCACCTTGCGCGCGCTCAGTGCGCGCAGCTCGGCGAGCGCCTCGCCGAACAGGCGCGCGGCCGAATGGGCCTTTTGCATGCGCAGCCGTAGGTTCGCGTTGGCGACATGGATGCAGGCCCGCAGCAGGATGCGCTCGCGGCTCCCTTGGGGAGCAGCGGCCCACAGCGCCTCCAACACCTCCTGCGATTCCCAGAAATAGCCGCGGTCGTTCAGCGCGAGCCCATAGCGTAGCGCCGGATGGCGTGCCGGCACGTGGCCGCGGAAGGCCGAGGGCACCATCGCCTTGGCCAGATCAAGCGTTTCGTAATCCGCATCGAGCGCGCCGGTCTCACCGGGCACATAGGCCCATCGCGGCCATGGCAATGAGCCGCTCGCATGTGAAGGCACATTCATGGATGTGCCTCCGTGTGATCATGCAGCGTGTCCCCGAAGTCCCTGATCGTCGCGCAGGGCCGCTCTTGCAAATTGCTCAATTGCGTCAAGCGTCACCCCTGGCGCTTCACGATGCGGGGAATGGCCCGCGTCTGAAATAATTTTCAAATCGACCGGACAGTAGCACTCTTCCTGCGCAATTTCGACCTGCCGCAGCGTCCCATATTGGTCATCGCTTCCTTGCACGACCATGACAGGAACGCGGACATAGGCGAGATATTCCGAGATGTCCCACTCGCGGAATTTCGGGTCGAGCCAGGCGCCGTTCCAGCCATAGAACGCGTTGTCGACGTCCTTGTGCCAGCGCGCGAGCTTTGCCCTGAGGTCAGTGGTCTCATAAGTGGTCTTGATCGCCGCGATGGATTTCACCGAGATGTCCTCGACGATGAAATGCGGCGCGATCAGCGCGATGCCTTGCAGGCGATGATCCTGATGTGAACCGGCGTAGATCGCCGCGATCGAGCCGCCATCGGAATGGCCGAGCAACAGGCCGCGCTTGAAGGAGATGGCGTCGAGCACTTTCGGCAGCACGTCCAGCGCCTCTTGGTGCATGTAATCGAGCGGACGCGGCAGCGCGACCCGAGACGACTGGCCGTAACCCGCGCGCGAATAGACGAAGACGCCAGCGCCGGTGACTCGCTGGAGTTTTTCTGGAAAGTCACCCCAAAGGCCGGCGGAGCCGAGGCCTTCATGCAGCATGACGATGGTGGGTGCGTCGGCTGATTGCGGCGCGAGCCAGATGTATTCGAGGTCGGCGCTGCCGATGTTGAGGAAGCCGGTAGGTGAGAGATTGGTCATGCTGTCACTCTGCTCTTCGGTTTCGTCCATCGTGAAACGCAGTCACGCGCCACTTGCTCCGTCGTTCCCTTCCCCCTTGTGGGGGAGGGTTAGGGAGAGGGGTGCCGCACGGCGACTCCGAGTGTGACGAAGGACGTCTGGCATGCGACGATGAATACCTTTTGCTGGGCTGCCCCTCACCCCCGCCCTCCTCCACAAGGGGGGAGGGAGCGCAGTGAGTCCGCCGCAACAACACCGCACATCGTGTGCCCGCTCAATTCGCGCCTTCCCGCAGCTTGAACCGCTGGATCTTCCCCGTCGCGGTCTTCGGCAGCGAGTCAACCACCTCGATCCAGCGTGGATATTTCCACGGCCCGATCTTCTGCTTGACGTGCTCCTTCAGCATCTCCTGCAAGTCGCTCGTCTTCGCACCCGGGCGCAGCACGACGAAGGCCTTCGGCTTCAACAGGCCTTCCGGATCGGCTTCGGGCACGACCGCGGCCTCCAGCACGGCGGGATGCGTAATCAGCGCGCTCTCGACCTCGAAGGGCGAGACCCAGATGCCGGAGACCTTGAACATGTCATCGGCGCGGCCGCAGAAGGTGTAGCGGCCCTCGGCGTCGCGGACATATTTGTCACCGGTGCGCGTCCACGGACCCTCAAAGGTGCGACGGCTCTTGTGACGCTGATTCCAGTAGCCCTCGCCGGCCGAGGGCGCATCGACCAGGAGCTCGCCGACCTCGCCGTCGGCGACGTCCTGGCCGGCCTCATTGACGAGCCGCACCGCATAGCCCGGCACCGGCTTGCCTGACGAGCCGTATTTGATGTCGCCGGGCGCGTTCGAGAGGAAGATGTGCAAGAGCTCGGTCGAGCCGACGCCGTCGAGAATATCGACGCCGAAGCGCGACTTCCAGCTATTGCCGACGGACTCGGGAAGCGCCTCGCCGGCCGATGTGCAGATGCGCAAGGACTTGCCGCCGCGCTCGCTCTTCATCGCCTCGTCGTTGAGCATCGCCGCGAACAAGGTCGGCACGCCGTAGAAGATCGACGGGTTGAACCTGTTCATCAGGTCGAACATGCGCGCCGGCGTCGGCCGCTCGCTGTTCAACACCACGCTTGCGCCAACAGACATCGGGAAGGTCAGCGCATTGCCGAGGCCATAGGCGAAGAACAGTTTTGCCGCGGACAGGCAAACGTCGCTCTCGCGGATGCCGAGCACCTGCCTGGCGTAGGTATCCGCGGTCGCCTGCAGATTCGAATGGATGTGACGCACGCCCTTGGGCATGCCGGTCGAGCCGGACGAATACAGCCAGAACGCGGGCTCGTCCGGATGCGTCGCAGCCGTCGTGAATTGGTCGCTCTCGCCTGCGATTTCTTCTGCGAATTGCTTGTGGCCGTTCTGCTTGGCGCCGGAGACGACGACATGCTCGAGATCAGGCATGCGGCCGACAACGTCCTTGATGACAGGATAGAGCGCCTCGGAGACGAACAGCACGCGGGCGCGGCAATCGGCGAGGATGTAGGCGTATTGGTCCGCGGTCAGCAGCGTGTTGAGCGGCACCGGCACGATGCCGGCGCGGATCGCGCCCAAAAACACGATCGGGAAATCGACCGTATCCAGCATGATCATCGCCACG
>Ga0209455_1001225_pt1 | contig 12169 bp, 9 predicted proteins | sample AraplaCol_mCL_r2_FD_184275 | JGI IMG/M metagenome (GOLD analysis project Ga0209455, IMG submission 184275) | Arabidopsis root microbial communities from North Carolina, USA - plate scrape CL_Col_mCL_r2 (SPAdes) (version 2) | ecosystem: Host-associated > Plants > Roots > Endosphere | place: USA...
GTTCGGCACAGGCCTTCCAGCCGGCTGACCAGATTGACCGAGGGGCCGATCGCCGTGAAATCCAGCCGATCGGCAGCGCCGATATTGCCCCAGAACACCTCGCCGAGATGCAGTGCGACACCGAACGGCAGCGGCGGCAGACCTTGTTGCTCCCGCTCCTTGTCCAGACGCGCCATTCCGGCCCGCGCCGCAGAGGTGGCGCGCAACGCGGCGTCGCAGGCGTTGCGCGTGGCGCCTTCAAAAACGGGAAAGATCGCCAACACGCCGTCGCCGATGAATTTCAGCACCTCGCCACCGAACGCATGGACCGCGCCGGCGATACGATCGAACCAGGCATCGAGTGCCGAAATGACGTCTGACGGAGGACTATTCTCCGACAGCGCCGTGAACCCACGCAGGTCGGCAAAAAGCAGCGCCGCCTGGATGGTTTCACCGACATTGCGCCGGAGCGGCGCTGACAGCACCCGCGCTGCGCTGCGCCGACCAAGATAAGCGTCGAGTGCCGCGCGCAACGTATCGCGCGCCGAAACAGCGGCCAGCGGCGCTGCGGCGAATCGCGCCACCCGGCGCAGCTCCTCCGTCTCCTCAGGTGTGAACTGACGTGGACCGATCCAAGCGATCGAAGGCCCGTCCGGCCGCGACCCGACCTGATCCTGATGCACGATGCCTGCCGCTATTCCGGTGAGCCAGCGCCTGCTCGGATCGTCGGATGGCGCCGCGCCCGACGACGTCAGCCGTCCGTCCGGCACGAATCCCAAGGCTTCGATGATCTCTTCACTCAAAGCCCGCCACAGCCAGGTGCGCCTCGCAATCAGCGGGTGTGGAACGGCAAGCGTCAGCGCGCCGCCGGCCAGCGGTAGACCATCCTGGAGCAGATGCAAGCCAAGTTCCCCGAGCAGCCGATCGGCGCCCGCGACTTCGGTGGCCGCATCGACGAGCCAGGAGAGCGTGGAGGAAAGTTGCATGATACGATCATGGAACGGCGGCCCATCCTTGTCACGGCCCATGCCAATGACGGGCCCTCGCAGCCAACCACCGAGCGCCGAGGAGATGTCGATGATAGAACCGCTTGTCGTCCAGCGCGAGGTCCAGATCGCCGCCCCACCTGCGACCGTTTTTGCCTTCCTGACCGATCCCGAAAAGATCCTGAACTGGATGGGTGCTGAAGCGACGACCGAGCCGCACCCGGGTGGGCTCTACCTCGTCAAGAGCGCCGGCCAGCGCAGAACGGCGCGGGGCACGTTCCGGGAGGTCATACCGGTTCACCGCCTGGCCTATAGCTTCGGCTGGGAGGGCGGCGAGGAGGTGCCGCCGGGCTCGAGCCTCATCGAGATTGATCTTGTCGACCGCGACGGCGGCACGTTGCTGCGGATGACTCATAGCGGTCTTCCAAACGAAGCGCAGCGCGCGGCTCACGCTCGCGGTTGGGAGCATTACCTCGGCCGGCTCGCCATCGCGGCTGCAGGCGGTGATCCCGGTCCCGACCGAGGCGTCGGCTCGAGCGATGGCTGATCAGCTTGCTTGATTGGCGTGAATGCCGAGACGGGTCGGGGCCGGACGATGCTTTCGTCAACGCGCCGCCCACGCGTAAACCGCCGGTCGGACGACTTCGTCGCCAGGCGCCCATGACGGTGGAGGTCGGATCAGAGATCCAGACCTTTCTTCCTCAATTCGTCGACCATCTGTTTTCTGATCTCTTCGCCGAGAGCTTGACCAAATTTCTGCCCGGCAATGCTCGACTCTTGGACGACGGATGGCAACTTCTGCAACACGCGTTGTCCCGTGGCGGATTTGTAGAACTCGGCCATGGTCCTGAGGTCATCCGCGGAGAAGTTCTTGGCGTAGACGATCGCAATCGCATCGGAGAATTCGGAAACTCTGCCTTGAAAGGCCTGGGTGAACTTCGGGATCAACGCATCGTATTGCAGAGCGACCTCGGCGCGTCCCTGGACGATGGTCGCTCTCAGGTTCTTCAGAACCATCGGCAAAAGGGCTGTCGCCTGGTCATTCATGTGCATGACCGACACCAAGTCTTTCGCCGCCGCCAAGGACTCCGGCGACGTCGCTTGGGCTCTTGCCGATGGAGGCGTTGCGACGACCAGCAGAATGGCGGCGACGACCAGATACCCACAGCGATGCTTCATTTTGATCCCCCAGCCCGGGTGCAGCGTACGATCGCAGCTCCGGTTGCTATTTTCTAAGATTAGCCTGAACCAGCGAACAGCGCTCATAGATTGCATTTCCTGTCGTCGCAACCCTTTTGCGGAGTTATTGTCCGGACCAGAGCCTGCCCTGTTGCCCGTCGGCCGTGTTCGCATCGCCGTCGCGCGCCGATTGCCCGTCGGGTTATTTTGTCGCAGCTCTGCGCGCTTGCGTCGTCGGGCAAATCAGACCGATCGTTCCGCGCATCCCGCCTCCGCCAGGAGGGGCGTTGCGCGCGATCGTCACGACACGTGAGGCGGGATGCGATGGACGTATCGGGTTGCAGCGTGATCTCGATCATGCCGACGAACAACACCGACACGGACGCGAAGTCGTGTGGTCCTGGCGCCCCGGTGCTGGCGCCAAGCTTGCGAAGATGCTGAAGCGTCTTCCAAGCGACGGGGGCAATCGAGCCGGCCCCCGGGGAGAGCACGTATAAGCGTTAAAACCGTCGCGCAGGGAAGGCCGGATGTTCGGCTCGTACCTGTGGTGACTGCCGCCTGCTTTCTTTCTGCAGGCGGGCCATGGGTGTGAGCTAACACCCGGCCTTCCCTGCGCCCTCCGCTTTGATGGGGGCGGTCGAATTGAATAGCTCGGACAAATTCATGTCGCGAGAACGCGATCACATGTCTGATGAGTCGGTCGTAAGGCCGCTCCATTGCCTGGCATCATCACCCGCCTTCGTGGGGACGACACCGAATGTGCGGCAACGCGTCGCTACGCTAGCAATCGTATTATGCCGCGGCGGCCATCACGACCTGGGCCAAGAGCTGCTCGCGCCGGGTCTGCGAGCGCTGGCCCTTCATGGTGGCGGCGAAGCGCTCCAGAATGCCGTCCTCGAACGCGGTGACGATGGTGTCGTGAACGTAGCTCCTGCGGCAGATTGCCGGCGTGTTGGTGAGCTCGTCGGCGGCGGCGCGAATCGCTTCCAGGATCTGCTTCTTGCGGCCGCGGGCGCTGGTCGCCGGCGTCACCCGCGACAGCGTCTCCAGCGCCACCGCCGAGGCCATCAGGGTGCGGAAATCCTTCAGCGAGATCTTGATGCCGGCGATCTCGCGCAGGAACGCATTCACCTGCGCGGTCGAGACCGTGCGCACCACGCCTTGCGCATCGCGATACTGGAACATGCGCTTGCCGGGCAGGTCGTGCATGATGCCGATTGCACGCACGAGCTTGGACGCATCACATTCCTTGCGGACCGCCTTGCCACCTTTGGCCTTGAAGGCCAGCACGACGCAATCGTCTTCCAGCACGACGTTGGACTTGAGCAGCGTGGTGGCGCCGCGGGTGCCGTTCAGCCGCGCATAGGACTCGTTGCCGGGACGGATCGCGGTGCGCGCGATCAGCTCGATCACGGCGGCGAGCGCGAACTCCCGCGTCGGCTCGTCGCCGGCGAGCTGCTTGCTGACGGCGCGACGGATGCGCGGCAGCGCGCCGACCAGCTTCGCCAGCCGGTGCGCCTTGCGCTGCTCCCGCACTTTCTCCCAATCGGCATGGTAACGGTATTGCAGGCGGCCTGCGGCATCGACACCGACCGCCTGCAGATGCGAGTTCGGGTCGGGCGAGTAGCGCACCTCACGGTAAGCCGGCGGCATCGCCATCGCGCTCAATCTGCGGACCGTGCCGACATGGCGCACGGTGGTGCCGTTGGCGCGGACGAACCTGTAGCCCTTTCCGCGCTTGATGCGGCGGATCGTCAGCTCAGCCTGTTCGCCCAGCGTCAGTCCCTGCTCTTCGGCGAGCTCCTCGACGGAGGTCTTGGCCGCGGGTTGGGCCTTCGACAGGTCTTTCAAGGCGAGCTTGCGCCGGCCGGGCTTGGGCGGCCATTGGCCGAGCGCTTTCGCAAGCGCAACATCCGGATCGGCGGCATCGGGCCGGAGGCTCTCGAAATTCTGCTGATCCGTCATTGCGTTAGATGCCTTGCCTGCCGCTTTATCCGCTTAATGCCCCGGCCTGACGTTTGGTTCCTGTCGGGTTATCCACACCTTCGTTGCGACATAGGGCGTTCCTGCACGGATGGCGAGTCCTCAATTTTGCGGAAAACGGTTGCTAATTACCTTCCGTGGCAGCCGTTCGCGGTAACCTTGACCGGACCTGAGCGGGCGTTCTCGCTGCGGGGGGCCATCGGCACGCCCCCGGCAGGCTTGATCTCCCGCATGGCCGGTCACCTCGCCGAAGGTTCTACTGGTCTTCGCTTGTCGCCGCCGGGTCGGCGGACGCATAGTCAATTAACGACGGCCCGCGACCGATGCGCGCGCAGGCCGCATGGTGGAGGATGAGATGTCCGAGAAGATTTATGACGTGCCGAGTGAGTGGACCAAACGGGCCTTCGTCGACGCCGCGAAGTACAAGGACATGTACGCGCGCTCGATCTCCAGCTCCGACGCCTTCTGGGCCGAGCAGGCCAAGCGCATCTCCTGGATGAAGGCACCGACGAAAATCGACAACAGCTCCTTCGCGCCCGGCAACATCTCGATCAAATGGTTCGAGGACGGCGTGCTGAATGCCGCCTACAACTGCATCGACCGTCACCTCCATACCCGCGGCGACCAGACCGCGATCATCTGGGAGGGCGACGACCCCTCGCAGTCCAAGCACATCACCTATCGCCAGCTTCATGACGAAGTGTGCAGGATGGCGAACATCCTGCGCACGCGGAACGTCAAGAAGGGCGACCGCGTCACCATCTATCTGCCGATGATCCCGGAAGCCGCCTATGCGATGCTGGCTTGCGCGCGGATCGGCGCGATCCATTCGGTGGTGTTCGCCGGCTTTTCTCCGGATTCACTCGCCCAGCGCATCCAGGACTGCCAGTCGAAGATCGTCATCACGGCGGACGAGGGCTTGCGCGGCGGCAAGAAGGTGCCGCTGAAGGCCAATGTCGATGCCGCCCTGAACAAGGTCGAAGGCGTCGACTGGGTTGTCGTGGTCAAGCGCACCGGCGGCAAGATCGACATGAACCCGACCCGCGATCTCTGGTACCACGAGGCCGCCGAGATCGTGACGACCGAATGCCCGGTCGAGCACATGCACGCCGAGGATCCGCTGTTCATCCTGTACACGTCGGGTTCGACCGGCCAGCCGAAGGGCGTGCTGCACACCACCGGCGGCTACCTGGTCTACACCTCGATGACGCACCAATTCGTCTTCGACTATCACGAGGGCGACGTCTACTGGTGCACCGCCGATGTCGGCTGGGTCACCGGCCACAGCTACATCCTCTATGGGCCGCTCTCGAACGGCGCGACCACGCTGATGTTCGAAGGCGTGCCGAACTATCCGGACAATTCGCGGTTCTGGCAGGTCATCGATAAGCACAAGGTCAACATCTTCTACACCGCGCCGACCGCAATCCGCGCGCTGATGCAAAGCGGCGACGAGCCGGTGAAGAAGACCTCGCGCGCCTCGCTGCGGCTGCTCGGCTCGGTCGGCGAGCCGATCAATCCGGAAGCCTGGGAATGGTATCACCGCGTGGTCGGTGACGACAGGTGCCCGATCGTCGACACCTGGTGGCAGACCGAGACCGGCGGCATCATGATCACGCCGCTGCCCGGTGCGATCAGGCTGAAGCCCGGCTCGGCGACCCTGCCGTTTTTCGGCGTGGTGCCCGAGATCGTCGACGCCGACGGCAAGCCCCTCGAGGGCGAGGCGACCGGCAATCTCTGCATCGCCAAATCATGGCCGGGACAGATGCGCACCGTCTATGGCGACCATGCCCGCTTCGAGATGACTTATTTCTCGACCTACAAGGGCAAGTACTTCACCGGCGACGGCTGCCGGCGCGACGCCGACGGCTATTACTGGATCACCGGCCGGGTCGACGACGTCATCAACGTCTCCGGCCATCGCATGGGCACCGCCGAGGTCGAGAGCGCGCTGGTCGCGCATCCCAAGGTCTCGGAAGCCGCCGTGGTCGGCTATCCCCACGACATCAAGGGCCAGGGCATCTATGCCTATGTGACGCTGATGACCGGAATCGAGCCGACCGAGGAGCTACGCAAGGAGCTGGTGGCCTGGGTGCGCAAGGAGATCGGGCCGATCGCCTCGCCGGACCAGATCCAGTTCGCCCCCAGCCTGCCCAAAACCCGCTCCGGCAAGATCATGCGCCGCATCCTGCGCAAGATTGCCGAGGACGAGCCTGGCGCGCTCGGCGACACCTCGACGCTCGCCGATCCCGCCGTGGTCGATGACCTCGTCGACAACCGGCAGAACCGCAGGGAGAAGCAGGCGTAAGGAGGAATGGACCTGTCGGCCGACCGAGGCTGGCAATTGTGGTACGAAAGCCGCTCACGACGATGTTAACCGGTGTGGCGCCCGCGCGGCGATTTTGAGTGCGGGTGTTGTTTCCCGGTCATTTACTTCGGCCCGCACTTTGCTTTCCTTCTCGTCACGACGATTCAGGATTGTTGGAGTGCCGCTTGCGTCCTCCAGGGCGTTTGCGGCAGCTGGGCGCGGGGCGGAACGACGATGTCCAAGCGGATCGCGGTGGCGCTGGCCGCCACCATCGGGGTGGCCATTGCAATGACGGAGCCGGCGGCGGCCCGGCCCGAACTGGTCGGCATCGGCAACCAATACAGGCCGGGCACGATCGTGGTGAAGACGAACGAGCGCAGGCTCTATCTGATTCTCGATGACGGCCACGCGATGCGTTATCCGGTCGGCGTCGGCAAGAGCGGCAAGCAGTGGGCCGGCACCACCAGGATCGACGGCAAGTACAGAAACCCGGCCTGGGCACCGCCCGCCGAGGTCAAGCGCGACAAGCCGGGATTGCCGGACGTGATTCCCGGCGGCTCGCCGCGCAACCCGATGGGCGTCGCGGCCATGACGCTCGCCGGCGGCGAATATGCCATCCATGGCACCAACGTGCCGAATTCGGTCGGCGGCTACGTGTCCTATGGCTGCATCCGCATGCTCAACACCGACATCACCGATCTGTTTGATCGCGTCGCGGTGGGGACCACCGTGGTGGTGACGCGCTGAGACGGGAAATCTTTCGTCTGGAACAAGCAGGAAGCTGCGCGAAGACGCAGCTTTTTTCAAATTCTTGTTCTCCCTGTAGTTGTACGGGAGGTTGTATTCATCAATTGTTTAAACCTGTGACGCCAACTACCCAAGTACAGCTTGGGGGAGTTGGCGCACTATGGCGCGTTTCAGTTTTCGTATCGGAACAAAGCTCGGTCTGACGGCAGCGGTCGGCATCGTCCTGGTCGGCGGCATCCTGACCAACCAGATGCTCGGCAACCGGTCGATTGCGGAATCCAACCGCCTGGTCATCATCAACTATCTCAACAAAGGCAACGCGCAGTCGACGCAGACGGCGATGGCCCGCGCGCAGCTTGCGGCTGTCGAGATTGCTTCCGCGGCGTCAATCGAGGAGGTCGACAAGAACCTGGAGCTTTTCCGCACGGACGTCGCCCAAGCTTTTGCTGAGATCGACGCCGCAACGGAACGGGCGACAAGAAAGGTGACGCAGGATGCCTACCGTGAGACGAAAAGGTTCGCGGACGCCTATCTGACCAGTGCGGTCGAGCTGGCGGCGGCGCAAAAGGCCGTCCTCGGTGCTCCCGCCGGCGGCGCCAAGGCTGCGGCCGAAACCGCGAAGGACCGCATTCTCACCGAGCGCATGCGCCCGGCGGCTCGGGAAGTCAGCAAACGTATCGACGAGCTGGTGCGTGTCGCCGACGAGTTCGCGGCGCGGCGCAAAGGCGAGTTGCTGGCGGAACTGGATCGTGTCGCCACCTTTGCGTTCGTCGTCGGCGTCTTCGTCATGCTGATGTTGATCGGCTCCGCATTCTTTTCGGTGCTGAACATCGCCCGACCGATCCGACGCATCGGCGAGGTCCTTTTGGAGCTGGCGAACGGAAACAAGGCGATCGAGATCCCCTATGTCCGCCGAGGCGATGAGGTCGGCGATAACGCCCGGGCAGCGAAGACCTTCAGGGAAAATCTGATCCGCATCGAACAGATGGAGGCCGAGCAGAAGGACCAGGAGGCGGCCGCGGCCACCTACCGCAAAGGCGAGATGATCAAGCTCGCCAACGCTTTCCAGGCCGCGGTCGGCGGCATCGTCAACTCGGTGTCGTCCGCATCGCATCAGCTGGAAGCCGCCGCCGGCACGCTGTCCAGCACCGCGAGCCAGACCCAGGAACTCTCGGGAATGGTCGCCGCAGCGTCGGAGGAAGCTTCCACCAATGTGGGCGCCGTGGCTTCCGCCGCGGAGGAGATGAGCGCGTCGGTCACGGAGATCGGCCGCCAAGTCCATGACTCCAGCCGCATTGCCGGCAACGCGGTTCAGCAGGCGGAGCGTACTGACATTCGCATCAACGAGCTGCTCAAGGCAGCGGGGCGCATCGGCGACGTCGTCAAGCTGATCACCGCGATCGCCGAGCAAACCAATCTGCTGGCGCTCAATGCCACCATCGAAGCCGCCCGCGCCGGTGAATCCGGCCGCGGATTCGCGGTGGTCGCCAGCGAGGTCAAGGCACTTGCGGCGCAGACCGCCAAGGCCACCGAGGAGATCGGCACCCAGATCGCCGGCATGCAGGCAGCGACACAAGATTCGGTGGCTGCGATTAAGGAGATCGGTGCGACCATCACCCAGATATCCGACATCGCATCGACCATTGCCGCCACCGTCGAGGAACAGGGCGCAGCGACCACCGAGATCGCGCGCAACGTCAACGAGGCGGCCAAGGGCACTGCGGAGGTGGCTGAGAAAATCACACACGTCAATCAGGGCGCCAGCGCCACCGGCGTGGCCTCGGCCCAGGTGCTCGCGTCGGCCCGTTCGCTCGCCAAAGAGAGCAGCAGTCTCAAGGCCGAAGTTGAGAATTTCCTCAATACCGTGCGCGCCGCCTAAGCAACGAGACGCCTTCCGGAGATGCGGCAATGCGTCATCGCGACGATGGCGGCTGCGCGCTCGGCATCAAGAAACGCAACCAAGAAGGAGGATAGCCCATGAATATCGATCTGACATCAGCCGAGTCCGTGGAGCGCATGGCCGATCTGATCCGGCGTCAGCATCCCTCGCTCGACATCATCCAGCTTTCACCGGTCGGCGCATTCCAGAGCAGGACCGTTAGCCTCGAAACCTTGATGCGCGAAGTGACGGAGTGCCTGGCCGAGAACTTCCGGCATCGCCCGGCGTGCGACTTCCCGATGCTTTATTTCGCATGCGGCAAGGCCCGGGTCGGATCGACGGCGCTGAGCAACCTGTTCGGCATGACCGGGATGCCCTCGTACTACCAGCCGCTGAAGGCCATGCTGCGTGACGCGATGGTCGGCCAGGCGCTGACGCCCTGGATCGCGCCGTCGGCAGCCGACCAGCCTTGCATCTTCAGCAAAGAGACGATCGGGCCCTACGTGGTCGCAGAGAGCCTGTTCAATCCGCTGCAACTGCTGATCGACGCAGGCTATCCGCGGGAGCGGCTGCACCTCATCGCGCTCGATCGCGAGCCGGCGAGCGCGCTGGCATCATGGCTCGATAAGCTGATCTCGCGCGCACCGGCAGACGCCTTGCTCGCGCATTATGTTCTCGCTGCGCTCAGCGCGGCCCGGGTTGCTGGCTATGCCAAGCAGCAGGGCGTTGCAGTCACTCACTACGTCTACGAGGCGAGCAAGGAAGCCTTGTCGTCGGTTCGCGTCCTGTTCGACCGCATCGGCCTGTCCGGCAGCTTTACCGAAAACGCCGTGACGTCCTGGAAGGAGCCGGGCCAAGCTCAGGTGAACAACGCGCGCGTCATTTTCCCGAGCGAAGCAGCCGTTTACAAGGTGCCCAACCTGCATACCTCCGACAGCGCTTATCGCTACCAGCGGCGCGCGACGCTCTCGCTGAGCGAAGCCCAACTGGATATACTGGAGCGCTGCGGGGTCAATGAGGTTTATAGCGCCTCCGTCGCAGCGTGCATTCGCGATCTCGGCCTCACCTCGGCGACGTCGGAGCGCCTGTTCGGCGACAAGATCGGTACCGCCGCATGAGCACTCTCGATCTTGCCACCAAGGCGGCGCCTTCACTTGCTCCCGCCGGCAATGACGCGCCGCGGGCCGCCAGCAGTCATCTCAAACGTCTCGAAGCGGAAAGCATTCACATCTTCCGCGAAATCGCGGCCGAGTTTCGCAAGCCGGTCATGCTGTACTCGATCGGCAAGGACTCCTCGGTGCTGCTGCACCTGGCGATGAAGGCCTTCCACCCCGCCAAGCCGCCTTTTCCGCTGCTGCATATCGACACGACTTGGAAATTCCGCGAGATGATCGCGTTTCGCGACCAGCGTGCGCGCGAGCTCGGTCTGGAGCTTCTGGTTCACACCAATGCCGAGGGCCTTGCCCAGGGCATCGGGCCATTCAGCCACGGCTCTGCACTCTACACCGATGTGATGAAGACCCAGGCGCTGCGGCAGGCGCTGGATTTGCATCGCTTCGATGCGGCGATCGGCGGTGCCCGGCGAGACGAGGAGAAGTCGCGCGCCAAGGAGCGGATATTCTCGCACCGAAGCACGGCGCATCGCTGGGACCCGAAGAACCAGCGCCCGGAGCTCTGGAGCCTCTACAACACGCTGCTCGCTCCCGGCGAGAGCATGCGGGTGTTCCCGCTGTCGAACTGGACTGAGCTCGACATCTGGGAATACATAGAGGTCGAGAACATCCCGATCGTCCCGCTCTACTACGCGGCGACGCGGCCGGCCGTCGAGCGTGACGGTGCGCTGATCATGGTCGACGACGAGCGGATGCCGCTTCAGCCCGGCGAGGTGCCTGAATTTCGCTCCATCCGATTCCGCACCCTCGGCTGCTATCCCCTTACGGGCGCAACGCCCTCGGCGGCGGCCGATCTGCCTGCGATTGTCAGGGAGATGATGGCATCGAAGACATCGGAGCGGCAGGGCCGCGTCATCGATCGTGACAGCTCGGCATCGATGGAGCGCAAGAAGGTAGAGGGCTATTTCTGATGGCTTTCCTTGACGCGGCTTTGGAGGGCCGTCACAGCACGACCTCCATCCATGACGACAAACCGACGCTGCGTTTCGTCACCTGCGGCAGCGTCGATGACGGCAAGAGCACGCTGGTCGGCCGTCTGCTGTATGATTCCAAGATGCTGCTCGACGATCAGCTCGATATGCTGACCTCCGACAGCAAGGTCACTGGCACCGCCGGCGAGCACCTCGATTTCGCGCTGCTGGTCGACGGGCTGCAGGCGGAACGGGAGCAAGGCATCACCATCGATGTCGCCTATCGATTCTTCGCGACGCAACGGCGCCGGTTCGTGGTCGCCGACACGCCGGGACACGTGCAGTATACCCGCAACATGGCGACCGGCGCGTCCAATGCCGACCTTGCCGTCGTACTGGTCGACGCGCGCAAGGGTGTGATCACGCAGACCCGGCGCCATGCCCACATCCTCGGCCTGCTTGGTGTCCGCCACGTCGTGCTGGCGGTGAACAAGATGGACCTGGTGGAGTTCGATGCCGATCGTTTCACCACGATTGCGGTCGAGTTCCGGATGTTGGCCGAGCAGCTCGGCATTCACGACGTGCAATGCATTCCGGTGGTGGCACGGGACGGCGACAACATCTTCGCATCAAGCGCGCGGATGCCCTGGTATGCCGGACAGACCGTGATGGACTATCTCGAATCGGTCGACGTCGCGGGGAACATTCAGAACCGGCCGTTCCGGCTCGCGGTGCAATGGGTCAACCGGCCGGATGCCGAGTTTCGCGGCTTCTGCGGGCGCATCGCCAGCGGAACAATTCGGCCCGGCGATCCGGTCAGCGTGCAACCTTCGGGCCGCACCAGCCATGTCGCCGCCATCGTGACAGCGGATGGACGGCTGGAGCGGGCGGCCGCGGGTCAGTCGGTGACGCTGCTGCTGACCGACGAAACCGACGCCAGCCGCGGCGATATGCTGACCTCAGGCGAGGCACCGATCATCTCGGATCAGCTCGGCGCGCACCTCGTCTGGTTCGACGATGATGCG
>Ga0209455_1001226_pt1 | contig 12156 bp, 9 predicted proteins | sample AraplaCol_mCL_r2_FD_184275 | JGI IMG/M metagenome (GOLD analysis project Ga0209455, IMG submission 184275) | Arabidopsis root microbial communities from North Carolina, USA - plate scrape CL_Col_mCL_r2 (SPAdes) (version 2) | ecosystem: Host-associated > Plants > Roots > Endosphere | place: USA...
CTTCGCCCTTGCCTTGGCCGGGGGCGGTGAGCAGGCCGTAGGCGTGGGCGTTCATGCGCACCCGGCCGCTGGCGACGGCAACCCGCTCGGTGTCGGTCTTGGCGCCGACGTCGACCATGCGGATCTGGCCGGATTCGTCCAGGTGGCTGAGCGCGGGAAGGGGGGCTGTCATGAATAAAAACTGGCGGATAAAGGGCGAAGACCTATGATAGACGAGCACGGAGCCGGTCGGCGATAATGAGGGCCGAAGCCATGGCCCGCATGGCGGCGACATCCCCGGGTCGAGGACGGGGCGCGAAATCTGGTGGGAGTACGTGTGATGCAGTTGCGGATGCCGGTTCTGAAATTCAACCGACGAACGGGCAAGATCCTGCTGGGCATCGCGCTGGCGCTGCTGGTGCTGGCCGCGTTGGCCGCCTGGCAAGTGCCCAAGCTCACGCGCAACGCGTTGACGCAGAACGTCTCCCAGCTGCTGGGCCGCCAGGTGGCGGTGGGCAAGATCAGCTTCAATCCCTTCACCCTGACGCTGCGCGCGCACGAGCTCACCATCGGCCAGCCCCAGGAGGCGCCGCTCCTGCAGGTGGGCGAGCTCGACCTGAGCGTGGCCTGGCGGTCCCTCGTGATGTTCGCGCCGGTGGTCGACATGATCCACATCGACCAGCCCAAAATCAGGTTGGTGCGACGGGACGCCACGCACTTCAATTTTTCCGACATCGTCGACCGGCTGGCCAGGATGTCGGCCGACAAGCCGGGGCAAGCCAAGCCGGCAAAGACGGGGCTGCCGCGGTTTTCCCTGAACAATATGTCGCTGACCGGCGGCGTCGTCAGCCTGGACGACCACGTCACCGGCCGCCAGCAGGTGGTCGACCAGATCACGCTGGGCGTGCCCTTTCTTTCCTCGTTCGGCTACGCCACCCACATCAACGTGCAGCCCAGGGTGCATCTGCGCATCAACGGCAGTCCCCTCGACCTGACCGGCACGGCGCGGCCTTTCGACAAAGTGCCGGCGTCCACGCTGAACGTGGTGTTTTCCGGGCTGGCGCTGGAGAAATGGGCCGACTTCTGGCCGATGTCCCGGCCCCTGCCCATCAAGGTCAACCACGCCTTGCTCGACTCCAATCTGCAGGTGCTTTTCGAGCAGCCGGTCGACGCCGCGCCGCGCATCCGCGTGCAGGGCGACGTGGGCCTGCGCCAGCTCGATGTGAGCGAGGCCGCGGGCGCGCCGCTGTTGTCCTGGGACGATCTGCGCTTCGAGCGCGTTGCCGTGAACCTGGACGCGAAGACGGCTTCCGTCGGCGCGGTGACGCTGTCGGGGCCCGACGTGCAAGTGCATCGCGATGCCCGCGAACTGAACTGGCAGCGGGTGGCCAATGGGTTCGCCGCACTGGGCGGCGGACCCGGGCCGGCGGCTCAATCGACCACTCGGCCGGCCGTGGCAAGGGCCGATGCCAAGGCTGCCGCGGTGCCGGCGGGCAAGACGGCCGATAGCGCCGCGCCGGCTCCGGCCGCCGCCGCGCCCGCCGCGGTGGCGACCGGCGAGCCGTCCGCCTGGAAAATCTCCGTCGGCGACGTCAAGCTCACGGACGGCCGGATCCGCCTGCGCGACGATCCGACGAGCCTGGACTATCCGCTGGGCGGCCTGGCCGTCGAGGCCGAGAACATCGCCGTGCCGCAGGTCGCGGGCCAGCCCATGCATGTGTGGCTGGACATGGACAACCCCCACGACGGCAGCTGGCTGCGTGCCAGGGCGCCCGTGGTGCTGCAGCCCCTGTCGGTGAACGCGCAGATACAGCTGAGCAATCTGGCCCTGGCGCCTTTCGCCGCGGCAGTGCATCACTTCGCGCCCATTACCCTGCAGGACGGGCGGCTGGGCCTCGAAGGCAAGGTCGAGGTGGCCGGCTCGCAAGTCCTGGCGCGCGACGTGAAGCTCGGCTTGCGCAACCTGGCCGCGCGCGACGAGAGCGTCAAGCCCGCAGTGGACTTGTCCGTCGGTTCCCTGTCCCTGGCGGCGGACCGGCTGGCCCTGGACGGCAAGCCGACGAACTTCACCTTGCAGGCCGACGGCATCCAGAAACAGGGCACGCTGGCGCTCAAGGGTTCGCTGGTGCCGCAGCCGCTGTCGTTGAAGACCTCGGTCGATCTGGCCAAGTTCGACGCGGCTTCGCTGGCGCCGTTCATCGCCTCCAGCTTGAACGCCACGGTGCGCAGCGTGGTCCTGGGGGCGCGCGGCGACGTCGAATTCGCGGCGGCCCAGGGCAAGGCGCCCATGAACGTGGATTGGAAAGGGGCCGTGGACGTCGGCGACCTGGACCTCGAAGACCGCGTCAACCAGGCCGAGTTCCTCAACTGGAAGCATCTGGGCCTGAGCAAGATGCACATCTCGATGACGGGCAAGAAGCTCGGCCTGGGGCTGGGCGACATCCTGCTGGAAGACTTCTACGGCAACATCCTGCTCGACAACAAGGCGCGCCTGAACGTCATGGACCTGATGGTGGAGAAGGGCACGGCCGCCGGCTCCATCACGCAGGACACCCAGACGCGCAGCAACGCCGAGCACGCGCCGCAGCCCAAGCCCGAGGCGGCGCCCAGGCCCGAGGCCAAGCCCGCCGGCGACGAGCCCGATATTTCGATAAACAGCGTTACGCTCAAGCGCGGCCGCATGACCTTCAACGACCATTTCGTGCGGCCCAATTACCGCGCCGAGCTGTCGTCGATCGAAGGTTCGCTCTCGGCCGTGTCTTCGGCCAAGCCGGCGCCGGCCAAGGTCAGCGTCACCGGCCGCGTGTACGGCACGGCGCCCTTGTCGGTATCGGGCACGGTGCAGCCGTTCTCGAAGTACCTGGCGCTGGACATCAAGGCCTCGGCCAAGGGCGTGGACCTGCCCAAGTTCACCACCTATTCGTCCAAGTACGTGGGCTACGCCATCCGGCGCGGCAAGCTGTCGGTCGACCTGCACTACCAGATCAAGGACCGCGCGCTGCAGGCCACCAACAAGGTGCTGCTCAACCAGCTCACCTTCGGCAAGCAGTCCAACAGCCCCGATGCGCTCAAGCTGCCGGTGCTGCTGGCCGTGGCGCTGCTCAAGGATTCGAGCGGCAACATCGACATCGACCTGCCGATCTCCGGCTCGCTGGACGACCCGCAGTTCTCGGTCGGCGGCATCATCGTGCGCGTGATCGTGAACACGCTGGTCAAGGCGGTGACTTCGCCCTTCAAGCTGCTGGCCGCTGCTTTCGGCGGCAACGGCGAAGACCTGTCGCACATCGATTTCGCGCCGGGCAGCGCGGCGCTCGACGACAAGTCCAAGTCCAGCATCGCCACGCTGGTCAAGGCGCTGAAGGACAGGCCCGCGCTGCAGATGGACATCATCGGCCGCGCCGATCCGCAAGCCGACCGCCAGGGCTGGGTGGACGATCGGATGCGCGCGCTCAAGGCCAAGGACATGGCCGTGCACGGCAAGGCGCCCGATCCCGAGAGCATCGTGTTGACCGACGCCGACCGCGCCAAATATCTGGAAAAGGTCTACAGCGACACCAAGATCAAGGACAAGCCGCGCAACTTCCTCGGCATCGCCAAGTCCTTGCCGCCCGACCAGATGGATGCTTTGCTGATGCAGGCCGCGCCGCAAGACAAGAAGAGCCTGCGCGCTATCGCCGACGCGCGCGCCCAGGCTGTGTACGAGCAGTTGCTGGCGCAAGCGCCGGACCTGACCGACCGCATTTTCGTCGTCGCTCCCAAGCTCGATGCCGAGGGCATCGAGGGCGGCGGCGCGGCGACGCGCGTGGATTTCGCCTTGCATTGATCAGGGTTGCAGCAAGACGAATATCGGCGCGGGCAATCAACCCAGGAGCATCGCCATGCAGGACATCCAGGATTCCCAGTTCGACAGCCTGCTGCCGCCCTTGAAGCTGTCGCGCCGCGGCTTCATCGCCACCAGCGTGGGCGCGGGCTTTACGCTCGCCACCGGCCACGCCGCCGCGCAGACGGCCATCCACACCGACGCGACCGGCCTGACCGCCGGCCCGGTGCAGATTCCCACGGCCGATGGCCATATGCCGGCCTATCGTGCGGCGCCCGCGGGCAAGAAGAACCTGCCGATCATTCTGGTGGTCGAGGAAGTCTTCGGCGTGCACGAATACGTCCAGGACGTCTGCCGCCGCCTGGCGCACCTGGGCTACCTGGCCGTGGCGCCCGAATTGTTCGCGCGCTACGGCGATCCGGCCAAGTACACCGACATGGCCGCGCTGCGCGCCGAAGTGATCGACAAGACTTCCGACGCAGAGGTGGCCTCCGACCTGGACGCAGCGGCGGCATGGGCGCAGGCCCAGGGCGGCTCGGCCGCGAAGATGGGCATCATCGGCTTTTGCTGGGGCGGGCGCCAGGTCTGGCTGTACGCCATGCACAACCCGAACCTGAAGGCGGCCGCCGTTTTCTACGGGCCCTTGGGCGGCACGCCCACCGCGCAGCAGCCGGCTTCGGTGCTGAGCCAGGCCGACAAGGTGCTGGCGCCGGTGCTGGGCGCCTACGGCGGCAAGGACGCCGGCATTTCCATGAACGCCATCGACCAGATGCGCGCGTCCCTGGCCCAAGGAACGGCGATGGACAAGGCCTGCCGCATCGACGTCTATCCCGATGCCGGCCACGGCTTTCACGCCGACTATCGTCCCAGCTACAACAAGGCCGACGCCGAGCTCGCCTGGAAGCGCGCCATGGACTGGTTCGCCAGTCATGGATTGAATTGAATCCCGCCTCCGAGCCGGTCTATGATGACGCGTTCGCGCAGCCTCGGCTGCCTTGTGATTTCACCTTGGAGAAAAGCATGACCATCAAAGTCGGCGACAGCCTGCCCAACGGCACCCTGACTGAATTTTTCGATACCGAATCGGGCGCTTGCGCCGTCGGTCCCAATGCTTTCCAGGTGGCCGATCTGGTCAAGGGCAAGAAGATCGCCCTCTTCGCCGTGCCGGGCGCTTTCACGCCCACCTGCTCGGCCAAGCACCTGCCCGGCTACATCGCCAAGGCCGACGCGCTGCGCGCCAAGGGCGTCGACGAAATCTGGTGCGTGTCCGTCAACGACGCCTTCGTCATGGGCGCCTGGGGGCGCGAGCAGAAGGCTGCCGGCAAGGTGCGCATGCTGGCCGACGGCGGCGCCGTCTGGACCCGCGCGCTGGGCCTGAGCATGGACCTGACCGAACGCGGCATGGGCGTGCGCTCGCAGCGCTACTCGGCCCTGATCGAAGACGGCGTGGTCAAGAAGCTCAACGTCGAAGCCGCCGGCAAGTTCGAGGTCAGCGACGCGGACACGATGTTGTCGCAGGCTTGATCTTGTTTGCCGCCGGGCCGCCCCAAGGCAAACGCGGCCCCCTCGGGGGGCAGCAAGCCGAAGGCGCGGCGTGGAGGCCCTTTTTGACCTGCACGGCATCGCCGCCCGCGTAGCATGAGCTGCGCGGGCGGTTTGTTTTCGCCGCCGGGCTACTTCATTATTTATCGCAGCTTTCGCCAGGCCGGTTTCATGTTTGCCACCCTCGCCGCGTTCACCCCGCTTTACCTGACCAGCCTGGTGCTGTTGACGAGCACCGGCATGCTCGCCATGTACATAGGCTTGTTCCTGAACCAGCAGGCGGTCAGCGAGACCTGGATCGGCGGGCTGATGGCGGGCTATTACCTGGGCGTGGTGCTGGGCGGGCGCCTGGGACACAAATTCATCAGCCAGGTGGGCCACATCCGCGCCTTCGCGGTCTGCGCCGCCTTGGGCACCTGCCTGGTGCTGGGGCTGGATCTGTCCCATAGTCTGCCCCTGTGGCTGGGGCTGCGCATTGCCTTCGGCGTCGTGATCGTGACGGCGCTGGTGGTCATCGAAAGCTGGTTCAACGAGAAGGCCACCAACCAGCAGCGCGGTCGCGTGTTCGCGGCGTACATGGTGGTGGCCAGCCTGGGCACTATGCTGGGGCAGCTGTCGCTGACGGGCTATACCCAGCTCCACGAGCGGCCCCTGATCATCGCGGCCATGCTATGCGCGCTGTGCCTGGTGCCGCTCACGATGGTCAATACGGGGCACCCTTCCACGCCCCAGCCGGCGCCGCTGGATCTGCCTTATTATTTCAAGCGCGTGCCGTCGGCGCTGTTCGTGCTGGTCGTCTCGGGCCTGGAACAGGGCTCTTTCTACGGGCTGGCGGCGGTCTACGCCGTCAAGCAGGGGTTCACCCCCGCTCAGGCGGCCATCTTCATGTCGGTGGCGGTCGGCAGCGCGCTGCTGTCGCAATGGCCCATGGGCTGGCTGTCCGATCGTTTCGGCCGTGCCCAGCTGGTGCGCTGGAACGCCTTGCTGCTGGCCGCGTTGCCCGTGTTGCTCTGGGGCTGGTTCGTGCCGCCTTTCTGGCTGCTGGTGCTGGTCGGCTGCGTGCAGGGGCCGCTGCAGTCCAGCCTTTATCCCCTGGGCGTGGCCTTCGCCAACGACAGCATCGATCCCGATCGCCGCGTGGGCGTGAGCGCCGTGCTGTACATGGCCTACGGCGTCGGGGCCTGCGTGGGTCCGCTGGCCGCGGGCGCCCTCATGGCGCATACCGGCCCGGCCAGCTACTACGTGTTCGTGTCGGCCTGCGCAGTCTTGCTGCTGCTCCTGGCCGTGCGCAAGGCCGGCCCAGCCGCCGGGGCCGGCACGTCGGTCGCGCCTGCGCCGGGGCCGGCACCGGCGCCCGCATCCACGCCCGTGCCCACGCCCACGGCCGAGCTTTAGCCCTGGATGCTGCAGGCCTGCGCGCGCAGGCCCAGCCGGGCCAGCAGCCGCTGGTCGGCCTGCGCCTGCGGGTTGGCCGTCGTCAGCAGCGCTTCGCCATAGAAAATCGAATTGGCCCCGGCCGTGAAGCACAGGGCCTGCTCGGCGTCGTTCAAGGCTTCGCGGCCGGCGGACAGGCGCACCATGGCGCGCGGCATGGCGATGCGCGCGACGGCGAGGGTGCGGATGAATTCGAACGGATCCAGCGCCTCGGCCTGCGCCAGCGGCGTTCCCTCGACCCGTACCAGGTTGTTGATGGGCACCGATTCCGGATAGGGATCCAGGTTGGCCAGCTGGGCGATCAGGCCGGCGCGCTGCCGGCGCGATTCGCCCATGCCCACGATGCCGCCGCAGCAGACCGAGATGCCGGCCTCGCGCACGCGTTCCAGCGTATCGAGCCTGTCCTGGTAGGTGCGGGTGGAAATGATGTTGCCGTAGAACTCGGGCGAGGTGTCCAGGTTGTGGTTGTAGTAGTCGAGGCCGGCCGTCCGCAATTGCTCGGCCTGGCCTTCGCGCAGCATGCCCAGCGTGACGCAGGTTTCCAGGCCCAGGGCCTTGACGCCCGCCACCATCTCGGCGACGGCGTCCAGATGATGCGGCTTGGGGCTGCGCCAGGCGGCGCCCATGCAAAAGCGCTGCGCGCCCTTGTCCTTGGCGGCCTGGGCCGCGGCCAGCACTTCGTTCAAGGGCATGAGGCTTTCGGCCTGGACGCCCGTGTCGTAGCGCGCCGACTGCGGACAATAGGCGCAGTCTTCGGGGCAGCCGCCCGTCTTGATCGACAGCAGCGTCGAAAGCTGGATGGTGTCGGCGGGGAAGTGTTCGCGATGCACGGTCTGCGCCTGGTACAGCAGCTCGGGCAGAGGCAGTTCGTAAAGGGCGAGCAGGTCCTCGACCTGCCAGGCGCGGGCCTGGCGGGATGCGGTGTGGTTCATGGTGCGAGCCGAAAAGAGTGGAGGGACCACCCGGCAAGCGGGCGGTGCAAGGGCCGGGGTGGCGCTATATCGACGGCATCATCGCCGCGATCGCCGCCAGCGCCAGGACCAGCCCCAGCAGGTTCACGCGGCTGAGCGTTTCGCGGAAAGCCATGGCGCCGATCAGCGTGCCGAGCGCGATCACGCCCAGGTTCATGGAGGCGAACACCAGCGCCGGGTTGTTCGGCAGGCTCTGGTGCGCCTTGATATAGGTGTAGATGTTGGCGAAGTTCATCGCGCCCAGCGCCAGGCCGATGGCCAGGGTGCGCATCTGCCATTGCGCGCGGGCGAAAAGCAGGTAGAGCAGCATCAGCACCGCCGCCAGCACGAAGATGCCCAGCAGGCCGGCGGTGAAGGCCGTGCCGGTCTGCGCCAGGCGCTTGAAGAGGATGTCGATCACGCCGTAGCCCACCCACACCGACAGCGGCCAGAGCCAGCCCTGGCCCGCGCCGCCTTCGCTCTTGCCGGAAGCGCCCCGGCGGTTGAGCAGGCAGGCCAGCGCCGCGCAGGCGGCCAGCACGGCCAGGCCGCGTCGCTGCGTCAGCGCTTCGCCAAAGAGCGCGAAGGCCGCGAGCAAGGGAATGAAGAGCGAAAGCCGCTGCGCCACTTCGCTGCGCACGATGCCCGCGTAGCGCACCGATTGCCCCAGCGCGATGAACACGGCCGGCAGCAGCACGGCCAGCGTCAGCATCAGCGGCCAGGAGTGGATGCGCTCGAGCGCTCGCACGGGCGACGGCACGTAGATCAGCCAGCACAGGACGGCGGCCACGATGTAGTTGCTGAAAATGGCCTGGCGCAGATCCACGCCGGCGCCGCGCATGAACTTCAGCAGCACCGAGACGATCACGCTGCAGCACACGCTGCAGACCAGATAGAACAGGCCGGGACTGATGTGGGGGAGGGACATTCGGTGCGACTCCTGTGGGATGCGTCGGATCGGCGGCCAAGGCCGGTTTGCGGATGGCCGCGATCAAATTGCCGCGATCGTAAGGAGGTCCGATGAGGCGCGCAATGGTGTCTGTTAGCGCTCGGATGCGGAAAATTTGCGTCTATTTGCCTGACAAAGCGGGATTTTTGGCGCGCCGAATCCATATCGTGCCGGGATCTTGCCCCGGGCGGCGGGTCGCGGATTTATGTTTTTTTTTGTAAATCGAGCTCGGATTCGCGGCAGGCCTCGCGCCGGACGCCGAAGTCAGAGGCGGTCCGGTTCTTTCTTGATCAGGTCGTAGAAGACTTTGGCGGTGGGCGACAGCGGGTGGTTCTTGCGGCTCAGCAGCCCCAGGGTGCGCGAGATCTCGGGTTCCACCAAGGGTATGCCGCGCAGCGTCGAATGCTTCTTGCGCGGAAGCGCCAGCCGCGGCACGGCGGCCACTCCGAGGCCGGCCTCCACCATGCCGAGCAAGGACGAAATGTGGGCGACCTCGAAGAAGCCGGCGGGGCGCCGCTCGATTTTCGCCAGGGCGGAATCGATCAGCACGCGGTTGCCGCTGGACTTTGCCACGGTCATGAAGCATTCGTCGCAAAGCTCTTCCCAGCGCACCTTGCGCCGCGCCGCCAGCCGGTGATCGGAGCGCACCGCCAGCACGAACCGCTCGGTGAAGATGGGTTCGAAATCGAGATCGGGGTCCTGGGTGCCGATGAAGTTGATGCCGAAGTCAGCCTGTCTTCCCGTCACGGCGTTGAGCACGGTGTTCGCGCTTTCATCCAGGATGTGCACCCGGATGTAGGGGTAGTGCTTGCTGAAGCGCGCGATGACGGCGGGTAGAAAGTAATAGGCCGCCGAAGGCACGCATGCGACGGTGATCGTGCCCCGGCGATGGGAGGCTATGTCGCTGATCCCGAGCATGGCGCCTTCCAGTTCATCGAGCGCGGTGCGGGAGTGATCGAGAAAGCTGCGGCCGACGCCTGTGAGAGCCACGTGGCGGGTGCTGCGCTCGAGCAGTTTGACGCCCAGGATGGATTCCAGTTTCTCGATGCGGCGGCTCAGCGCCGGGGCGGATATGTGCAGGTCTTCGGCTGCCGCGCGAAACGAAAGACGATCGGCCACCGCCACGAAAGCCTGGAGTTCCTGCAAATCGAAATTGATGCGTGGCATGCAATAGTCCTTGATAAAGTTGCAATTCACTTATTTCTTGGCCAATTGCATCATGGCCGCATGGAAAAAGAAATACCTTGCACCTTGATGCGCGGAGGAACTTCGCGCGGGCCGTTCTTTCGCGCCGATGCGCTGCCGTCCGATCGATCCGAACGCGATCGCCTGCTTCTTGCGATCATGGGGTCTCCCCATGAACTGCAGATAAACGGCTTGGGCGGCGGCAATTCCCTGAGCAGCAAAGTGGCGATCGTCTCGCCGTCGAGCCGGCCGGGTTGCGATGTGGACTATCTCTTCGCGCAGGTCTCGGTCGACCGCGAGCTGGTGGACACCAGGCCCAATTGCGGCAACATGCTCGCGGCCGTGGGGCCGTTCGCGCTTGAACAAGGCTTTGTGCAGGCGTGCCGCGGCGAAACCGTCGTCAGGATCTTGAACGTCAATACCGGCGCGGTGATCGAGGCGCTGGTGCAGACGCCGGAAGGCAAGGTTACGTACGACGGCGACGCGCGCATAGACGGCGTGCCGGGCACCGCGGCGCCCGTGGTGCTCAATTTCCAGGGTGCCGAAGGAAGCCTGACCGGCAAGCTGTTCCCGACCGGATCGCGCACGGAAGTCATCGACGGCGTCGAGGTGACCTGCCTGGATTCGGCCATGCCCTTGATGATCGTCAATGCAAAATCGCTGGGCATGACCGGGGGGGAAAGCCCCAAGGAATTGGACGAAAACGTCGCCTTGATGAGACGGATCGAGGCGCTGCGCCTCGAGGCCGGCCGGCGCATGGGTCTGGGAGACGTGACGGACAGCGTCGTGCCCAAGCCGGTCATGGTGAGCCCTGGGGGCGGCGGGCTGGCCATACGTTCGCGGTATTTCACGCCGCACAGCTGCCATAGGGCCCATGCGGTAACGGGCGCGATCGGCGTGGCGGGCAGCCTGGTCCTGCCGGGCACCGTATCGTCCGCGCTGCGCGACGATGTTCCCTTTTCACAGGGGCGCGTATCGGTGCTCCATCCCGCGGGCAGTCTCGATATATCCATCGAAATAGATACCCTCGGCGAGCGCCCCCGGATCGTCAAGGCGGGTGTCGTGCGCACGGCGAGAAAGATCATGCAGGGAACGGTATGCATACCGTCCTGATTGTTTAATGAAACTCAAGAAAAGGAGCAGGAGATGAAATTGAAATGGGCCGCGATGCTGGCATCGGCTTGTGTGGCAGGTATGGCCATGGGCAGCGCGCAAGCGGCGTTTCCCGACCGGCCTTTGACCATTATCGTGCCTACCGCCCCCGGCGGCGGCAACGACGCGATGGCGCGGATTCTCGCCAAGAGGATGGGACAGGAACTCGGCCAGAGCATCGTCGTGGAAAACAAGCCCGGCGCCAATGGCGCGATCGCCTGCAGCTACGTGGCGCGCGCCAAAGGCGACGGCTACACCATTCTGTTCGGCTACATCGCCACGCATGCCATCAACCCGGCAATACGCAAGGTTTCGTACGACCCGGTTGCCGACTTTGCACCCATAGGCGAAGTCGCCACCTCGCCGGTGCTGCTGGTGGTCAACGACAAGGTGCCGGTCAAGTCCGTCGCGGAACTCGTGGCCTATTCGAAGAAGCCGGGCGTTCATCTGAACTACGCCTCGGCAGGCACCGGCACCGCGCCCCAGATGGCGGGAGAATTGTTCAAGCTGTCCACCGGGGCGGTAATGGAAGGCGTGCCCTACAAGGGCGCCGGGCCGGCCATGATAGACACGATTGCCGGCACGACGCAGGTCATGTTTCCCAGCTTGTTCACCGGGGCGCCCCAGATCCGATCCGGGAGCGTGAAGGGCCTGGCCGTCCTGAGCGACAAGCGTTCGCCGCTGTTCAGCCAATTGCCTACGCTCAAAGAGCTGGGCATCGACGTCTCCGTGGAGGAGTGGTATGGCCTTTTCGCGCCCGCTGACACGCCCGCCGCCGTCGTTGCTCGACTGAACAAGGTGCTGAACGATGCCTTGAGCGACCCCGAAGTGGCGCGCCAGCTCAGCGCGCAGGGCGCCACGGCGAGCAGCGGCACGCCCCAGGGTCTCGAGCATCTGGTCAAGACGGATCTGGCCAAATGGAAGCAGGTGGCTGCCACCGCCCACATATCGGCTAACTGAGTCTGCGTCGGCCTTGCGGCCGACCTGTTTTCGCCGGTTTCCCCGCGCGGCTTGAATCTGCGCGGGGAAACCGGCGAAAATTCCGTGGAATAAACTTTCATGCCTCATGAAATTCAAACCCGGAACCCTCGTCGAACTCGCCGTCAACTTTCTGTTGCCGTGGCTCATCTACCGCTGGGCGCAGC
>Ga0209455_1001231_pt1 | contig 12111 bp, 10 predicted proteins | sample AraplaCol_mCL_r2_FD_184275 | JGI IMG/M metagenome (GOLD analysis project Ga0209455, IMG submission 184275) | Arabidopsis root microbial communities from North Carolina, USA - plate scrape CL_Col_mCL_r2 (SPAdes) (version 2) | ecosystem: Host-associated > Plants > Roots > Endosphere | place: USA...
GACCATGGCGACCGAGCGATGCCTGACCGGCACCCCCGTCACATCCTTGCCATCGAGCAGCACCCGGCCCGAAGTTGGACGCTCCAGACCCGCCATCAGACGCATCAGGCTCGTCTTCCCCGACAGGGTCGGGCCCAGCAGCACATTCATCGTGCCACGCGTCAGGCTCAGCGAGACGTCACTGATCAGTGTTTCAGCGCCAACCGCGAGACTGACCTTTTCCAGTGTCAGATCCAAAGACCACTCCTCCAAGCTTGCGTCATGCCGCCTGCCGTTCGGCAAGCGCACGCGCAACGCATTCCTGCACCGCGGCGACTTCCTGTGCCGAGAAGCGCAGGCCGAGCTTGCTGCGCCGCCACAAGATATCTTCCGCTGTCATCGCCCATTCGGCACGAACCAGATACCTTACCTCAGCTTCCGTGAGGTCGGCACCCAGTACCGGACCGAGATCCGAAAATTGCTTTGCGGCGCCGATCAGATCGTGAATCCGCGTGCCATACGCACGGAACAAACGGCGTGCCGTGACGTCGGGCAAGAAGGAGTAGCGCTGTTTCACCCGCGCAAGTTCCGCATCAAATGCCGTCATCTTGAAATCACCGCCGGGCAACGGCTCCTTGCCGGTCCAGCCGATCGGGCGCTTGCTGGCCGACGGCAGGTGCGGTGCCAACATCGCCAGCGCCGATTCAGCGAGGCGGCGATAGGTGGTGATCTTGCCGCCATAGACCGTCAGCATGGCCGGCTGGCTCTCCGGTGCATCAAGCTTCAGCACATAATCGCGTGTCGCGGCCTGTGCCGCCGAGGCACCATCGTCATAAAGCGGCCGCACACCGGAATAAGACCAGACCACCTGATCCGGCGTAATCGGCGTCTTGAAGTAATCGCTGGCGCCCTTGCAGAGATAGTCGATCTCGGCCGGGGAGATCTTCACCTGCGCCGGATCGCCCTGATAGTCCTGGTCGGTGGTGCCGACGAGGGTGAAGTCGCGCTCATAAGGGATGGCGAAGAAGATGCGGCCATCGCTGTTCTGGAAGATGTAGCAACGGTCGTGATCGAACAGGCGCTTGGTGACAATATGGCTGCCCTGGACCAAGCGAACGGGTGCCGGATGGTTGTCGCGCAGAACCGAATGCACGACATCGGCCACCCAGGGACCGGCGGCATTGACCAAAGCGCGGGCACGGATCTCACGCGGCGCACCACTGCGCTCATCGATCAGCGTCAGATGCCACAGATTGTCTTTGCGCTCGGCCCGGCTGCAGCGCATCCGCGTGACCACTTCGGCACCCTTTTCGACAGCATCGCGGGCATTGAGCGCCACAAGGCGCGCATCCTCGACCCAGCAATCGGAGTATTCGAAACCACGGGTATAGATCGGCTTCAGGGGCGCCCCGGCAGGATGGCGGTCGAGCCGTAGGCTGCGCGTCGACGGCAGATATTTGCGGCCACCGAGATGATCATAGAGGAACAGGCCAAGCCGCAGCAGCCAGGCCGGGCGCAGGCCCTTGTGGTGCGGCAGCACGAAGCGCAGCGGCCAGATGATATGGGGGGCGACCGCCCACATCACCTCACGCTCGGTCAGCGCCTCGCGCACCAGACGGAACTCATAATATTCGAGATAGCGCAGACCGCCATGGATCAGCTTGGTGGAAGCGCTCGATGTCGCCGAAGCGAGGTCACTCTTTTCACAGACGAAGACCTTGTGGCCGCGGCCGGCCGCGTCGCGCGCGATCCCGCATCCGTTAATGCCGCCGCCGATGATAGCGAGGTCAAAAACCGATTCGTCACTTCCAGGCGTGTTGGACGACACAGCGCCTCCCCGTATGCAGATAGCTAGCCATTCGGCCGGTTTGTTCTTGTGAAGCGAGCAGCCGCGATGTCGGCGCTCTCATTAGAGGTAGCCTAATATGAAAATAAAAACTTTCGCAACTGGTAAAAACGAAAACAAAACGAAAGTCATTAGGCAATTAATCGTCATATGCGTATGAAAATTGTACGTATTATGCGTTAAAATCTGCGAAAACGAACGCTGCGGACAACATCCGAGGAATGGTTACCTTTCGATAAATGACATCAGTCGAAAGGCAATCGTCAGCTGCCCTTAATCTGCAGCCAGGGTCAGATTGAAGGCGATGGAAATGCGCTCCGCCTGGCCGCGATAGGGCCGCACCTGGTGGAACATCCAGGAGGGAAACAGGATGATGAGGCCCGGTTTCGGCCGGATCGATTCGGTGGCGCCCAGCGCCCGCCCGCCTTCGCCGGCAAAGGCCAGATGCGGCGCATACATCGAGGGACCGGCACCGCGGGGATCCAGCAGTTCGAACTCGCCGCCGAGGCTGGGATCGGCAATCGTCCCGCCGTCATCGACATAATAGGTGCCCGACCAGAAGGCGCCCGGATGGTAATGGCAGATATTGGCGTTGCCGGCCTCGTTGACATTGGCCCAAGCGATCGGCTTCCAGCGCTGCCCGGCCGCCCGGCCGTTGCGGTCCACGGTCATGCGATCGGCCATCAGCGTGGCCGCATCGATGATCTCGCCGATCCGCGGGCCGCCCCAGCTCAGCAAATTGCGGTCGGAATGCCAGCCGCCATCATTCGACGCCTGGACCGAGGGCGATTTTTCCCGGTAATCGAGGATGATCTTCTTCAACTCGGCATTTCGCGCCGCAGCATCCGGCAGTTCAGCTGCTGCGACCGGCGTCGGGAACAAGCCGCGCATGGCGATATTGATCTGGGTCGTCATGGTGCCCTTCCCGCGGTCCCTGTGCCTGCATCGGCTCACGCTGTCGGATTTTATAATCCGAGCGGCGTGGCTCTGCCAATGTTGCGATGTCGCATCGGCACCTGTCGGCAAGGTTGGCAAGCCGGCCAAGAGATGCGACGCTACGCTGGTAAGTCCGATCAACTGCCGCAGTGCGCTCCGTCGCGCCAATCGAGCAATGAAACACCTGCTTCTGGTTGCCCATATCCCCTCGACCAATACCAAGGCCATGCGCGATGCGGTTGCCGCAGGCGCCGCCGGGCCGGAGATCACCGAGGTGGAGCTGCGCAGCCTCACGCCATTCGAAGCCGGGCCGGCCGATGTCAAATGGTCCGACGCCGTCATTCTCGGCACCACGGAGAATCTCGGCTATATGAGCGGCGCGTTGAAGGACTTCTTCGATCGCATCTATTATCCCTGCCTCGAAGAAACCCAGGGCAAGCCCTATGCGCTCTATATCCGCGCCGGCCATGACGGCACCGGGACGCGGCGCGGCATCGAGACCATCGTCACCGGCCTGCGTTGGCGCGCCATCCAACTGCCCTTGATCTGCCGCGGCGATTACCAGCCCGCTTTCCTCGACCAATGCCGCGAGCTCGGCCTTCTGGTGGCGGCCAGCCTCGAAGCCGGCGTCATTTGACCCTGAAATGCGTTATGCTTGCGAGAGCAGACCGGATCGACCGAGAGGGGTGGGATCATGTTGTGGCGCGGCAGCAGACGAAGCGACAATGTTGAGGATCAGCGCGGCGCCGGCGGTTTCAGCGGCGGCGGCGGTTTGGGTGGCGGCTTCGGTGGCGGTGGCTTCGGCCGTGGCGGTATCAGGATCGGCGGGCTGGGGCTGGTCGCCGTGATCGTCATCTGCCTGTTGTTCGGCGTCGACCCGTCTGCTCTGTTGCAGGGCATCGGCGGTGGCGGCGGTTCCTATCAGCAGCCCTATGACCAGACACAGGCAGAGCAACAGGCGCAGCTCGGCAATAGCACGGGCAATACCAGCGCCGGCAGCGGAGACCCCAGCAGCGCCGAGATGAAGGATTTCGTCGCCGCCGTCCTCGGCAGCACGGAGGATGCGTGGCGTGATATCTTCCAGGCCAGTGGTCGGCAATATCGGGCGCCGAAGCTGGTGCTCTTCACCAACGTGATCCGTTCCGGCTGCGGCGTTGCGCAATCGGCCAGCGGGCCCTTCTATTGCCCGGCGGATTCGAAGGTCTATATCGACCTCTCCTTCTATGACGAATTGCGCCGCCGCTTTCACGCGCCGGGCGATTTCGCCGAGGCCTATGTGATCGCCCATGAGGTCGGCCACCATGTGCAAAATCTGCTGGGCCTGATGCAGGACGATTCGATCGCGCTGGAAGGGGCAACCGGCAAGTCGGTGCGGATCGAATTGATGGCGGATTGCTTCGCCGGCATCTGGGCCAATCGCGCCAATCGCGATCAGCAGATTATCGAAGCCGGTGATATCGATGAAGGACTGACCGCCGCGGCGGCCATCGGCGACGACCGGCTGCAGAAACAGACCCAAGGCTATGTCGTGCCGGACAGCTTCACCCATGGCACCTCGGCCCAGCGGGTGCACTGGTTCAAGGCCGGATTCAAGAGCGGCGATGTCAATGCCTGCGACACCAGCGGCAGCCTCGACTGACGATGCGTCGCTGACAGAACGGTCCGATCAGGTTGCAGTCCGCAACACCTCGCGCCGGTGGGCGGCGAAGTCGTCCAGCGCCTCGGTGATCGCCGGATCCATCGGCGGCTGCTGGTATTCGCGCAAAGCCTGCTGCCAGATCTTCGTCGCCCGCTGGGTGGCATTCTCCGCGCCGGCCAGTTCCCAGGCTTCGTAATTCTGCCAGTTGGAAAGCAGCGGCTGATAAAAAGCCGTCCTGTAGCGCGCCAGGGTATGATCGGTGCCGAAGAAATGTCCGCCGCTGGCAACCCCGGCGATGGTGTCGAGGGCGATCTCGTCCGGCGAGACATCGATCGGCTGGATGGTCTGCGCCATCATCTGCAGCATCTCGACATCGAGCACGATCTTTTCAAATGACGCGGTGAGGCCGCCTTCCATCCAGCCGGCCCCATGATAGACGAGATTGGCGTGGCCCATGACGGAGGACCAGATCGACATCTCCGATTCATAGGCGGCCTGGGCATCGACCACATTACTGGCGCTGGCATTGCTGGCGCGATAGGGGAGGTTATAGAGCCGCGCGAACTGCCCTGCCGCCATCGTCGCACGGGCATTCTCCGGCGTGCCGAAAGCCGGCGCGCCGCTATGCATGTCGACATTGGAGGTGAAGGCGCCGTAGACCACCGGCGCGCCGGGCCGTGTCAATTGTGTGAGCACAATACCGGCCAAAGCCTCGGCATTCTGCTGGGTCAGCGCCGCCGCCAGGGTGACCGGCGTCATCGCGCCCATGAGGGTGAAGGGTGTCACCACCACCGCCTGGCCGAATTCCGACATCGCCATCAGACCATCGCTCATCGCCTCGTCGAAGCGCCGTGGTGAATTGACCGAGATGATGGTGATGACGGAAGGATCATCGATCAGCTCTTCCCGGGTTTTGCCGCGGGCGATCGCCGCGATGTCGATGCCATCCAGCGCCCGGTCTCGTCCGATGGCACTGCAATGATAGACCCGGTCGGCATAAGTGACATTAGCGAGATAGCAATCGAGATGCCGTGTCTCCGCCGGCAGCTCGATCGGCGCGGTCGGCTGGTTACCAAGGAAATGGATGATATCGAAAGACTGGGCGAGCTTGATCAGCGTCACATAATCGGCGTGGTTACCGGATCGCCGGCCATTGACGCAATCATGGATATTGGGCGGGCCGGCCACCAGGCCGAAGGAGATGCAATTGCCGCCGATATTGAGCGCCCGGGCGGGATTGCGCGGCGTGAGCTTGAACGAGGGTCGCGTTGTCGCCAGGGCCTGATCGACCAGGCCGCGGGGAATGTGGACGAGGCCGGTGGTCTCATTGACCTCTGCCCCCGCATCTCGAAACAATCGCCGCGCCGCAGCACCCATGAACTCGATGCCGATCTCCTCCAGAAGACGCAGGGACGCCTCATGCAATGTCATCAACTGGTCCTGGCTCAGCGGCGCGATCGGCGCCAAAGCATTGCGCAGGATGCCGGCGGGGGCCGCCTGCCGCAGCCGCGCCGATGCCCGGCCATGCCGCCGTCGGCCCCGTGACACCGGGCCAGCCGTCTCCGCCCCGGCCTGGCTCCGCGCCTCGGCCAGGATCTGTGCTTCGCTGTCGCCCATGAGCGCCTCCCATCTCATCAAGCTTTTTCTTGCCTGATATGGTGTCATCCGGCACCATTCCCTGACTGTTCATTTTTCGACATCGGCGACCAGATTTCGGTCACTGACCGCAACAGAAATAGCGCCTTTACATGGTCAAGGCACCCCAGATATCCGGTCAAGGCGGCATTCCCATAGATGTCGGAATTGTGCTGTTGCCGGGATTTTCGCTGATGGCCTATGCCGCAACGGTGGAGCCTTTGCGCAGCGCCAATCTGATGCGCGGCCAGGAGCTCTATCGCTGGATGCATCTGGCACCGGAAGGGGATGCCGTGGAAAGCAGCGGCCATCTGCCGGTCGCCACCACGGCCCTGGCCGCATTGAGGACGCTGCCCGACATGGTGGTGCTGTGCGGCGGCCTCGGCAGCGAGACCTATCGGCACCGCTTGCTGCCACCCTTCCTGCGGCGCATGAAGGGTGCCGGCAAGCTCATCTGCGCCGTCAGTACCGCAAGCTTCGTCCTGGCCCGGGCCGGACTGCTGCGCGATCATCGCTGTACCGTGCATTGGGACTACCGCCCGGCCTTCCTCGAATCCTTTCCGGAGCTTGAGGTCTGCAGCGAATTGTTCGTCATCGATCGCGGCATCTGCACCTGTGCCGGCGGGGTCGCCGCGATGGACATGATGCTGCATCTCATCCGCGCGCAGCAGGGCAGCGAACTTGCTGCCTTGATTGCCGACCAGTTCATTCACGGCACGCTGCGGCAGCCGCGGGAGCGACAGCGCATGGCCTTGCAGCATCGCCTGGAGACCTCATCGCCGCAGATTGCTCATGCGGTAGCGCTGATGGAATCGCATATTGAAGCGCCGCTCTCGATTGCCGCCATCGCTGCGCGTGTCGCACTTTCGGGCCGACAGCTGGAGCGGCTTTTCGGCGCGGCCTTCGACCTGACACCAGCGCGCTACTATCTCAATTTGCGGCTGGATGAGGCCCGCAAGCTGCTGCGACTTTCGACCCTCTCGGTCACCGACATTGCGCTCGCCACCGGCTTCGTCTCTGCCTCGCATTTCGCCAAGAACTATCGCCTTCATACCGGCCACGCACCACGCCATGAGCGGCGCATGCCTCAGGCCGGTGGTTAGTTGTGGGAGATATCACGCGAGATCGCACAAGCGTGAAGAGCAGTGCCATAGGTTGCATCACATAACCTTGATGGCAACCTGACAACGAACTCGGAACAGCGAAGCCCGCAGCCCCGTTAGCCCGGTAGAACGTCACGTGCAATCGCCGGCCCCATTCATTCCGGATGGTAGCCTGCTATTGCCCAAGCCCGCCTCGCAAGATCGCAGCGATGCTGCCTGAAGACCTATACAGAGAGAGGCGGCCCGAAATCGAAAGGAGAAACATGCGCTATGTGCTTCTCTGGGTGCTGGGTATTCCCATTCCGGTGCTCATCCTGATTTGGCTGCTTTTCGGACATTAAGTTCCCCAGCTTGCCGGAAGCACCGGCAGGCATTCCTTTAACCTGATCGGGAGGTACGAGATGCTTGGCACGATTTTGCTGATTCTTTTGATTCTGATGCTGATCGGTGCGTTCCCCGCCTGGCCCTATAGCCGTGGCTGGGGCTATGGCCCTAGCGGAATCACCGTCGTCTTGCTGATCGTTGTCGTCATCGCGCTATCCGGCGGCTATCTCTGATGCGCCGCCGGCCGGAAACGGTTCAGCATAACGTTTAGCAGTAAAGGGCTGGCGGCCGGTCAGGAAGAGGCCGCCGCCAGCCGACGCTGCTGCCAGCGCTCCGAGAGCAGGGTGCCGATACCGCTGCCGGCAATCAGCAGGGCGCCGAGGAAGACACCATGTCCTGGCACCTCCTGCCAGATGAGGTAGCCAAGCGAGAAAGCCCAGAGCAGCGAGGAATATTCCATCGGCGCGATGGCGGAAGCCGGCGCCATACGGAAGCTGCGGAACAGCAGATACTGGGCGCAGCCGCCGAGCACACCCACCCCCAGCAATTCCAGCCATTGTGCCGCGGTCGGCTCGTGCCACCAGAAGACTGTCGGCCCGCCGCAGCCGAGTGCGAAGATCGCGTTCGACATGAACATCTGCATCAGCACGTTCTCGGTGATGCCGGCCTTGCGCAGCAGGATGTTCGACATCCCCCACATCACTGCCGCGGCGAGGGTCAGCAGCACCGGCGTCGACAGACCGAGTTGCCCCGGCTCGCAGGCGATCAGCACGCCGATGAAGCCGACGAAGACCGCCATCCACCGCGTCGCCGTCACCCGCTCCTTCAGCATCACCAGAGCGAGCACGGTGATGATGATGGGTGCGGCGTAATAGATCGTCACCAACTGGCCATAGAACAGGGTCTTCGATGCCGTGTAGTAGCAGAGCCAAGCCGCCAGGATGAGGACGCCGCGTGCCACGAGGCTCCAGCGGCTGGGCGATTCCAGGCTGTCCGCCACCACTTTCGGGCCTTTGATGCAGAAACAGGCGACGACGATACAGAGGCTGCGCATCAGCAGGACCTGCCAGATCGGCATGTCGGCCTTGACCAGCAGCCGGACCAGGACGTCCTGGAGGGTGAAAATGAAATAGGCGGCGGCAGCCATCAGCAGACCCTGCGAAATGCTGGGCCGCGCGGCGTCTTGGCGACTGGCGATGGTCATTGGATGAGAACTCCCGGACCGTCTATTTTTGACCTGAGTGCCGCCGGAAGTCCATGTGCCGCCGATCGCCGTTCTTGCATATAGGCCCTGCGTCCTGGCGATGCCGGTCGTTGCGCTTGGCGTTTGACAAGCCCGGGGGGCCCGTTACCAATGAGGCAACATCCGCCGGAGCCGGCCCTATGACGGCCCCCATCCGGCAGCTTATCCCCTTGCCTGGAAAGGAACCTCCTCATGGATTTCGGTATCGCCGGACGCACCGCCATCGTTTGCGCCTCCAGCAAGGGCCTCGGCAAGGGTTGTGCCCTGGCATTGGCCGAGGAAGGCGTTCACTTGGTGCTCAATGCCCGTGGCAAGGACGCCCTGGAAGCGACTGCCGATGAGATCCACGGCAAGACCGGCGTCAAGGTCACGGCCATCGCCGCCGATGTCACGACGGCCGACGGGCGTGCGGCTTTGCTCAAGGCCTGCCCGGCGCCGGATATCATCGTCAACAATGCCGGCGGCCCGCCGATGGGCGATTTCCGCGACTGGGATCGCGACGCCTGGGTCAAGGCACTGGATGCCAATATGCTGGCGCCGATCGAACTGATGAAGGCCACCATCGACGGCATGATCAGCCGCCGCTTCGGCCGCATCGTCAATATCACCTCCTCGGCAGTGAAGGCGCCGATCGGCTCCCTCGGCCTCTCCAACGGTGCCCGCAGCGGCCTGACCGGCTTTGTTGCCGGCCTCGCCCGCCAGGTGGCGAAGAACAATGTGACGATCAACAATATCCTGCCCGGCTCCTTCGATACTGACCGCCTGCGCTCCGGTGCCGAGACCACCGCCGGGAGGAGCGGCCAGACCACCGAAGCTGTGCTGGAAGAATGGAAGCAGGGAGAGGCGACCGGCCGCTTCGGCACGCCGGAAGAATTCGGGGCGCTGTGCGCCTTCCTGTGCTCGACGCGTGCCGCTTATATCAACGGCCAGAACCTGCTGCTGGACGGCGGCACTTATCCCGGAACGTTCTGAGATCGGGGCACGATCAGGGCGTCGACGGCGAGACATCCGTTCGCCGTGGCAATCACCGGATTGAGGTCGCATTCGGCAATGAGATCGGCAAGGTCGTGCAGCATGATGCTGAAGCGGCTGAAGGCCTCGGCCAGCTTCTGCCGGTCCGCCGCCGCTTCCCCGCGATAGCCCTCGAGCAAGCGGTTGAGCCGCAGCGCCGCGATGTTGCGACCGGCCTCGACCGCATCGAATGGCGCCAGAGCGAGCTGCCGGTCATCCAGCAGCTCAATCAACGTGCCGCCGGCGCCGATCATCGCCACGGCACCGAATTGCGGATCGACGAGACCGCCGAAGGCCAGCTCCAGCCCCTTCTTCGCCATCGGCATCACCAATGCTCGGGGGCCGAGACGACCGGCAAGATCCGCATAAGCCTGGTTGAGCGCCGCCATCGTGTCGAGATTGAGATGGACACCCCCGGCATCGGATTTATGCAAGATGCCCGGCATCGCCGTCTTCAGCGCCACCGGCCAGCCGAAGCGTGCGGCCGCCGCTTGCGCTGTTTCGACCGTATCGACCTCGGCAAAGGGAATGGCCGGCACGCCGTAATCGGTGAGCAGTGTCAGGCTCTCGGCCTCGGTCAACGGTGCACCGGTCGACAGGCGCGGGGCCCATTTCTGTCGCAGCAAGGGCGGCACCGTGGCCGGCCGGTCGATTTCCTGCACCAGCCAGTCGCGATAGGCCATGGCCTTGCCGATGACGCGCAGGGTTGAGGCTAGACCGCTTAGCACCGGCTGGCCTTCGGCGGTGAGCCGGGCCGGCAATTCACCTGCCCCGCCACTGCCGACATTGGTGCTGAAGATGACCGGCTTGGTACCGCGTCGATAGGCTTCCTGCATGGCGCGAGCATAGCCGTCCATCAGATAATAGCCGTCACGGATCTCCGCGCAGAACACCCCGATCGCCGTGTCTTCATCTGCCATCAAAGTCGTCATCAGATCGGCGAAGGCGGCCTCGTAATCATGGCCGGTACCCCAGGAATCCAGCGGATTGGCAGCATCGAGCCCATAATCGAGCCGCGCCGCCAGCCTCGCCTTGGTCGCCTCGGAGATGACACCGAACGGCACCCCGGTTTCCTCGGCGAGATCGACCATCAATTCCCGCAAGCCGCCGGAATCATGCATGCTGGCAAGCCCGCCCGCTGCCAGCGGACGGCCCGACGAGAACAACCGCAGGGCATTGGCGAAATCGTCGAGATTGTCGACCTCGATCACGCCATGACGCTTGAACAAAGCGCGATAGGCAGCGTGATTACCGGCAAGGGCGCCGGAATGGCTGGCGGCCATGGCAGCACTTGCCTCGGTGCGGCCGACCTTCAGGGCAACGACCGGGACCTTCCTGCGCCGTGCCGTCTCCAGCGCCGCGATGAATCCCTTGGGATCGCGCACGGTTTCCAGGAACAGGCCGACACAGCGGATCTCATCCTGGGCCAAGGCAAAATCGAGATAATCGGCCGCACTCGTTACCAATTCCTGGCCGGCTGAAACGGCAAGGCTGAAACGCAGTCGCCGGTCGTTATGGCAGAGCGATGAGAAGACCGTGCCGGAATGGGTGATCAGCGCCAGCGGGCCCGGCGCCATCCAGGCCGGTGGTGGAAAGCCGCAGACCCGGAAATCGGCTCCGAGATGATAGAAGCCCATGCAATTGGCGCCGCAGAGCGACATGCCGTTCGCCCGGGCGATGGCCGTCAGGCGTTGGGTGAGCGGCGGTGTAGCATCGTCCTCGAGATATGCGCTGCCAAACATCACCGCCGCCCGTGCACCATGGGCCGCGGCCTCATGCATTGCCGCTTCCGCCCGGTGGTTGGCGACGCCAATGACCACCAGATCGACCGTCTCCGGCAATGAGGCGAGATCGGGGTAACAGATGCGGCCGTTGATCTCCCGGTAGGCCGGGTTGACGAGATAGATGCGTCGGTCGCTGCTGCCCGCGGTCGCCGCCTTGATCATGCCACTGCCGACCGTATCGGGCTTCGGCGATGCGCCGATCAAGGCGACACTTTGCGGCCGCAGCAACGGGTCGAGCCGGTGGGGCGTCTTGCTGCGCGATGTCGTGCTGCCTGATGTCGTACTGGCGGCTGTCATGCCGGATCCCCACCCGAATCGTTGGTAAGTTCTGTCATGGCCGCCGCCACCGCCTCCCAGCAGGGCGGCCGCCATATCATCTCTCAGGCTTACGCAAAACCGGCGAAACCGTCCATCCGGCGCCGGTTTCATCACCGTATGCGCCTAGCTCATGTCCTTCCAGTGAAGCTCCCGGCATTTGCCTGCGACTCGGCCGCCATGGCAGTCATGCGGGATCGAACCGTCGCGTTTCCAGCCGAAGGCTCCGAGATACCCATCGATGTGTGGCCGCTTTACCCTGACGACACCGCCCCAGGCGCTCGAAGAACTGTTCG
>Ga0209455_1001235_pt1 | contig 12098 bp, 12 predicted proteins | sample AraplaCol_mCL_r2_FD_184275 | JGI IMG/M metagenome (GOLD analysis project Ga0209455, IMG submission 184275) | Arabidopsis root microbial communities from North Carolina, USA - plate scrape CL_Col_mCL_r2 (SPAdes) (version 2) | ecosystem: Host-associated > Plants > Roots > Endosphere | place: USA...
GGGGTGTGTACGATAAAGTAAAATAGTACCCGACACCAAAACAATTATAAGTAGCAAATACAGAATATATTTAAGCAGTAATCTCATAATTTTTGTTTCAGTTTACAATTATAAAAGGGGGCATGCGAAATCGTAATTTTCCAAACCTTTATAAAAATAGTTACTTCTTTTTGGAAAAACAAAATAACAGGGTGTTTTTTTATTAATAAAACACCCTGTTAACTAATATTTAAAACTTTTCGAAAGCCGAAAAAAAGAAGCTGCCTTCTATCTCCGCGTTTTCTGAAGAGTCGGAACCATGGACAGCATTTGCACCAATTGATTCAGCAAAACGCTGGCGGATTGTCCCTTCTTCTGCTTTTGATGGATCGGTAGCGCCAATAAGCTTGCGGAAATCATCTACAGCGTTATCTTTCTCCAAAATAGCAGCCACAATTGGCCCTGATGACATAAAGCTCACCAGTTCGCCATAAAACGGGCGTTCTTTGTGTACTTCGTAAAATTTCCCGGCAGTTTTTTCTGTTAATGCAATGTATTTCATAGCATTAATTTTAAAGCCCGCTTTTATAATCTGGTCTAAAATTGCACCGATATGGCCGTTTGCAACAGCGTCGGGCTTAATCATTGTAAAAGTCTTATTGTTACTCATCGTTATTTTGTTTGTAGTTCATAGTTCATGGTTCATAGCAGCAGCAAACAGTGCTTTCTTTCCGGCTATGAACCATGAACTATCAACTATGAACTATTTTCTTTTTTCCGCAAAAGTAGCTTTTTACAATTGAACCGTAAAGCCTTTAACATTAAATAACATACCTGTATTTGATTTATTTATTTAGCTTTGCAACTCTTTTTTGAAAATTGATGTTAGATACAGCCTCGCTTATAAAACTTTTAGCGCAGCCACAAAAAATAGTAATTACTACTCATCACAAGCCTGATGGTGATGCTATGGGCTCGTCATTGGGTTTATATAATTATTTAATACAACAGGGGCATCACGTTAAGGTTATTACCCCTACCGATTATCCCGAATTTTTGTTCTGGCTACCCGGCAATGGTGAGGTTACTATTTTCACTGAGAATGAAAAGGAATCGGCTGATTTAATTGCCGCAGCTGATATTATATTTTGCCTCGACTTTAATGCGCTTAACCGCATTAACGAGATGGGTGAACTTGTTGGTGAAAGCAATGCCATTAAAGTGATGATTGACCATCACCTGGAGCCACAGGATTTTGATAATTACCGCTACTGGGATATCAACGCCTGTGCAACCGCGCAACTGATCTATACTTTCATAACCGAGGAGCTTAATAATAAAAAGCTGGTTAATAAAGATGTGGCTACCTGCTTGTATACGGGTATCATGACAGATTCAAAATCGTTTTCGCTGCCAAATACCACATCGGCAGTGCACCGCATAATTGCCGATTTGATTGACGCCGGCGCCGTAAACTGGCATATTTACGACCAGGTTTACAATAATTCGTCAGAAAACCGTTTACGTTTTCTGGGTATCTGTTTGTCGGAGAAACTGGAAGTGCTGCATGAATACAATACAGCTATTATAACGGCCACGAAAGAAGACCTGGAAAAATATGAAGTTATTACCGGTGATACCGAAGGAATAGTTAACTATGCACTTTCAATTACCGGTATCAAACTGGCGGCATTTATAGTTGAGCGTACCGACAAGGTAAAACTTTCATTGCGTTCGAAAGGGGAGTTTCCGGCCAATGATATCTGTAAAAAATATTTTAATGGCGGCGGCCACCGCAATGCAGCGGGTGGCGCTTCAACCGGCAGCCTTGAACAGGTTGTAAATCAATTTAAATCAATTTTACCCGAATATAAAAAACTGTTAATACAATAAGAAAAAATGAAAAAAAGACTGATGTTTTTAGCGCTTGCTGCAATTGGATTAGCAAGCTGTAATGGTGGCTTTAAAAAACTGGGCGGCGGCACAGAGTATTCAATAGCCGACGATAAAGGCGGCCCAAGCATAAAAGAAGGCGATTTTGTTTCGTTTAACTTTTCAATAAAAAACGATGCCGACTCGGTTATGCAAAGCTCATACGAAAAAGGCTTTCCGCAAATATTGAATATGCCTAAGGTAGAAGCCGGCAAAGGAAACATTATGGAAGTGTTTACTTTCCTTAGCGAAGGTGATAGCGTAGTTATCAGGCAGAATATCGATTCGCTTGTTAAAGGAAAGCCAAGGCCAAAACAGTTAAAAGGCAAATACATTGTATACGTAATAAAGGTTGACAAAGTAATTTCCAAAAGTGGTATTACCGACGCGGTCTTCCAAACCAAAACCCAGGATTATGTAAAAGGTATTGAAGACAAAATAAAAGCTAAAGAGCCAATAGCTATTAAAAAATATATTGCTGATAAAAAACTTAAAGTTACCACAACCCCATCTGGATTAAACTACGAAATTACTAAACAGGGAACCGGCCCACTGCCAGCTCCAGGTGATAGTGTTTCTATTTACTACACCGGTACTTTTGTTGACGGAAAAGGTTTTGATAGCAACGTAAAAGCTAATGCTGTAAAATTGAAACTGCCAATTAACCCGATGAACCCATACAAACCGATGAACTTTGTACCGGGTGCTCCGGGCATGATCCCTGGGTTTGGCGAAGCCTTTAAATTATTTAACAAAGGAACTAAAGTTACCCTGATCATCCCTTCGAGCCTTGCTTATGGCGAACAAGGATACCAAAGTGTGCAGCCGTTTACTCCGTTGGTATTTGATATCGAGGTAGTTGATATTATCCACCCAAACCCTAATGCGCCAAAGCCGGTGCAAATGCCGCCGCCGGTAGTTAACCCAGCGCAGCAGCCGGTTAAAAAATAATTTTAATACAAATAGCGCCTTCCTGTTTTTAACAGGAGGGCTTTTTTAATTTATGATGAAGTATATTTTATTTGTTTTTGCTTTAGCCCTAACCTTTAGCGCCAAAGCACAGGATGCCGCCTTGCAGCACACTCCTAAAGGAGCGTTGTACCAGATTTTTACTCACGCTCCGGGCGATAAGGTAAAAGAGGGGGATATTATTACGTTTCAGTACATTCAAAAAACCGACAAGGATTCGGTGCTTTATAGTACTTATATGAGTGGTCGCCCAGGCCAGGCAAGGATACAGCCGTCGCAAAATTTAGCTGATTTGATGGAGGTTTTCCCGTTATTGGCAGTTAACGACAGTGTATTGGTTAAGGTACCTACCGATTCATTATTTAAAGGTCACGAAGAAAGCCGTCCGCCATTTTTCCCGAAAGGAAGTTTTCTGAAGTTTTTTATTAAAATTCAAAAGGCGCAATCAATGGATGCATTTATGGCTGAAATAAAACAGGCTGAAACGGATGGCGCCAATAAATACATTGCTGATCATAAACTAACCCTGCAAACAACAGCCAGTGGTTTAAAATATGCTATTACTAAACAAGGAACCGGTATAAAACCTCAAAATGGCGATACTGTACTGGTAAATTATGCCGGCCGTAACCTGGACGATAAAGTGTTCGACAGCAGTATTGAGGCCGTGGCCAAACAAGCTGGTTTGCAACAACCCGGCCGTACTTATGAGCCTATAGTTGTTTATGTGGGCTCCGCCGGTACCGAACATTCCGTTATTACAGGCTGGAACGAAGGCTTACTTTTATTAAACGAAGGCTCGAAAGCAACATTTGTTGTCCCGTCAAACCTTGCATACGGGGCACAGGGCTCAGGTGATATTAAACCATTCAGCACAATAGTATTTGATTTGGAACTGGTAAAGGTTAAACCTGCCAAAAAGGCGCCTGCCACAACAAAAGCGCCCGCGAAAAAAACGCCGGGTAAAACAACCGGGCTTAAAAAGAAAGTCACCACAAAGAAAAATTAAGTAAAAGCCTCCTGATACCCGGGAGGCTTTTCTATTTTTGCACCATGTTACTTACTGATACGCATACCCACCTTTACTACGAAACCGATAACATTAAACGGGATGGGTTGATACAGCGTTGCAGGGAAAACAGTATACATCGTTTGTTTCTGCCAAATGTTGACGCGGCATCAGTAACAAAGGTGTATGCACTTACGGAAGCTTACCCGGATATGTGTTTCCCGATGCTGGGTTTGCACCCATGCGATGTAAAAACCGGTTGGGAGCAGGAACTTGATGAAATAAAATCGTTCCACAATCAGCATAAAATATACGCTATTGGCGAAATCGGTATCGATTTATATTGGGATAAAACCACCCTGGATATACAAATACAGGCCTTTAGAAACCAAATAGCCTGGGCAAAATCGCTAAAGCTTCCTATCGTTATCCATTGCCGCGATGCGTTCGACCAGGTTTTTGAGGTTTTACAGCATGAAAATGATGAGGATTTGCGCGGTATATTCCACTGTTTCACCGGAACAGTGGAACAGGCGGAACAGGTTGTGGATTTGGGCTTCTACCTTGGTATCGGAGGGGTTGTTACCTATAAAAATTCGGGGTTAGATAAAGTAGTGGAACAAGTTGATCTGAAGCATATAGTTTTAGAAACAGATTCTCCGTACCTTACACCCGTGCCGTATCGGGGCAAACCTAATGAAAGCTCGTACTTAATTTATGTTGCCCAAAAGGTAGCCGACCTGCACCAAACTGATATTGAAACCGTGGCTGCAATAACCACTGAAAATTCAAAGAAGGTATTTGGCGTATGAACAATTATTTTTTGATAGCTTTATTTTTTACAGAACTTATATATACATGAGCCAGATATTGATCATTTATACCGGAGGGACAATTGGTATGATGAGCGACCCGCAGACGAAGGTGCTCAAACCGATCAATTTTGAGCAGATAATGGATAATGTGCCCGAGCTTGAAAAGCTTAACTGCAAAATTAAGGTGCATTCGTTTGAACAGATTATCGATTCATCGAATATGAACCCGGCCATTTGGAGCGAATTGGCCAGCCTTATTGAATCAAATTACAACGATGTTGATGGCTTTGTTATCCTGCATGGCTCTGACACCATGGCTTTTACCGCATCGATACTCAGCTTTATGCTGGAAGGGCTGGGTAAACCTGTAATACTGACAGGATCGCAGCTGCCAATCAGCGCCATACGCACCGATGCCAAGGAAAATTTGATGACATCCATTGAAATTGCCAAAGCCAAAAAGAACGACCGCGCCCGTGTGCCGGAGGTTTGTATATATTTTGATTATAAGTTATTCAGAGGCAACCGCTCGTTTAAATATAATTCGTCAAAGTTCGAAGCGTTCCGTTCGCCAAATTATCCAATATTGGCCGAGTCTGGTGTGCACCTGCGCTTTAGCGCTAACGATATAAGGCACCCCAAAGAAGGTGAAACCCTGAAGGTGCACAAAAACCTGGTTAGCGACGTGGCAGTACTGAAGTTGTATCCCGGTATCAGCCCTAAGGTAGTAGAAACAATATTGGGCGCCGACGTCCGCGGCATAGTAATGGAGACATTCGGCGCTGGCAATACCACCACCGACGATTGGTTTGTTGACTTGTTAAAACAAGCTATTGATAGCGGCAAGGTTATACTGGATATATCGCAATGTAAAGTAGGCACGGTTGAACTTGGCCGCTACGAAACCAGCAAGCAACTGAAAGATATCGGTGTGGCTAACGGTTATGACATGACCTATGAATCGGCTGTTACCAAGATGATGTATTTGTTGGGGCAGTTTGACAATCCGCAGGATGTTAAGGAGCATTTAGAGATGGATATGAGGGGCGAGATAACGGTTAGTTAATTCCCGCGATTCTTGTATAAACCAGAATGTTTCGGCTCGTTGATGGTACCCCTGAATTACATAAGTAAACTTTTCAATTTTTTCTCCCTGATAAAGCGTACCTTTGCAAAATTATTTTCTTGAACACCGCCGCAGGCTTTCCAATTCAACGACAATAAGTTAAAGATTACGCATTATGAAAAAGATTGTCGATTACAGGAAACTGTTGAATGTGAATGAAGCTGCCGAATTACAGGAATTGAAAACGGTTTACCGCGGCCTGATGAAAACCTGGCACCCGGATAAGTTTAATGATAACGAAGCCTTAAAGCTTGAAGCCGAGGAAAAAAGCAAAACCATAATTGAAGCCTACCACTTTTTGGTAAGTATTGCGCCCGAAACCCGCAGCCAAACCTTTGCCGACTATACCATAACCACCACTACATCAAACATTGCCGATTTTGAGTACAAGCAGCAGGTATTAACCGTTTACTTTTTAGACGGTAACGCTTACGAATACTTCGATGTACCAAAAGAGGTTTACCGCAAACTTGTAAATGCCGATTCGCCGGGAAGATTTGCCCGCAGGCATATATTTAATGAGTTTGTGTATAGGAGCGTAAGTAAGCTGGTGGCGACAGCGTAAGGAAAAAATGCCAATATTGGCATTTTGCCTATTAATAATGACCCTTTAGAGAATGGACGACAACGGTGGTGTCGGTAATAGTGTATACAAACCTGTGTTCGCCATTTATTCTCCGCGACCAGTAGCCGGTTAGTTCATGCTTTAAAGGTTCTGGTTTGCCAATGCCTTCAAAAGGATTCTCTATAATAGCTTTGGTAAGTTGAAGGATTTTTTTTAGTACGGGCTTGTTGCCGGTTTTTATCCAAAAATCTAAATGTTCTTTTGCTTTAGGGGTGTAGGTTATTTGCATAGGTTTTCTAATTCCTGCAAAGTCATGGTTACGCCTTTCCCATCTTTTAAATCTTGCTCACCTTGTTTTATCATCGCCACAAATTCAGGGTCGTAGGGTGATTCTGAATTATCGTTGACTTTCGATATGGTGTATTTAATTTTAAAAGCTTTTATCACAGCTTTTATAGCCTCAATCTGCGATGCATCTTCTGTATAGGCCGTAATGTTTATTGCTTTCATGCTGCTTTAATTAAAAAACATAACAAATCTACATAAATAAATTATAGCGCCATGCGGGTAGTTTGCAATTATTTATCGTTGCTAAATATTCGTTAAATTTTGTTAAACCCGGCAACTTCTCGTACAACCTATTCTATATCAGCTTATTTTTGAATATACCTTTAACGCCAAAGCTATGTTCAAAAGCTACTTAAAACTCGCTGCCCGTAACCTTTGGAAACGCAAAACCACTACGGCTATAAATGTTTTTAGCCTGGCGATAGGTTTAACCTGTTGTGCTTTGGTGTTTTTGTACTGGCAGCACGAGTTGAGTTTTGACAAAGGCTTTGATAACCGCGACGATATTTACCGGGTAACATCCACCTTTAAAGGCGACAGCAAAGCGCCTACAGTTGGCCTGCCCTATGCCAAATACCTAAAAAGCGAAATACCCGAAATTGAGCATGTAACCCGGATGGACCCTACAAACGGTTCGGTGATAGTGCAGGTGCAAGGTGCCGGCGCTGCCACCCCTTATGTACAAGATTCCGGCTATTGGGTCGACCCGCAATTTTTTGATGTGCTGTCCTTTCATTTTGCACAGGGCGACCGAAAAACAGCTTTCGCGGCGCCAAATACCATAGTGCTTTCGCAATCGCTGGCGACTAAGCTTTTTAAAAGCACATCACCAATCGGCAAAACTATCAAAGCCGGGCTTACCACTTATACCATTACAGGCGTTTTTAAAGAAGACTTTTTAAACCACATAAAAGCAGATTTCTTCGCCTCGAACAACAGCGATCACATTCGTGACTTAATGGCTAACAACGAAAGCTGGGTGGTAAACGACAACTTTTACACTTATATAAAAGTAAGGCACGGCACTGACCCGCAAGCCCTAACCGTAAAGCTGAACGGCTATTTAAAGCGCCATGCCGGCGCCGAAATGAAAGCGCATAACGATTACATCACCAACGGACTACAATCGCTTAACGACATTCATTTGCATTCGGGCGAGTTCCAGGATTATTTGGCTTATAAGCAGGGTAATATCAAATACCTGTACCTTTTAGGATCTATCGCTCTGATTATTTTGTTGCTTGGTTGTATCAACTATATGAATTTGACAACCGCGCAGGCTATAAGCCGTGCCCGCGAGGTTGGGGTACGGCGGGTGATGGGGGCGGGCAAAGGTTCCATCCGCTACCAGTTTTTGATGGAGACGATTGCCATCAGTATTTCCGCGCTGATTATTTCGGCCGGGCTGGCATTTTTAGCCTTACCGGTTTTTAACAGACTTACTAACCAGGCCCTTTCGTTTTTCGCTAAAGAAAACAGCAGCCTGATTTTATGGCTGATATTGATCGCGCTGGCAACCGGGCTGGCAGCCGGTTTGTACCCCGCATTTTACCTGTCGGCATTTAAGCCTGTTAAGGTTTTGAAAGGAAAGATTGCCGATTCATCCGGCATGTTTGGTATTCGTAAAGTATTGATCGTATCACAATTTATCATTTCAACCTGCCTTGTATTTGCTACTGTGGTAATATGGACCCAACTGCACTTTATGATAAACTCCAAGCCCGGTTTCGACCAGGAGCAGCAATTGGTACTAAATCTTAACGGCGATCAGGCCCAGCGTAATAGCGCCTTGCTGGTAAATCAACTTAAAAGTAATCCTAATTTTAAATCGGTAACTGCTGCAACCGCACCGTTAATATCAGGGGATATGAACCTGTATGCCTCCGATAAAACCATAAATGATAAACAAATAGTTTTTTTTGATTTTGCAGACGAGAACTATGTAAACACACTTGGGTTAAAATTGATATCGGGCAGTAATTTCAGTCCGCAGGCATTTACCAATACCAATATGCAGGAGGACATGGAACTGCACGATTTTGGCAAAGAGGTACTGCTAAACGAAGAAGCTGCAAAGCTGTTAGGTTTCGATCCCAATACCGCACCGGGAAAGTTTGTATCGCACCTGCATAATGGTATTACCTATAAATATAAGGTAGTGGGGGTGGTAAAAAACTATCATTATTTTTCGCTGCATGCAGCCATTGGCCCCTGCGCCATCATGAATGTGAACCCATTAAGATGCACCACTATTGTTGCCAAAGTAGACACTCGCCATGTTAAAGATATAGTTGGCTACGCCGAAAAACAGTGGAAAGAATTAAACCCGGATGCCCCCTTTTCTTTCGGCTTTTTAAACGGGATTTTCCAGTCGGATTATGATCAGGACAAGCGCCAGCAGCAACTGATGGGGGCATTCGCCATTATCGCAATATTTATATCCTGCCTGGGTTTATTGGGACTGATAACCTATTCAGTAGCGCAAAAGGAAAAGGAAATCGGTATCCGCAAGGTGATCGGTGCCAGTGTCGCCGGCATCGTATCGTTATTTGCCAAACAGTATTTTAAATTACTGTTGACAGCCAACGTAATTGCACTACCCCTTGCCTGGTATTTGATGAACGACTGGCTGAAAGATTTCCCTTACCGTATAACCATAAGTTGGTGGATGTTTGCCGTAGCGTTAGCTGCCGGCGTAGTAACAGGACTATCGACCATTGCATTCAAAACCATTAAGGCGGCAATGGCAAACCCGGTGGATAGTTTGCGGAGTGAGTGAGATGAAGTCGGAAGTCGGAGGTCGGAGGTCGGAGGTCGGAGGTCGGAAGTACATTATGATAAGCAGGTGAAAAATCGGTGTAATCAAACCTCAATCAGTGTAATCCAATCAGAAGATTCGCTGGCTTATCACCGCCATAAACTTATCCTTAAATTTTTCGCTGATTGGGATTTGCTTTGCGGCAATGTAAATGTGGTTGTCCTGTATTTTTATGATTTGCTTGGTGTTTACAATGTAGGAATTATGCACCCGTACAAACGGCGGGTTTAGCTGTTCTTCAATCTCTTTCAGCCGCCGGTAAATAAGTAATTGCTCATTAGGGGTTACCAGTCGAACATATTCCTTTTCGCCTTCAAAGTATTGAATATCTTCCATTAATATCTTCCGCAACATCTTGCCCGACTTTACAAAAAAGTATTCGCTGCCACCTGCCGGTTGTGTACTATGGCTTGCTGCATGGAAAGTAAAATAACCCTCAATTTTGTGCATTGCCTCTAAAAAACGTTTAAGGGTAATGGGCTTTAACAGGTAATCGATGGTTTGAAAGGTGTAGCTTTCGGCTGCATATTCGGAGTAGGCGGTGGTAAAAACTATTTTGGTATCTTTTGACAGCAGGCCCGCCAGTTCCATGCCACTAAGTTGGGGCATATTGATATCCAGGAAAATAAAATCGGGTTTGTTTTCTTTTAAAAATGCAATCGCTTCCAGCGCATCATAGCACTTGCCTAATAACTGCCATTTGGTGTTTTGGCCTATTAGAATCTCCAGCAGGTTTACTGCGTTGGGCTCGTCATCAATAATTATGCAGCTTAAATTCATGCTACGGGTACTTTTAAAAAGGCGTTAAAATAATTGCCGGGGCTATTGATATTCAGTTCGAAATTTGTGCCGTAAAGCAGGGTAAGCCGTTTGCGCAGGTTTTCGATACCGAATCCATTGGGTTCATTGGTGCCCGGTTTTTCGTGCACCTGGTTGCGGGTTTCAAAAAGCAGGTAGCCATCCTTTTGTACCAGCGAAATATCAATTTTATTTTTGCTGCTCGATTTATCTATCCCATGTTTGAAAATATTCTCGACAAAAGTCATGAGCAACATGGGCGGGATGCGTAAATCGGCGTTGCAATCTTTGATAAAATTCAGCTCGATTTCGTGGCGGATGCGGATTTTTTCGAGCGCGATATAATTTTCCAAAAACTGAACTTCCGTTGATAGCGAGACCTCTTCTTTTGGGCTTTCATCAACAAAATAGCGCATTATATCTGAAAGTCGTTCGATAAGTTTAGCTGTACGCGGTGCCTCGCGGTAAGCCTCGTAATAGATATTATTCAGGGTATTGAACAAAAAGTGGGGCTGTACCTGGCTTTTCAGCAAGTTCAGTTCGGCCTGGCTTTTTTGCGCCAGTATTTTTTCTGATTGCTGTTTTAATGCAAAATAGGCGATGGCAATCCTGAAGATAAAGCTGAGCAGGTAGGTTAAAAAGCCTGCTATCATAAAGTTGAAAATGCTGCCTTTTGTTATGGTCTCGGGCTTTATCGCAAAATATTTATTATAAAGAAATGTCATCAGGAAGCCTCTTGCCAGGCCTACCGACACTACAAATATTATAGCGAGTATAACGTAAGTTGTCTTTCGCCCGGTTTCGTAAAAACGCGGGTAAAGGAATTTGATGTTGCCATAAATAATAATGGCGTTAAACACAACTATAAAAACCGACCAGGCACCGGCCTGGTAAAGACCATCTTCGGGCAGGTACGAAAAAAATATAATTAACAAAACGGCAATCCAAATCAGCCATTGAAGCTGTTTCGGCGTTGCACCGGCACTCAGAAATTTCATATTTTAAATGTACAAAGGTTTTTTGTTACGGCACCGGGTTTTCAACAATTCACCTTATATATTCAATAAACGCAGGTATAAAGTAAATGCGGTCGGTTGATTTTTTAAGGCAAATCATTTAAAATAAACGCCATAAGGTTTAAATGATTTGTGGGGCAATCTGATAAAAACCAGCTTTATTAAAAAATCTGTTCAACACTTAAATCCTTCAATATGAAAAAGCTAATTTATGCGGTTATCATCACTGCGTGTATCCAATTAGGCTTTGCCGGAATGGCCAAAGCCCAGCTAACCTCGCTTCCCGACGGGGATAACAAACGGGCATCTGTCAGTGAGCAAATAGGCCTTGCCGACGTTACTATTCGCTACAGCCGCCCTGCGGTAAAGAAACGGGATGGTCATATTTGGGGGGAGCTTGTGCCACCTGGATATGTCGACCAGGGCTTTGGTCCGTCGAAAAGTGCACCATGGCGTGCCGGAGCAAATGAAAGCACTACTATTGATTTTTCGGGCGATGTAAAAATAGAAGGCCAGCCGCTGGCTGCCGGGAAGTATGGCTTTTTTGTAGCCTATGGCGCTGATGAATGCACGTTGATCTTCTCGAAAAACACTTCGTCGTGGGGAAGTTTTTTTTATAAGGCAGACGAAGACGTATTGCGCGTAAAAGTTAAACCTGTACCTGCCGATAAAAGTATTGAAAGGCTTAAATATGAATTTACGGATGAAGCACCGGCCAGTGCG
>Ga0209455_1001236_pt1 | contig 12096 bp, 7 predicted proteins | sample AraplaCol_mCL_r2_FD_184275 | JGI IMG/M metagenome (GOLD analysis project Ga0209455, IMG submission 184275) | Arabidopsis root microbial communities from North Carolina, USA - plate scrape CL_Col_mCL_r2 (SPAdes) (version 2) | ecosystem: Host-associated > Plants > Roots > Endosphere | place: USA...
CCTCACGTTCCCTGGCCGCGTGCCGCACACCTGGCGCAATGACGGCTCCGAGGTGGCTGAGGTCAGCTGGACCATGATCCCGGCGGCGTGGAGCGGTTCACAGTAGCCGGCGGTGCGGCGTCGACACCTCGAATTCGCGACCGACTCTTTGTAGAGTGACCTGCGACATCCGCGACGGAGCAGTGCCCGCTCCAACGAACGGGCAGCGCCCAAGAGTGAGGATTTCTGACGCCCGTGAAGTCCAGGAAGCGCACAACGAACCTCAATCAGCGGCCATGCTGCTTGGCAATCGTGCCCGATCCCACCCGTGGGGACTGCCGACCGGCGCAACGCCGTAGTCCTAACGCGCCCCGGACGAGCCCGGAGCATTGCTTAGTCGACGTTGTGCGCACTTCGTAGCAAGGACCAAAGCCAGGTCCTCAGGGCCGAACTCGACTGAAAGCAGGCCGGTAACGAAGAGGAACGACAAGCAGGGCACTAGCCAAAGACACGAGCGGGAAAAACATGCGGCGGGAAGAGAACCCGAGAGCAAAGATCGACACATCGAGATGAAAAGCTGAATGCACGTAGGCACTCTTTGAGATGTGCGCGCGCGATGCGCGCCGAAATGAGCGCGTAACCGGAAGTTCTAAGCGTGAGGGGTGGAGTGGCGCGCTGGAAGCGCGGGCGGGCGGCCCAGGGGGTGAAGCAGGCCGTGAACTACGCTTTCGGCGGCGTCTGTGACGCGACTCTGACTGCCAAGACCGCCGACGGCGCGCTGGCCGCGGCCGGCTATGCGGACGCGGTGATGACTCGCTACGTCGTTGAGGACGGCGCCATCCGCGATGACATGCTCACCCGTTCCCAGTTGAAGGATTGGGTTGACGGGCTTGACCCTCGCACGGGTGAGCGCCGGGGTCGGGATCTGGATTCGCCGGTCGCGGATCTAATTCTGGATGCGACGATCAATGCCCCGAAGTCGTTCTCGATCGCGGCGATGCTGGACCCGAAGTTGGGGGCCGCGTATGAGGATCTGCAGGACCGGTTGCGGGATCGGATCATCAAGCTGTGGCAGACCGAGCTCAACGCCCGCCGTGGGAAGCAGGGTGCCATCCGGGAGGACCTGGCTCGCATCGAGGTCGTCGAGTTGCGGCACGAACGGTCCCGCTCGTTGGACCCGCACAAGCACCGCCACCTCTGGCTGAACGTCAAGGTCGAGGGTCTCGACGGGAAGTGGTCGAACGTGGATACTCGCGTCGCGTTGCGCTTCCAGAATGTCGTGAACGCCGAAGGCGATCTCGCCTCCAGAACCGATCCAGCATGGGTCGCGGCCCTCGCGTCGAAGGGCTTCACGCTGAATTCGGACGGAGAGATCGCGGAGCTGCAGCATCTGGTGCGGCCGCTGTCGAAGCGCTCGGCGCAGATCGAAGCGAACAAGGCGGCTCACCTCCGCGAGTGGAAAGAACAGCACCCCGGTGAGGAGCCTTCCGCCGCCGTGCTGAACCAGATTGATCAGTGGGCGTGGGCGGCTGGCCGGCCGAACAAGCCGGGGCACCTGGACGAGGAGGATTGGACGTCCATTGTGATGACCGAACTCCTGCACGCCGACCCGGAAATCGGGCTGCCGCGAGACGAGAAGGTGGCCCAGACGATTGCCATCGAGGACCTCGACATCGAGCTCCTCGCCGCGAAGGCGATCGTCGATGCCGATGCCCGGTCGACCGGCACCGGAGGGCGGTTTAGCGATATGGATGTCCGAGCGGGAGCGATCCGATCGATCTCTGCCTCTGGGGTGATCGCAGATCGGACGCAACTCGCCGCCCTGATCGACGAGGTGTGCGCTCTCGCGATCCGGACTCACACGGTGACACTCCTGTCGGAACCACAGATTCCCCCGCACATCAAACGGCGCATGGCGACCTCGACGGCGACGCTCAAGGCCACCGTCGCCCAGCGGACTGAAGCGCTCGCTACCACCGGCGAAGTCTTGTCGTCAGGCGAGACCAGCGCGATTGCGAGAGCGATCGAACCGAACCGCGTTCTGGATGAGGACCAACTCAAATGTGCGTCATCCATCGCAGGTACGGACAGAGTCGTCGCTATCGCCGGAGCTGCCGGTACGGGAAAGACGACCATGCTCAAGGTCGCCGGCGCCGCTTTGCGTCGCCAAGGCCGCAACATGCTCATCGTGGCGCCGACCAAGAAGGCCTCCGCCGTCGCTGGTCGGGAAACCAAGAGCGCGTCGTCGTCGCTTCATCAGCTCCTGCACGACTACGGATGGCGATGGAAGGGCAACGCTGCAGGTGCAGTCGAGTGGTCGTGCCTAAGAGTCGGGGACGCCGACCCGATCACTGAAGTCCAGTACGCCGGCCCGCGAATCCGTATTTACCCGGGCGATCGCATCGTTGTGGACGAAGCCGGAATGCTCGACCTGGAGGCCGCGAACGCCTTGCTTGACGTTGTTCACCGAACCGGTGCAACGGTCGCGGTCGTCGGAGATCAGCACCAAGCCCTGCCAGTCGGACATTCTGGCGCGATGGCGCTCTTTTGGCGTCGCGCTGCTCGTCAGATCGAGCTCCTCACGATCCATCGGTTCGAGGACGAAAATTGGGGGGATCTGAGCCTGAAAATACGCAAGCCTCGAGGCGCGGAGGACGCGGCGAGGGTCGCCGAGGAATTGATCGCCACTGGCCACGTCGTTCTTGCCAACAATGACCTGGAGGCCCGCGAGGCCATGGTCCACGCATGGTTTGAAGCAACTGGCAAGCGTCAATCCATCGCCCTAGTCACAGCCACCCACGCGGAAGCTCAAGCCGTTAGCGAGGACATTCAAGCTCGACGGGTCGTTACCGGAGCCGTCGATACGCGCGAGAGCGCGACCGGCCAGGACGGGCAGCCGATCTTCGTTGGCGACGTCGTGCAGACTCGCCGCAACGACGCCACGACCGACGTCCAAAACCGTCAGAACTGGGTGGTCAAAAAAGTGGCGGGCGATCACGTGCTGCTCGCCTCCATGAACGACTCGACCGATCTGCGGACGATTACGCATGCGTACGCCGGATCCCATCTTCACTTGGCATACGCCACAACGGTCTACGGTGTGCAAGGTGAGACAACGGACATGTCTCTGGTCGGTCCAGGCGTCGACGCGGCGGGCCTCTACGTTGGATTGACGCGCGGGAAGAAGGACAACCGAGCGGTCGTGCTTGCTTCGACGAAAGCTCATGCTGCAGATCAGTTGGTAGAGACTATGCAGCGGCAGACAGTCGAGGAGACGATCGAAAAGTCTCGCACCGCTGCGAGGGCAGAACTCACTCGAGCAGCCCGCGATGACACTGGCCCGGCTCAAGCATCCATCTCCCAGCATGCATCTGGCCCCGCTTTGCTTTGACGCCGCGCTAGGCGAGGGCCAGTCCGCGAGTGCGCATGCACCGCCCCAGCGGGTTTGCGCCGTCGAGATCGCCACCGTAGGGATCAAATCGAAGGAGAGCGATACCTAACGCTTCCGCATCGTCTTGCGCGTCGGGAAATACTCCCCCAGTCATGAAAATCAGGCCTCGACGCCCGTCGCCCGCACAGAGTCGCGCTGCCCGCTGCACCAATCTTGAGTCTAGGTTTTCCTGTCGATTGTCGACCCAGGCCAGGTAATGGCGGCTGTACAAATCACAGTCCTGGCGGACGTCGGCTGACGCCGTGACTGAATCAGCCGCGCCCAGATAGACCATCCACTGACGACACAGCTCCACCGCTTCAACGTCCGAGACTCCCAAGGGTCTGGGGGCCGGAGTTTGCGCACTCACGAACACAGTTTGCCCGAGACCGCCGTCTTTCGGAACGGAAGGCAACCGATCAGCCGCCCACCGCGACCGCACGGCGCAGCATCGGCTGAATGGTATGTCGCTGGGCCTCGTTATATGTGTACGTTGCGCCACGTGCCTCGAGACTGCGGCGCCTCAGCGTCGAACCGACGGGCCAAGCACTCTTGAGGCGAGAAGCACTACCAGATCTCGCCCCCAGACTCGGGCCCTTCTCTCAAGAAGCGGACACTCCATTGGCTCTCTATTTTTCGCCAGCCGTCCGGATCGGGAAGGGATATGGAACGGTCATATGGAATCGAAACGGTTACCGATGCGGCGCTACTTCGAGCGCAGATTTCCGCGACAGCTGTGTTTGGCGACCAACCACCGATCTCGTCGTCGCGGACGATGAGAGCTAGCCGTCGCAACTCCGGTAACCCAATTACCCATTCCAGTGTGTCAGGGGCTAGCGCAACATGCGCGTCAAGGCGAGCTAACGATTCACCGCCCGAGATATCGACAGAGTTCCCCCAGCCGTTCAGAGCTGCGCTGCGGAGACCTGACGGTAGTTGGACCTTGTCCAGCTTTCCGAGGCCTAGCGTCAGCGTTCGGAGTTGATTCGACAAGCCGATTCCTGATATATCGCGTAGGGATGCGCCATAACTGACATTGAGTTCGGACGCGGGAATCGGCTCTGCTAGTACCTCGAGAGTGCGGGCCGAGTAGAGAAGTAACCAACTCAGTTCCATTGAGTCGCCGAGCGAAAGCTCTCTTATCGCTGTGCCGGACAGATCCATGTACGTGACTTCGGCGCACCGTTGTAAGGCCTCAATGTCGTAAAGCATGGAACTGCCAGAAACGGAAAGGTATCGAAGCCCTTCGAAGGACTCAATGCCGTCCAAGCTGAGCAAAGAGGAGTTCCTTATTGACAGCGATCGGATGGTTCGTGGGAACGGGAGGTCCAGGGGTGAGTTGATGTCGCTAAGCCCCGTGATGTCGACACCGTAAGTCCTGTCTGGAAGCATGGGAACATCGCTCGACGACGCGAAACGACGTGGGAACGAAACATAGATGCTGTCTGCGTGACTGAGCTTCGGCAGCTGGCCAATCTGCTCCGGGTCGCTCACCCGGATGTGTCCGCGATCGAGAGGCGAGTCTCGAAGAACTCGGTCGGCGTATTCCGCTGTGTCGAACGAGGACCACGCGCGAATGAGCTGACGGGTTACGGTTACCCGGTGATCATGGGCATAAGCAGCGAGAGCAGTCAGAGCACTGTCGCCTCCGATCAAGCTAAGCGCGCGGACGCTGGCGGCGGCAACCGTTGCGCCAGCATCCACATAGGACTGAAGCATCGGCACAGCGAGTTCGCCCGCTGACGCGACAGCCGACGCTTCAGTCATGTTCTTCGGCGGTAGAACATCCTGGAGCGCGGATTGCAAGTCATCACGCAGCGCCTCGGGCAGCTGAGGAGAGGTTTCCATACAGGCCACGGCGAGAAGAAAGAATCGATGGCGCCGACGAGGGGATTCGATTCCCCGCTGTAGCAACCCCCTCAACAGATTCTCTCTCTGTTCAGAGTTCGCGTGGCCGGCGGCAAGAATAATCACCTCACGCCAGTGGTCGTCGTGCGCCGAACGAATCAGCTTCTCGATCGAGTTGTCATCGACGATTGCGGCTGCCGCGAGATATTCGAGGAATGTGCGATGCACAAAATCGACGCGACCCGCCACCGGTTCGCGGAGCACTCCGCTGCGTTCAAGCATGAACGACGCGAGGTCTTGGGGCGAGCCCTTCACCCGGTGCAGCAGCGGAAGTGTTCTCTCTACCCGGTCATTGAAATCTGACCGCGTAGCGTCCGCAGTTCCGTTCTCATGCAACCATGCCGCAAATGACCTCAGGACGATCTGCCGTTCGGCAAAGTCGATCTCCACCGCAGCTACGCTCAACCGTCGATCGCTGTCCCGTTTATGGACCAGCATCTCGAGCGCCGTGCGATAGATGTCCATACGGTTACTCGGCAGGGACGCGCCGTTCTGTAGATGCAGGGCGCAGACAAGGGCACAGAGTAGCGGCGATGTGCAGAGTGCTCGGATGGTTGGCCGGTCCCGGACAATGCCAAGCAACGAGCGCTCGGCGTCATCGATTTCTGCGTGCTGAAGCTGGCTCACGGCTTGTCGCGTAGCCTCATGCCAATGCGCAATGAAGGCTCGAATGTCGCCGACTTCCATCGGCAATAGTTCCGCCTGCCGGAACGACTCTTCCTCGCGCCATCCTTTTGTGATCGCCGTTGTTCTCGAAGTCACAAGGAACTTGTTATTCGGGAAGTCTCGAATCAGCTGGCGGACCCAGAGCCGCGCCTCTTCACGTTCGCTGTGGGGTATCTCGTCCAGCCCGTCGATGAGCACAGTGCCTCTGCCCGCCGCAAGCGTGCGGTGTACCCACGCTGCCGGCATCGCTTCCGCCAAGTTCGGTGCGATTTGCTCGACAAATTTCTGGGGCGTGGGCAAGGACGCCCCCACGAAGCGACGTAGCGGTACGACGAAAGGGACGCGTTCGGTCCAGTCTTGGGGAGCTGAGGAATCGGTCGTGCCAGTCACGGACGAGTATGCAATCCACTGGATCAGAGTTGTTTTGCCGCTTCCGGCTCCTCCCGTGAGCAACAGCCTGTCCGTATCGGCAAGAAGCGTCTCGACGCGAAGGATGTCGGAGGCGGCTTCCGGCTCCTCAGGGTCCGAACCCTTCCGCTTGAGGTTTTCGTTTGACGTATGAGCGCTGCGCTTCTGCTTGGACCACCCTTCATCGGTATGGTCATCCACTGCCATCGATATGTAGGCGACTGAGAGCGGATACGGGCGACGGGCCTCCGCCTGAACCACGCCGAAAAGCTGAAGCTGCTCAGAATACTCGCGAACTGCGTGACGGTACTTGTTCTCGAATCGCTGGTCTTCGGAGCCGGTGCCCCATTCGCGAGGGACCGACGAAACCGGAAGGTGGTCGAGAATTTCACGCGCTGTCTCAGCGAGGCGAGAGTGGCGACCGAGTAGCTCTTGGGCCTCACGCGTCCTGTAGCCAGGCAACTGAAGCGCGATGCTAGTGATGTAGCTAGCGCACTCAGATATCAACGTGTCGTAGACTCCCGACGCCGCCTCACTCAGACCCGCTCGGGCAGCGGCTTCAGGGTCCGACGCCCGAATTAGCTTTGCCAATCTCGCAGAGTCGAGGTCAATGCCCAACAGCACGTTCGGGTCCAAACCATTTGCCATCTCGATGCTGTCTTGTGCCGCCAGAGCCGCCGCCTCTAGCTCATTTGGCGAGATACCGCCGATCTCGCTCGATAAGAATGGCGATATCCGCTCCGCGATGTGATCGGCGAGTGTCTCAAGCTGTCGCTTAACTTCTCGCTGACTTAGCGGGCCCTGGATGCGATCGCCGAAGGCGCTCAAGACGTCATCGCCGAGCCCTTCGGCAGCGGTGTCCTGCGTCCACAGGCGCACGATGAACTTCGCTGCGGCTATACCGATCGCGACCGAGATCGCTTCCATGCCCTGCTCCAAACGTTTGGTGGAGCAGCGCGTCGCCCCAGACCCAGCGAGACAGAGCCTAGCGAATGCAAGTATGGCCGGGAGAAGCGCCCAGCTAGCTGCTGGCAGCAGGCGTGGAGGGCCAGCAGCCCCAGCCCTCCACTCTTCCTACCCTCAAGCAACCGAGCGCGGAAAGCTGCTTCCCGCGACTGCATGCTGCGGCCCCGTCGCGGATGCGTCCGGGGCGTCACCTTTTGGGACGCGGCGACTCACCTGCGCGGTGGTGTAGCGGAGGGAGGGTCCGACGCTGTCGGCGACGACTTCGGTGGCGGCTCGGGGTTCGCCGGTGGCTTGGTCGGTCCAGTGGCGGAACTCGAGGTTGCCGTTGACGATGACGGTGTCGCCTTTGGCGAGGCTGGCGCGGACGTTCTCGGCGGTGCGGCCGAAGACGGTGGTGCGGTGGTACTGGGTGTCGCCGTCGACCCACTTGCCGTCTACCTGCTTGCGGTCGGTGACCGCAACGGTGAACTTGGCGAACTTGGTGCCGTTCTGCGATTCCCCGAAGTCGGGGTCGGCGACCAAGTTGCCTTCGATGCTGATCGGGACTCGTGTGCTCATAGTTCTCTCCCTTTCGCTCTGCGCCCGCTGACCGGGTCGCTTTCACTTAGAACTTCCGGTTCGACGACCAGAAATGCGCTCAAATGGCGCGCAGCCACAAAGGCTCGTTTAGGGGCCGGCGTGGCTGTGGCTGATCCAGTCGGCCCACTCCGTGGGGACTGCGTCGTCGCCGGTTTGTGAGAGTTCGGTGTGGCCGTTGTGGCACTCGCCGTTGTACCAACTCGCCAGGCGTGGGAGGGCGACGGCGAGGCGTTCGTGCCAGCCGATGGGTCCGTAGCCGGCGTCGAGGCTGTCAAAGGAGACGAGCCACGCGGTATGGAGGGCGGAGAGCTCTTCGACCAGGGCGCCGTGCTTATACCAACACGGCGGGATCTTGCGGGCCGGGAGGTTGTACCGGTGGGTGAGCCAGACTACCCAGTCCCGTATGTCCGTCCAGACCTCCGGAGCGTCCGCGTCGGCGAGGGTGCGCCAGTTGATGACGCGGATGCCGAGCATGCCGGGACTTTGCCTGGGAGCTTGATCTTCCCATCGGTCGGCCAGCGAGGCGACGAGGTCATCGAGTGGGGTGTCGTCGTTCATTGTTGGTCCAGTGAGGCTTCGATGTAGTGGACGATCTTGGCCTGGAGCCGGGCGATGGCTTGGAGAGAGGCGGTGCGGCGGGACACCAATCCAGAGAACACCCGGTCGCGGTCGATGAGCTGGTGGACGTATTCGTGGCAGCGCGGGTGCAGCGCCGTCAAGTCCTCGTGTCGCTCATGAGCCGTCCAGCCGTGTGGGGTTTGGGTGACGCCGCGGTAGTCGAGGTGGTGCAGCTCGAGGGAGCGCGTGTCGCCGGTGCCGAGGCAGAGCGCGCAGCGGGCGTCTCCGTTGCGGGCTTGCTCATCGGTGAACCAGCGGTCGCGGCGAGCGAACCAGGCGACGGAGTGCAGGTAGGTGGTGCGGTAGGTGTTGTCCCGGGCGGGGCGGCGACGGTTGGACATCAGTTTCCCTCTCCCGCTGAGCGCCGGCGATCCAGTGCGGCTTGGTACTGCTCGGCGAACACGACCTGCTGGTCGAGCTCGGTGAGCTTCTTCCCGGTGCTCACCTGGCGGGCGTCGTCGCGGTCGGTCCAGCCGCGGAGGTCGAGCAGGATGCCGCGACGGTTCCGGTAGGCGAGGAGTCCGACGGTTTCGGGCATGCGTCGGATCTCGTCGATGGTCATGACGGGCACTTTTTCGTTCTGCACATTGGTGGATGACCCGTTGTCGTTGTACGAGTGGCCGGTGTTCCGGATGCGGCGCAGCCCGAGAAGGGACTCGATGTCGCGGAGGTGGTCGACGTCGGACGCACCACCGAGTAGGAGCTTCGCCGTCGCGGCGGACCAGATCGTGTCGGCCTCCGACCGTGACCAGGCAGTCTCGGCCTGCGATAGCGCCTGGAGGACGACGACGGTGGAGATGCCGATGCCACCGCCGTCGGCCATTATCCGAGGAAGGGCTGGCCAGGAGAACATGTTGGCGATTTCGTCCAGGATCAGCGCGAGCGGTGGGTCGAGGCGGGAGCCGGGGGAGGCGAGGGCTTTGCGGCGGGCAGTCTCAACAATGTCGTCGAGGATCGCACCGAGGAACCCACCGACAGAGCCGGCACCCGCGCCGGTGCCGACGAGGTAGAGGCTGTTGGGACCGGCGAGAAATGCGTCAAGGTCGAACTGCTCCCCCGGCCCGGGCATCATCGCCTTCCGAATCGCCGGAATAGACAGGGGGCGGAGCGCGCCGAAGACGCCAAACCACGAGTTGGCGAGGAGCTTCTCGTCGCCGTTGATGATCGCGTCCAGATCCTCGGACCAGCCCGGCGTGCCCTGGTTGGCCAGCACTCCGACCGCTTCCTGAGCGAGCCGCGGGTTGGAGCCCCAGCGGGCGAGTGCATCGATCCCTCGGTCAGAGACGGCGGCCGCGTGCAGAAGCCGGGAAAGCACGGAGGAGGACACTTGCGCCCATTCCTGGTTCGTCTTCGATACGCCGAGGGCGGTGCCGGCGACGATTGCTTGCCCGCGCTGATCCGCGATGAGCGGGTCCTCGCATCCGGTGACCGGTGAGATCCGCAGTGCCGAGCGGACTCCAGTGAGCTCCTGCGGGTCGAACACGGTCACGTTGCCGATCCGGGCGCGTTCGCGCATGGTGGCAGAGAGGTTGTCGTTGCGGGTGGAGGTGGTGATCAGGGGGCCGTCCCAATCGAGGATGGCGTTGATGATGAACCGGTAGCCCTTGCCGGAGCGGGGGGCTCCCTCGACCACGATCGAGTCCTCGATCGAGACGTGCACGTCCTGCCCGTAGGCGCTGCCGACCTTCCACCCCGCAGCGGACGGCTCCGGGTGGGCCAGCGACGGTCGCAACACCTTGGCGCGGCGCAGTGCGGTTCGGGCGGAGGTGTGCTTGCGGACTTCGCCGGGCTTGGCGAGTCCGTCGCGTCCGCGGAGCTCCTTGATGAAGTACCGGTCCGATTGCCGGTAGCGGAGCCACCAGATCACGGCCGCTCCGACAGCGCCGAGAAGGAGCAGCACGGCGATGAGGTCGAGCACACGGATCAAGGTCACCGGTGCGGTGCATCCCGGCTCCAGGGCGAACCCGCCGGGGTCGTCACTCATCGCCAGCTGTAGACCAGCGAAGACGCTTTCGGGCTGACCGCCACCGTCGCAGGTTAGGGAGATGGTGCCGCTAGCGATGCCGGTGGTGAGCGCCCCGGCGAGCACCACGGCGAACAGGCTGTAGAGGGCGAGGTGGGTCCAGGAGGAGTGGTCGTTTCTCATGCTCGCTCGCCGCCCATGGTGTCGGTGCGGAAGATGCCGAGTTCGTAGTCGGTGCAGATGTTGCGAACTTTCGCGACCCGGTCTTGGCCGATCTGCCAAAGCCCGTCGCCCTTGTGGAGCTTGCGGACGAGGTCGGCCTGGGTGTCGTTCCAGCCCAGGATCTCCCGGGAGCGGGCGATCTCCCCCGAATGCTGCGCGTAGGAGATGCGGGTTTCGCAGTCCGCGAGGAGACCCAGAGCCCGTGAGTGGAGGGCACTGTTGCGATCGCCGAGCGCATCGAGGTCGGCGACGCGATGGAGCAGGTACCAGTTAGAGGTTCCGAGGTGCCGGGCGACCTTCTCGTCCTCGACGCGGTCGGCCAGCCCGTCGCCGCCGGAGACGTCGTTGAGGAGTTCGACGGCGGCCTCCTCGTGGATGATGACCCGGGCCTGCCGGTTCGCGCCGAGGCTGGCGCGGCGGATCCAGTTCGCCGTCGCCAAACGGGCCAAAGCCTGTGCTTCGGGCGATGCACCCTTCAGGGCGGAGGTGTCGACGACCATCATGGGGGCGTCGGCGTCGAAGCGGACGGTGGAAGGTCCGTCGAAGAATCCGGTGAGGTCGCCGGAGACCATGCGGCGTAGTGAGTGCGCGAGCCGGTGGCCGGCGTCCTCGACTTCGACAGGCAGAGCTTCGTTGGAAGCGACGAGCCGTTCGTAGACGTGGGTGATGGTGACGGTCGACTGGCCGCGGAGGGTGTCGAGGGCGACGTCGAGGGCGGTGTGCTCGACGGGCTCGAGGTTTGCGCCTTCGCGGAGCCGGCGGATGATCGTCTTCACGGTCGCTCGCCGGTATTGGAGGACGTTCTGGTTCCAGTCCTCGTTTGAGAACGACGCGTCCCGCGGTCCTTCGTCGAGGAGGTTGATGCGTGCGGCTTTGCCGGGGCCGACGGAGATGGAGGTGCCGCCGACGTAGGTGGCGACGCGCACCCACTCTCCGTTCGGGTCGTGCGGGACCGCGATCTTCCGACCCAGCCTCGCCAGCCGAGACGACCAGGACTTGGCAAGCATCGACTTGCCGGTCCCCTTCACGCCGAGGATCGCGACGGAGTGGGAGCGGACGGCTTCGGCGGAGTAGGCGTCCCAGGGGTCGAAGCAGAACGGTGCCCGGGAGAGCAGGTTCTCGCCGACGTACGCGCCGGTGAGGATGTCGCCTGTCTCGGCCAGGAACGGGTACGCGCCGCCCAGCACTTTCGAGGAGCACCGGTGTGCGGGTGGGATGGCGCGCAGGGGGCCACGCAGGTTGTGCGGCTGTTTCCACCCCCACGCGGGCATCTTGGACGCCGGCAGTTCTGCGGACTGGATCTTCCACGACGAGTTCTTGTCCTCGCCGCTGCTCCGGCGGTGGCGGCCGTTGGCTT
>Ga0209455_1001238_pt1 | contig 12090 bp, 10 predicted proteins | sample AraplaCol_mCL_r2_FD_184275 | JGI IMG/M metagenome (GOLD analysis project Ga0209455, IMG submission 184275) | Arabidopsis root microbial communities from North Carolina, USA - plate scrape CL_Col_mCL_r2 (SPAdes) (version 2) | ecosystem: Host-associated > Plants > Roots > Endosphere | place: USA...
AGCCGACGGTAGAATTCGAAGACGTCGTCCTTCTTCATTCGAAGCCGAGCACGTCGCCCATCGTGTAGCGCCCGGCCGGCTTGCCCGCGAGCCAGAGCGCCGCCTTCAATGCGCCCTTGGCGAAGATGCCGCGATTTTCGGCGCGGTGGCCGAGCTCGATCCGCTCGCCATCGGTCGCGAACACCACCTGATGGTCGCCCGCGACCGATCCGCCGCGCAACGAAGCGTAATATATCCCGCCCACCTCGCGTTCGTGCGGGCCGTCCTGCATCCGGTCGAAGCGGTTGAGTTCGGTCGTGCTCGCGGCACCCCGCCCGATATTGGCCGAGGCGCCGAGCAACAGCGCCGAACCCGACGGCGTGTCGAGCTTGTGGCGATGGTGCATCTCGACGATGTCGATATCCCAGTCCGTCCCGAGCGCGCGCGCCGCCTGCTCGACCAGCTGGCGCAGCATGTTGAGCCCCAGCGAGGTGTTCGCGGTCTGCAGCACCGCCACGTCGCGCGCGGCCGCATCGATCCGGGCATGATCCTCAGGCGTAAGCCCGGTGGTGCCGATCACGATCGGGGTACGGCTCGTGCGCGCGCCGTCCAGGCCCTGCGCCAGCATTTCGGGGGTGGAGAAATCGATCAGCACGTCGCTCGCCTGCGCCAGTGCCACGGCGGTTTCATAATCGCCCAGCACCGCACCCGCGCGGTTGATCCCGCCAGCGATCGCCACGCCTTGCGCCACCGCCACGTCGGCGATCGCGCGGCCCATGCGCCCGGTGGCGCCGATGATCCCGATCCTCACGCTCATGCGCGCGCTCTGACACAGGCGCGCGCGCTTGGCGAGCGCGGACTAAGGTGCCCGAAACGGATCGTTGCGCGCCGGCGAGGCCATCGATAGCCTCTCCGCAAAACAGGGGAGGCAGGAATGACCCAGCGTCTGGTCGCACTCGATGCGCTACGCGGTCTGGCGGTCGCGGGCATGATCCTGGCGAACAGCCCCGGTTCATGGACCGAGATCTACGAGCAACTGGATCACGCGCCGTGGCACGGCTTCACCGCGACCGACATGATCTTCCCGACGTTCCTTTTCTCGGTCGGGGTCGCGGTCGCTTTGTCCTTCCCCCGCCCCTTCTCCGACGCGGACAAGGCCAGGACCTGGTCGAAGCTCGCCAAGCGCGCGCTTTCGCTGGTCGGGCTCGGCATCCTGCTCAACTTCCTCGCGCACCTGGATCTGTCGACCTTACGCTTCCCCGGCATCCTGCAGCGGATCGGGCTTTGCTACGCGATCGGTACGGGCCTTGTCCTGTTGACCGTCACCCGCCGCGAGGACGGGTTGGCCCAGGTCAATCGCGGCGTGGTTGCAGGCGCAATCGCCGTCCTGCTCGTCGGCTATTGGGCGCTGATGACCTTCGTGCCCGTGCCGGGCTATGGCGCGGGCAATCTCGATCCCGCGGGCAGCCTGACCGCCTTCATCGACCGAAGCGTGCTGACCACCGCGCATATGTGGAAATATGGCACCGACGCCACCGGCGCGATCGTCTACGACCCCGAAGGCCTGCTCTCGACCTTGCCCGCGACCGCCAATGTGCTGATCGGCATCCTTGCCGGCACCGCCTGGAAACGCGCGCCCGAACGGCGCACCGCCCTGCTGATCGGCGGTGCGGGCGTCGTCATGATCGTCGCGGGCCTGCTGATCGCTCCCCTCTTCCCGATCAACAAGCGCCTCTGGACCAGCAGCTTCGTCCTGCTCAGCAGCGGCGTGGGCGCGGTCCTGCTCGGCCTGCTCACGCTGGCCCTGGAAAGCGCCGCCGCGCGTACGATAGCGACGCCGCTGCGCGTGCTGGGCGGCAATGCGATCCTCGCTTTCGTGCTGTCGGTGCTGCTCGGCATCTTCAGCGGGAAGCCTGCCTTGCGCGGCGGCACGCTCACCCCGCAGGGCTGGGGCATGGAGACCGCGCAGAAGTTCATCGCCGAACCCAAACTGGCCTCGGCCGCCTGTGCAGCCGCGATCCTGGTGCTGATCACCGCCGCGATCTGGCCGCTCCACAAGCGCGCGATCCACTGGCGGCTCTAGGCGCGTGGTTTTCTCCAAGCGCCTGCGCGACCGCGTCATGCTGGGCGAGATTACCTGCAGCGTGCGCATCTGGCAGAGCGCACGCGTGAAGGTCGGCGGCCGCTATCCGCTCGGCCCGGGCGCGATCGAGGTGACCTCGGTGCGCGAGATCGCCTTCGACGACATCACGCCCGAATTGGCGCGACGATCGGGGTTCGAGGATGTCGCCGATCTGCTCGGCGTGGCGCGCCATGGGTCGGGCCAGAACGTCTATCTGGTCGAGTTCGAATATCAGGAATGAGCAGTACCCGCCTAAGCGTCTGCGCCCGGAAACGGCGCTTCCCATCCGAAGCCGAGGCGCTGCTCGCTCTGCAACAGTCCGAGCTGCCACTCCGCCTCTATCGCTGCGACCGGTGCCGGCAATTTCACCTGACCAGCCGGACCAAGGGGAAGTTGCAGCCGCGCCTGGAGAGGTCGACCGATTGACCGCTTTCGACCCAATAGCGGCCATTCAGCACATCTTCTAAACAGCACGCCGTTATGAACCCCAGCACCCTTGACTCTTAAATCTACATATCTAGGCTTTGTAAACGTCAGCGAGCATCGCGGATGGCACGAGCAGCTGTTCGCGGCGACTAGGCGGACGATAGGGCACGGCAAACTGATCGTGCTGCAAAGTTGGGGAGTGGAGCACTGATGAAAGCAATAGCCAATGTGTCCCGCCGCGTTGCGCTGCGGCTGTTGACGGCCGTGCTCCCCCTTCTCGCGACAGGCGTCGAGGCGCAGCAGGCGCAGACGGTCGGTCCCGCAGCTCGCGCGACAGAAATTCGCATTTCGTCCGAACCGGGTGTTGTGCTGGCAGGAACGCTGTACCTGCCGAAAGGGCAGAGCAGGGGCCCCTATCCCGTTGCGGTGCTAATTACGGGGCATGGACCCGGTGGGCGTGGCGCCTATTCCGAGATCATCAAACGACTGACAGCCGACGGCATAGCTGCCCTGGAATATGACAAGCGCGGTACCGGGCAGTCGACGGGCACGTTCGAAGAGGACTCCTACCGGCTGGCTGCAGATGCCGCCGCCGCCGTCGCGGCGATGCGCCGTCGGCCGGATATTGTCGGCAGCCGCATTGCGCTAGTCGGGCATAGCGGGGGCGGTGTCATCGCTCCCGCCGTAGCAGCAGCCGATCCCAAGATCGCCGCCGTGGTAACGCTGGCGGGCAACGTCGGCGACGGGCTGCCTTACGTACGAAACGGAATTTATAGGCAGGTAGTGAAGATGACCGGCAGCGGCCATGAAGCCGCCGCCGGGGTAGCGGTTGATGCAGTGATGGCTTTGCTCCAAGCTCGCGTCGACAGCAAAGATGCAGAAACGATAACCCGCCTTCGTGCAAGCGTCGTCGACCGGTTCGAAGCAGCCGGGTTCCCGCGCGCCCAGGCGGAACAAGCGCTCGCTATGATCGACGTTCCAGAAGCCTGGAAAGCAAGCAAGTTTCGCTCAGCCTCCGATCTTAAGGCCCTGCACATACCCGTTCTAGCGATCTACGGAACCAAGGATCCGATGGCGCTGGACGACGCACCTGCGGCACGGGCTGCTTTAGCGAGCAACCGTCGCGCTCGAATTGTGATGCTGGACGGACTTGGTCATTCGTTCCAGGAAGGCGAGGTCACAGGCCTGCCCAATCAGGTGTCAAACTTGGGCCCGTACCTCGGATCGCCCCGCCTAGTGACACTGGTTGGCGACTGGCTTCGAGACACGCTGTTGACGAAGCGTGCCAACGGGTTGGGACAAGCGCGGTAGCGCGTACCTTGTCGCCGCTCGACGGTAACCGAAGGCTGCTTCTGAGCGCCGGTCCTTAGCCTTGAAACGGTCCTTGAGGCGCCAAGCCGTCGCCCGAACTGCGCACGGGCGAAAATCTGCTTTCTGCCGATGGGGACCCGCAAGCAGCCGTTCCGCTTCCCACCCATTTGCGGTCATCCGCCCGCCGCAGGCCCAGGAGCGGCCGCTTGTGGATGGTCAAGTGCCGGTCGTTTTTTGGGCGATGCGACCGCCCCAGCGGCCGTCCGCTTAGCTTTACGGAACGGTAAGACGCGCAGCCTATCGAGGTAGTATGCTGCTCGCTTTGATCCTTGCCGCAACGGTCGTTCAGTCTCCAGTGGTGGTCAGGCCTGCCGATCCGACGGCGCCCTTCAAGAGCGACGCCGGAACGCTGAAGTTCGACCCAACCTGTCGCGACTATACGGTGGATACTGTTCAAAACGATCCCGCCTGTGCAGCGCGTGTTGCGAACGGCGAGGCAGCGCCGGTTTTGGCGATTTCAGCGGCAACCTTGCAATCGTTGCCTGCGAAAAGCCCTGATGTCATACGGTTGCTGGAGCATTCTGCAGCGGTAACTGATAGCCCTGCTGTGCATTACTTTCTTGGGTCCGTTGTCGGCACGGCCGAACGCGCACCACCAAACTATGCTTTAGCAGTTAGGCATCTCACAGTGGCAGCTGGCCAAGGCAACCCGGCAGCTGCTGATCTTCTCGCCAGCCTGCTAATTGCCGGTAAGGGAGCTCCGCGTGATGTGCCCCGCGCGATCCGCCTGTATGAAACCGCTGCAGCAAATGGCTTTCCGATTGCCGCGCTTACCCTTGGCAAACTCTATTTGGGGGGTAAGGTTATTCCCAAGGATGAAGCGCGGGGGCTGGCTTGGCTGGACGCGGCAGCGGCCGTCGATACGCCTCAAGCTGCCCAGCTTGCTGCCTTGGCGAGGAACCAGGCTAAAATCTCGAACTACCAGCTCATTCCTTCTGTCGACCCTGCCAAGGTCAAAGCTTTGCGTTTTGGCACTTTTGACAATCCAGACATTCCGCCGAACTTCGGATTCGATCCAGAGTTTCAGGCCGTGCATGACGCGCCCTACGACGATCCCGTCATCTTAGCACGGCTGGAGAGGGACGCCGCCGCGCTGCCCACGCCATATCTCTATGAACTTGCGCGACGATTGGCTGGCCGCAATCCGGCTAGAAGTCTGACGACTTTTCTCGTTGCGCGGATGCGAATGACTTACGACGCGCTCCGCTGCGCAGACCCAGCAAGCCTCGCGAGCGTGCGAGCATGGGACATGCTCATGACTTCTGATCTGCGTTTTCTATTCGTCACCGGACGGCCTTCACTCGCGATAGTGAATGACGCACTTTCCGAGGAAAGGAAGCTGCCCGCTGATACCCAACCTTGGTGGGTTTGCAGGTCCGGCATGGCCTCGATGACCGCTGCAATCAGCGGAAACCCGGGTCCCTTGCAGCTCAAACCCATCGAGCAATGGCCGGACCTACGGAAGGCAGCGCAGGGGCAATTGGCTCGGATGGCCAGCACGCATTAAAGGGTCTGTAATTCCGGGCTGTTGCCATTTTTGAGCGAACGGCAGCTATTCCACCTTAACCGTCCAAAAGCTGCCAGTCCGCTTCCCACCCAATAGCGGCCCTTGTCTCTGTTGGCTTATAACCCCGCCATGCCAACCATCCGTAACATCGTCATCCTCACCGGCGCGGGCATTTCCGCCGAGAGCGGGCTCGCCACCTTTCGCGGGCCCGACGGCTTGTGGGAGGGCCATCGCGTCGAGGACGTGTGCACGCCCGAGGCGCTGGCGCGCGATCCGGCGCTGGTGCTCGATTTCTACGACCAGCGTCGCCGCGCGCTCGCCAGCGTCCGGCCCAATGCCGCGCATGCGGCGCTGGCGCGGCTCGATGCCGAATGGGATGGCGATCTGCTGATCGTCACGCAAAATGTCGACGACCTGCACGAGCGCGCTGGCGCCAGGCGCCTGATTCACATGCATGGCGAATTGCTGTCCGCCTTGTGCCGCGTCTGCGGCGCCCGTTCACCGTTTGCAGGCGACATGCTCGAAGAACCGCCCTGCCCCGCCTGCGGTACGGAAGGCGCGCTCCGCCCTGACATCGTCTTCTTCGGCGAGATTCCCTATCGCATGGACGAAATCCAGGGCGCGCTGGAGCAGGCCGATCTGTTCGTCTCGATCGGGACGTCGGGGACGGTCTATCCGGCGGCGGGCTTCGTCCAGCTTGCCCATGCGGCCGGCGCGGACACGCTCGAGCTCAATCTCGAGCCTTCCGGCGGAACAGCTTCAACCGGGGAACACGGATTCGCCGAAAGCTTATTCGGGGCAGCCACTTCCTTAGTCCCCGCGTGGGTCGATCGGCTTCTGGCGCCGCGCTGAAATCGTCGGCAACCTCGATCTCGACCTCCGCCTCGCCGCGGTCGAGCCGCCACTTACCATTGTCGGACCGGAGCATCGGCCGGTTGCAGCGGCGGCAACGGCTCGTCCAATAGGCGCCTTCCCGGCGCGCGCGGCCCCGCGATCGCGTATGCCGTCCCAGCATGCACAGAAGACTAGTCATTCAAGCCCCATCCCACATGTAACAATTCGGCCAGCTTTAGGAACCGGTCAAGCTGATCAAATGGTCAGGTGGGCCCGCTCCGGGACTTTGCGTTGTTTGGGGATCAACTCCAGCGGCGGTCGAAGCGCAAATTGAGCCCGGTCAGAAGTTCATATTGCGACAGGCCGGACCGCGCCGAAAGCCGCGGCAGATCGAAGTCGAACATCAGCCAGTCGCCCTCGCTTACATCCGCGCCGCTGACATCAACCGTGATCAGGTCCATCGAGACGCGCCCGATCAGCGGCAGCCGCCGATCGCCCGCAAAGGCGAAGGCGCCGGGCTGAAACAACCGCATATAGCCGTCGGCATAGCCGAGGTTGAGGATCGCCACCGTCGCATCCCCGGCCGCGGTCCAGGTCGCGCCATAGCCCACCGTCTCGCCCCTACGAACGCCACGGACCTGAAGCACCTGCGCCTCGATCGCCGCCACTCGGCGGATGCCCGTCGCCGCCGGCACCGGAACCCCGCCATAGAGCGCGATGCCGGGGCGCATCAGGTCGAACGCATAATCCTGCCCGAGCAATATGCCTGCCGAATTGGCGAGGCTGTAGCGCGCCGCCGGGATCCTCTCCCGGAGCGCCTGGAAGGCCGCCAGCTGCACGCGGTTGAGCGCATGATCGGGCTCGTCCGCGCAGGCGAGATGGCTCATCAACGTGTCGATCGCGAGCCCCTCGAGCGCGCCGCCCATCGCCTGCTCGATCGTCAGGCCGAGCCGGCTCATCCCCGTATCGACCATCACATCGCACGATCCGCCGCCCGCGCCGCGCCAGCGCGCCACCTGCTCCACGCTGTTGAGCACCGGCCGCGCGCGCGACCCGAGTGCCTGTTCCATATCCTCCGCGCGCACGCCGTGCAGCACCGCCAGCCGCGCGCCCCCCGGCATCGTACCCAGTGCCGCCGCCTCCGCCCAGGTCGCGCAAAAGAAGTCGCCGCAGCCCGCCGCAGCCAGCCGCGCCACCACGTCCCCCGCGCCCAGACCATAACCGTCGGCCTTGACCGCCGCGCCGCACTCCGCTCCCGGATTCTGCGCGGCAAGCCAGCGCCAATTGGCAACCAAGGCAGAGCCGTCTAGAAGCAGGCGAAGCGGTGCGGTTTCTGGCATAGAAACCCCGCTTAGCGGTACTGCATTGCGGCGTCATCTCTTTGAATTGCTGCGCCTGCGAGCAAGATTGTTGCTTTTTTGCCATGAGCTCGACTTATTTTCGAAAAGCGGAGCCCCGACCTTGCCGCCCTTTTAGGTCCGAACTAGGACGGAATACCGGTTCGGCACGGCACCGAACACGGTCGGCGGGATAATTAGATATAAGACCCGAACGCTAGGAGAGGATGCCGTTCGCTACAGGGTGGCGGGAAGCGGTTCGGCCCGGAAGAGGCCGGGCCGCTTCCTTGTTTTGGGCACCTCCGCTATGGGCCGCCCCATGTCCCCGCCCCGTTCCAAACCCAAGAGCTTCCCCAAAACCTTCGCGGTCAAGTCGTTCGGCTGCCAGATGAACGTCTATGACGGCGCGCGCATGGCCGAATTGATGCAGGCCGAGGGCATGGTCGAGGCCGGCGCGGACGATGCCGATCTGGTTTTGCTCAACACCTGCCACATCCGCGAGAAAGCCGCCGAGAAAGTCTATTCGGACATCGGCCGCCTGGCGAAGCGGGAAAGCGGCAAGCCGATGATCGCGGTCGCTGGCTGCGTCGCCCAGGCCGAAGGCGCCGAGATTCCTAAACGCGCGAAAGCGGTCGATCTGGTGGTCGGCCCGCAGGCCTATCACCGCCTGCCCGGCCTGATCGCAGACGCGGTCGCCGGCCGCCCCGCGGTGGATACCGACATGCCGGCCGTGTCCAAGTTCGATGCTTTGCCCGGCCGCCGCGCGAACGCGCCCTCCGCCTTCCTCACCGTGCAGGAAGGCTGCGACAAATTCTGCACCTATTGCGTCGTGCCGTACACGCGCGGCGCCGAGGTTTCGCGACCGTGGGATGCTGTGATGGACGAGGCCAGGGCCCTGGTCGACGGCGGCGCGCGCGAGATCACCCTGCTCGGCCAGAACGTCAACGCATGGGAAGGCGAGGACGAGAAAGGCCGCACGCAGGGCCTCGAGGGCCTGATCCGCGCGATGGATGCGCTGCCCGGCCTCAAGCGGATCCGCTACACAACCAGCCATCCCAACGACATGGCCGACGGCCTGATCGCCGCGCATGCCGATGTCGAAAGCCTGATGCCCTTCCTCCATCTGCCGGTGCAGTCGGGCAGCGACCGCATCCTCAAGGCGATGAACCGCGCGCACGACGTCGCCTCCTACCTGCGCCTGCTCGATCGCGTCCGCGCCGCGCGGCCCGACATCGCTTTGTCCGGCGACTATATCGTCGGCTTCCCCGGCGAGACCGACGCCGAGTTCGAAGCGACTTTGGCGGTGGTGCGCGAAGTCGGCCACGCCCAGGCCTTCACCTTCAAATACAGCCCCCGCGCGGGCACCCCCGCCGCGACGATGGACGATCAGATCGCGCCAGAGGTGATGGACGATCGCCTGCAGCGCCTCCAGGCGCTGATCGGCGAACAGCAACTCGCCTTCAACCGCGCCACCATCGGTCGCACCTGCGAAGTGCTGATCGAGCGCAAGGGCAAGCTGCCCGGCCAGATGCTCGGCAAATCGCCCTGGCTGCAATCGGTGCTGATCGACGGTGGCGAGATTGGCGATCTGGTCGAGGTCGAGATCGTCCAGGCCGGCCCGATGAGCCTGATCGGCGAACAGCTGCAGCGCGCGGCGGCCTAGCCCCACTTCCAAAGGCGAATCGCGCGGCCACGCGCCCCGACCCACCGCTGAATCGGCGATGGCAATGTCCTTCATCGCGTCCGATTTCCGGCGCCGGTTGCCGATCAAAACGCGGTGAGATGAGCAAACGCGGCGGTCACCCGAAAACCGATGAGCAACGATCACCCTCAGGCTTGAACCGAAACGATCCGGGCAGGCTCGTACACCGGCAGTGACTGTGGCTTGGAGGGCGAAGCGGTGGAAGACGTCAAAGACGCGCGCGAACTCGTTGAAGAGCGGATGCGCAACACGGGGTTCGAACAGGACATCCTCGACAAGGTCCTCGACCTGCTCGACCGGTTCGACGACGATCGGGAAAAGCTGTTCGAGGAAATGCTCTCCAAGCTGGAGCAGCCCGGTTATGACGGCCTGCGCGATCGGTGGGCCACCAATTGCGAGCAAGCCGAAGCCCTGATGGACCGCCTCGAACAGGATATGCGGTCCGTCATGGAGGACAGCCAGGCTAATGCGATGTCCGCCGACGAAAGGTGGACCGCGGTCGGCCCGCACGACTTCCTCACCGGCGAGCGCAAGATCTGGGAGAATGTCGCGAAGCTGGATGTCCCCGACGCCGCTACCTTGATGAGCAAGGTGCTCGAGGCCGATATCGCCATCATCAAGCAGTGCGACGAGGACCTCAAGAACGCGCGCAGCGATGACGCCATCGTTCAGCAGATCCTGGTCAAGAATTTCGCGACCGCTCTCGACAAGACCAAGGCCCTGCTCGCCAAATATGCCCAGCTTCCTACCGGCATCGCCCGGTTGGTGGTGCTCCTGATGAAGGACCCGACCGCCAAGGCCGCGGCGCTCGAACTGATCAAGGCGTACGAACAGATCTCCGCCGAGAATTACGAGGCCGCCAAGCAAAAGCGCGCTGCGCGGGAGATGGTCCTCAAAAACGTCAAGCTGCTGACTGACGCCCGCGAGCAGCTCGACGAGGACTGGATCAACCAGCTCTTCGCGCGCGGCGCGGAAGCCGCCGGCGCCTGGCGCGGGATCGGCGCGACCGGAGACTATCGCGCGGCCGACTGGGATTGGATGAAGGAGAATGTGCTGGACCGCGGGCTCGACACGCGGGCGGAGGATGCCAAGGAGCAGTCCAAGCATCTCTATGACGAGCTGTTTCCGACCTTCGTCACCGAAAGCACCAAGGCCTTCGCCCAGCTGACCGACGATCCAGCCACCCTCGCCCAGTTTACCGAGGACCTGCAGGAAACCCGCGAGACGCTGGAGGAGATGCTCGATAACGAGGAGGAGTTCGTCGACTCCGAAATGGCCGACGGCGACTACAAGCAGACCGCCAAGGCCTCACTCGACCTGGCGATAAGCACGCTCAAGGCCGGCTGGGACATGATGTTCCAGAAGACGAAGGAAGCCGACGACCAGGTGAAGGACTAGGCCATGACCGACATCTTTGTCGCTCAGGGCCAGGCCGCTGGCGACGGCACCCGCGCGCGGCCGTTCCACGATCCGTGGCTCGCCTTATGGCAAGCCGCCCCCGGCGACCATATCCACATCGCCGCCGGCACCTATGAAGGGCGCGACCAACGCTCCTCCTGGCTCGTCGACACCCCGGATCTGACCCTGCTTGGCGGCTACAGCCCCGATTTCTCCACCCGCACGCCCTGGCACACGCCGACAATCTTCGCCGCGCGCACCGACCTTCGCCTCCAGCGCGAGGGCAACATGATCCAGGGCACCGGCAACCATGACGGCCTGGTTCTGGACGGGCTGTTCTTCGATTCCGCCGGGCGCAACGATTATGACGAGCAGGGCGGATTCACGCGGGCCCATTATGGCGACGGCGCGATGGTCAGCGTGCGCGGCGACCGGATCGTCGTGCGCAACTGCGTGTTCGCCAACGGCAGTGCGGGCGCGGTCGAGATCGGCGGCAACGCGGCGCTGTTCGAGAATAACCTGCTGGTCAATTGCCTCGGCCTCGGGCTGCTCACCGTCCGCGACAGCGCACCCGAAACGCCGGTCACGATCAGCCGCAACCTTTTTGCCTTCGCGCATGACGATTCCGATCCGCCGCGCGGGATCGGCGCCGATCGAGCCGTCGGCATTCGCGTCTATGGCGCGGCGGCGATCGCCGACAATCTGTTCGTGGGCTGCGGCAACGCGGCCATTTCCTGCTTTGCCGAGGTCGGGGGAATTGCGATCGACCGCAACCTTTTCTTCGCCATGCCGCGCGCGATCCTGCGCGGCCGGGTGGCGGGAACGATGACCGAACTGACCGAGGAGCGTGCCGAGGAGCTCGAGGATTTCGGCCTGCGCTCGGCTGCCGCGAACAGCGTCGGCGACCCGCAGCTCACCGGACTGCCCGCGCCGTGGCTGGACAGCTATAGCGTCGACGTCGCCGAGACCTACGCCCGGCCGCCGCTCGCGGCCCTCAACGCGCTGCGCAAGGCCGCGGGGCTCGGCGATCTGCCGGCCAATCCGGACAAGGATGCGCAGCGCCCATCGATGCGCAGGCTCGCACCGGCCGAAATCCTCGCCATCGCGGCAGGCGCACCGCAGGGCAGCCGCCCGGCCGATCTGCCCGCCCCCGGCCCTTATGCGGAGCGCAAGCCCGACCCGGCCTATCAGACGATCGACTGGGCCCGCCTCTATCAGGCCGACCCGGCGCTCGCGGGCAAGCCGGTGCAGGTGCCGGCCGGCGTCGGCTTCGATCAGAACACGCAGATCATTCCCGACCTTGCCGACAGCCATACCGGCGTCGCCGTCTACGAGCCCGGCACCGACAACAGCCCCTGGTGGGTACTCGCCCCGCGTTATGGCCTGCTCCACCACCAGACGTCGGACGCCATCC